>Ga0247727_10012274_pt1 | contig 14750 bp, 10 predicted proteins | sample WisWelCaveWW1625_FD_202498 | JGI IMG/M metagenome (GOLD analysis project Ga0247727, IMG submission 202498) | Biofilm microbial communities from Wishing Well Cave, Virginia, United States - WW16-25 | ecosystem: Environmental > Aquatic > Deep subsurface > Groundwater > Cave microbial mat | place... | reverse complement strand
CTCGACGATCTGGCGCTTGAATGCGACCTTCAGGAATTCCGGACGAAAGTTTCGGGGACATCGCGACGCGCCTGTAGCTCAATTGGATAGAGCGTTGGCCTCCGAAGCCAAAGGTTTCGGGTTCGACTCCCGACAGGCGCACAATCGTTGTGGCAAGGAGAGATTCTTGAGGGAGATGTGTTTGGCTGGATCTTATCCCGCCAGTGTTCGGCGGGAGAGCCAAAGGTTTCGGGTTCCCCGCCTGCACGCCGAGTTGAAGAGCCTGAATGTTTCGGCGGGCAGGGACTCCCGACAGGCGCACAATCGTTGTGGCAAGGAGAGATTCTTGAGGGAGATGTGTTGGCTGGATCTTATCCCGCCAGTGTTTGGCGGGAGAGTCAACGGTTTTGGGTTCCCCGCCTGCACGCCAGGTAGAGGAGCCTGAATGTTTCGTCGGGCAGGGACTCCCGACAGGTGCACGATCGTTGTGGCAAGGAGAGATTCTTGAGGGAGATGTGTTTGGCTGGATCTTATCCCGCCAGTGTTTTGGCGGGAGAGCCAACGGTTTCGGGTTCCCCGCCTGCACGCCGGGTAGAGGAGCCTGAATGTTTCGTCGGGCAGGGACTCCCGACAGGCGCACAATCGTTGAACCAATCTGTCAATTCGTTTTACCAATCAGAAAGAGAAATCCATATGCTCCGACCAAAAAGAAGAATTGCAAAAAGAGAACTGAAACAGGACGCGTTGATTACAACATACGCGAAACTCGCGACCTTCTACGGCAGGGAGAGAAAAAGAATAGGAATCGTCATAACGACAGTGATTGTCCTTTTCCTCGCCTTCATTGTCTATGTAAAGAATCAATCAGCGAATGAAGAAAAGGCCTCGAGCGATCTTGGAAGGATTTTTTTGTATTTTGACAATGGACAGTACGATATCGCAGTCGATGGGATTCCCGAAAAGAATTTGCCTGGGCTCAGGTCGATTGTCGAAAATTATGGTAACACTCCTTCGGGGGAGCTTGCCCGGTTCTATCTTGCCAGCGCCTTGTATCAAAAAGGAAATTACGACGAAGCACGGGAACAATTTGAGGATTTTGATGGCGAGGGGCAGTTGCTCGAAGCGGCCCGTTACTCAGGAATTGCAGCATGTTACGAGGCGAAGGGGGGGTATGCAGATGCGGCAGAGTTTTATGAAAAGGCGGTGGGTGTAGCATCTCAGGACGTCAGTGCTGCTGAGAACCTCAACAATGCGGCCCGAAACTACGCACGTGATGGGAACAAAGAAAAAGCAGTCGAATTGTACAAGAAAATCAAGAAAGCCTACCCTGCCACCAACTACGGACGGGAAGCTGACCGTCATATTTCCCGGCTTTCGGTGTAACAAGGCAAGCGTGTGATTGTTTCGGAGCCGGCAAGCGAGACCGAATGAACCTGCTTCCTGACAAGGAGCTTTCACGCAGTGTCCTGAAGATCTCCACGCCAGCCGTTGCCGGGCTTTCCTCACAGATGGTTGTGTCCGTCGTTGATACCGCGATGGTGGGACGGCTGGAAAACGCTACCGTGGTTCTTGCAGCAATGGGAATCGGTCTCCTCGCGGCGTGGGCGATCACGAGCGTCTTCTCGAGCCTGGCAACCGGAACACATGTACTCGTTGCACGCCGGTGCGGTGAAAAGAACCATTCCGGGGCGGGCGCAATCCTGAATAACTCGCTGCTGCTTGCTTTTACCCTCGGAATCCTTTTCGGAGTGCCGGGCTTTCTGTTTTCCTACGAGATTATCGACCTCTTTGCAAGCGACCCACTTGTTGCCCAGGCCGGTTCGGGATATCTTCAGTGGCGCTTCGTCGGCCTTCTTTTCTTTCTGCTTGTCGTTGCTTACCGTGGTTTCTTCAACGGGATAGGACACACGAAAGTCTTCATGTATTCAGCCATCGTCATCAATCTGTCGAATATTGTGCTGAACTATCTTCTTATTTTTGGGTCTTTTGGATTTCCGAAAATGGGAATTGCAGGAGCAGGATGCGCCTCGACTCTGAGTAACATGATTGGTTGTCTTTTTTTCATCAGTGCAACTTTTCTGCGAACCTATCGAAAGACATTCCGCTATTTCAAGCACTTTTCCTACTCGACGGACATCATCAGACAGCTCGTCAACATATCCATGCCGGTCTCGTTACAAAACGTTCTCATCCTCCTGGGATTTTTGGTGTTTGTTGCAATCACGGGCATCATCGGCACGGAGGAGCAGGCGGCCAGCCAGGTGGTGATCACTGCAATGTTTATGTCGTTCCTTCCTTGCTTCGGTTTTGGCATCGGTGCGCAAACACTTGTCGGCCAGAGCATTGGAAACGGAAACCACTCGTTGGCGAAGCGCTTCGGCCTGGAAGCTGCAAAACTTGCGACCGGTCTTTCGCTCGTTCTCGGGATCGTGTTCATCGTCTTTCCAGATCTCGTGATCCTGTTGATTACTACGGATCAAGCAGTTACGGAAACCGCCAGACCTATTCTGAGGATTGCGGGAGGCGCACAGCTTTTTTACGCAAGCGGGATCGTTCTTGCTCATTCGTTGCAGGCCGCAGGGGCAACCGTTTATGTAATGCTCATTGAGGTATTTACGCATTGGATTGTATTCCTTCCAGTGTGTTATACGCTCTCGATTACGCTGAGCGGCGGACTCGTTGGTGCCTGGCTGGCACTGCCCGTCTATATCATTTCGTATTCGACTCTCATCTACTTGAAGTATCGGAAGGACTCCTGGCTCCTCATCAAAGTGTAGGAACCCCGGGAATCGATTGCCATGAGGATTCGCCGCATACTTACGCTGACTGGCGCGATGATTCTGATGGTCATCGTTGTGGCCTTGGACCTCGTCAGGAGCAGCGTGGACTTCCAGCTCTCCGGGCTCATCGTCGCCCGCGACCTGATGGTGATCGGGTCGTTTTCTCTGCTCTATTTTTTCCTTGAACTCTCCGATCCATCAAAGACCGAAAATGTCGTTCGGAGAATGGGGCTGATCCTGATCGCGGGAGTCGTTGTGACATTGATGATGTCGGCAGTGTCGTTGCTCGGTGACCAGGGGAGTTTTGAGGCCAAGGAAGGGAAATTGCTTCCGCTCGGCTTCAAGGCTGTTTTTCTTGCCTCATTCGTCACCTTCGGTTTTGCTCTTCTCTGCATCCTGCTGTTTCGTTTCCTTCGCGACCTTGTGTTGTACAAGAGACGGCGCGGGACGAGGCGCAATCTTATCATCCAGATGGTGTTGATGGCCGCCACAGGGGTATCGACCATCGGTCTGGATCCGCTCGACACCAGCGTCCTGACAAGCGTGTTATTTGGGTTGACATGTGCCATGATCGTCGTAAACGCGTTCCGCCTTTCCTGGATTGTCTATCTCTCGAAAAGGGGAAAAATCTTCACCCTCGTCTATGGATTTTTTCTGTTCAGCGTGCTGACAGTGCTCAACGCGCTCAGTCATAGCGGACTTGTGAATCAACTCCTCCTCTATTATTCCCACCCGGTCCGGGAACTTGTTGGGTTGACGCTCTTGTTTGGCAACGTCTACTACGGGATGGCGTTTGTCAGCACCCTGTTCCATCTTCCAACAGCCGATGCCTTCGAGCGGAAGGCAACCGAGATCACCTCCCTTCATGACCTGGGGAAACTCATTACCCGGGTGTTCGATTTCCACGAGCTCATCGATACGGTGACAGCGATGACGCTCCAGGTCTGCGAAGCAAGGGAGTGCTGGCTGGAAATCGTGCACAGGCAACGCGATCTCACCAAAGGAACCGCCGACGCCAATCTCCATGCATCCTTCACGGAAGGCTATTGGATACAGGTCATGGGAATGAAGAACATCGGGGCGGATGAGATTGAACAACTGTTCCCCTTCGGCCGGCAAACGATCAGAGATCTGCTGATTCAGGAGCGCAAGGCTCTTGTGGTGGATGACGTTGCGACTGACCGGCGCATCCGGGTCTCTCAGGAGAATCGCACGCGGACGGGCTCGATGGTCGTTGTCCCTTTGATTTCGCATACAGAACTTATCGGCATTCTCTATGCAACAAAGGAAACCGAGTATGGGTTTTTCAAAGACGATGTCGAGATGATTTCCGCCTTTGCGGATCATGCAACGATGGCCATTGAGAACTCGAGGCTGATCGACAAATCGTTGGAGCGGGAACGGCTTGTCAAAGAAATGTCGCTCGCGCAGGAAATGCAGAAACGTTTGCTGCCCCAGAGACTCCCGCAACTTCCGGGAATTCAGATTGACGCGACATCCACTCCGGCCTTTGAAGTGGGAGGTGACTACTACGACGTTGTCCATTTGAAAGGCAACGAGCTCGGCATCGTGGTTGGGGACGTCTCGGGGAAGGGTATGTCCGCCGCGTTCTATATGTCGGAAGTGAAAGGCATCTTCCAGTCCCTGAGCAGGATTTATTCCTCGCCGCGGGAATTTCTGCTCAACGCAAATGAGGTACTCTCCGGATCCATCGACCGTCGTTCGTTTATCAGCCTGATTTACGCGGTCATCCACCTGCAGACGGGCAGGCTGATTATTTCCCGTGCCGGTCATTGCCCTATGCTACTGGTCAGGGAGAACGAAATAGGATACATTCGGCCGTCCGGCATGGGCTTGGGTTTGAGTGAAGGGAGCACGTTCGCTGGTGCCATTGAAGAGTTCTCGCTCCAACTTGATCCGGGAGATGTCTGTGTGTTCTACACGGACGGGCTGACCGAAGCCCGGAATGGGAATGACGAGTTCGGGTACGAGCGACTTGTGGAATGTCTTTCAGGCATGAGAAATAAGGACACCGTGGTGATCAAGAATTCGATTCTCGAGAGCGTGAGGTCGTTCACGTCCGGCCAGCCATTGCATGACGATCTCACCCTTGTTGTGTTGAAATGGTGCGGCCCCGGTGGATAATTCAAAGGAACATGTAGGAAACGGAGGAAAAACTGATGAGTGATTTCAAAGTTCTGCAGCGAGAGAATGGAGGGGTCAGCGTTCTGGAGCTCAAGGGATATCTCGACGCCCATACCGCTCCCAAGCTCGAAGATGCCATTCAGGGCTTGATCGCTGCCCAACGGTACAGTATCGTAGTGAATTGCAAAGATCTCTCCTATATCAGTAGCGCCGGTCTTGGCGTCTTTATGGCGTTTATCGAGGATGTCCGAAATCATCAGGGAGATATCAAGCTCTCCAACATGACGCCTAAAGTCTATAATGTCTTCGATTTGCTCGGCTTTCCTTTGCTGTACGACATTACGAAAGATGAGAGAGACGCAGTGAAGAAGTTTGTCGAGAAGAAGAAGTGAAGACTCGGAAGCTGACAATCGAGAGTCGAACCGAGCAGCTGATCGCGGTCAGGGAATTCGTATCTGCCGCGGCACGTGACTTTGGCTTCGCAGACGAAGAAATCAGCAAGATCGCTCTCGCGGTGGACGAGGCGTGTACCAACATTATCAAACATGGCTACCAGTACGATAGCTCGAAAACCATCACGATCACAATCAAGCCGGACAAGGAAGCATTCGAAGTCCTTATCAAGGATACCGGCGCCCGGTTCAATCCGGAAGAACTTCAAACACCCGACATGAAAGAGTACCTCGCCCAATACAAGAAGGGTGGACTCGGTGTGTATTTGATGAAAACACTGATGGACAAAGTGGAATATCATATTCACCCGGGCGAAATGAATGAAGTTCGCCTTATCAAGTACCTCCGTTAGTCCCGCCACAGGAACGGCCATGGCCGGAAGATCCCGACAAAAGAACACTCCGCTCCCGCGGACCTACGAAAGTTTCTTCGAACATTCCGCCCTGTTTGAGTTCAGCAGGGTGATCAACTCCTCTCTCGAGCCGAAATTCATCCTCAGCCATATCCTTCTCACCATCATGGGAAAAATGCTCTCCATGAAGGGAATGATCCTCCTGGAGTACTCCCCGGGGGTCTACAGTGTCGAAATGGTGAAAGGATTTGCGAACGAACTTCTGGGACTGCAGGTTCGGATCGGAAAGATCCCGCAGCTGATGTTCTACGTGGACACGATCAATCGAAGCCGGCATCCCTGGGTGAAATTCTTCAAGGGCCACTCGGTGCGTATCCTCCTTCCCATGATCATTGCAGACAGACCGATCGGCTTCCTCGCGTTTGGCGAGCTGTTCCCCAGGAAGAAACTCACGCGGCGTGAGGAAACATATCTTCGCTCTCTGGCCAACATTTCCGCAACTGCGGTGGAAAAGAGCCGAACGGTTGATCAGATCCGCAAAGTCAACCGGACACTTGATCAGAAGGTACAGGAACTTCATACCCTTTTCGACCTGGGCAAAGAATTTGGCGCATTGCTCGATCCGGACAAGCAGATCAAGCTCCTTGTGTTTTCCCTGCTCGGTCAGATTGGAGTATACCGGTATCTCATCTGCCTCAAACAGGGATCCGACATGCGCGTGGTCGCGTCCCGCATTGATGGGTCGGAGCCTCAACACAGAGTGCTTACTGACCTTGCGACACGGACGAAGCCGGCTCTTCTCGACGATCTTCCCATCAAAGATGTCCCGGAAATTCGACAGGTGCTTGGAAGCATAGGAATGAAGGTTGTCGTTCCAATGCAGGTCCAGGGTGAGACCCGCGGGCTCATTCTGCTTGGTGAAAAGCTGAGCAGGGAGGAGTTCACTGCAGCAAATATGGAGTTTCTTTCCTCTCTCGCAAACCTGGCAATGATCGCACTCGAAAATGCGCGCCTCTTCAAGGATGCAATCGAGAAACAACGGCTTGAGGATGAACTTCTTATTGCACGGGAAATTCAAAAAGGGCTTCTTCCCAGCACCCTTCCCAATATCCCGGGATTGTCTATCGCTGCCGTGAATATTTCGTCCAACCAAGTAGGTGGCGACTACTATGATGTTCTTCAACTCTCAAGCGAGAACTGGATCATTGCCATCGGAGATGTTTCGGGAAAAGGGACTCCAGCAGCCTTGCTCATGGCGAATCTGCAGGCGACCATTCGGGCGCTGGTGCCGCTGCAGATCCCTTTGGGGGAGCTGACCGGACGGGTCAACGACTTGATGTGCCAGAATACCGGGGGAACGAAGTTTGTAACTTTTTTCTGGGGAATTGTCGACTCCGGAAAGATGACGCTGACGTACGTGAACGCGGGCCATAACTACCCAATCTTGCTTAAGAATAACGGGTCCATCCGACGGCTCGATGTCGGTGGAATGATTCTTGGCGTGCTCAACACCGTTACCCCGTACGAGGAAGCAACGGTGCCGTTCGATGCAGGTGATTTGCTGGTTCTGTTTACCGACGGAGTGAGCGAAGCAATGAATCGGGAGAGACAGGAATATGGTGAGGATCGACTCAAAGCATTGGTACAGGCACATGGCCCCGAGAGTGCGCAACAGGTAATGCACGCCATTCACCTCGACATCCAACTCCATGCAGCAGGAGCTCCTCAGTCGGACGATATTACCATGATGATTGTGAAAGTGGTTGAACGTTAAAGGGCAATCGCCTGCCGGATTCTCCTCCTCCCGTTTTGTTGCTTGTCACTCTGCAAATCGATAAATTTTCGGGCATTCTTGCCTATTTTTCTTCATGGCTTATCGCTTCCGTGAAATAGAATCCAAGTGGCAGCAGATATGGGAGGAACAACACACCTTCCGTACCGCGGACGTTTCCGACCGGCCGAAATGCTACATTCTCGACATGTTTCCCTATCCCTCCGGTGCGGGTCTGCATGTTGGACACCCCGAGGGTTACACAGCGACTGACATCGTTACCCGCTTCAAACGGATGAAGGGTTACCACGTCCTGCATCCCATTGGATGGGACGCATTTGGGTTGCCTGCCGAGCGGTATGCTATGCAAACCAACATTCACCCACGGATCACAACCGCGCAGAACATCTCGACGTTCCGTCGCCAGATCAAAATGCTCGGGCTGAGCTACGACTGGTCACGGGAGGTGAACACAACCGATCCGCGGTATTATAAGTGGACACAGTGGATTTTCCTGAAGGTCTACGATTCTTGGTTCGATACAAGAACACAGAGTGCCCGGACGATCTCCACTCTTGAGGAGGAATTGGCTCGACAGGGGACCCGGGACCTGTCAGTTGGAACTCCTGTGAGTGCGACCGACTGGAAAAGGATGTCTCGGAAGGAGAAGCATGACTTCCTGGCCCGGTTCAGATTGGCCTATATTGCCGAGATCCCGGTCAATTGGTGTGAAGCACTCGGAACAGTTCTCGCAAACGAAGAGGTAGATGAATGGGTTGAAAAAGGCTACACCGTTGAGCGCAGACCCATGCGCCAATGGATGATGCGGATAACTGCATTTGCGGACCGACTGCTCGAGGATGCGAACGACCTGGATTGGCCGGCGTCAACGCTGGATCAACAACGAAACTGGATAGGTCGTTCTGAGGGCGCTTGGGTGCATTTCAAGGTCAAAGGCACGACTGAAACGCTTCGAATCTTTACAACCAGGCCTGATACCCTTTTCGGAGCGACATTCATGGTCCTGGCTCCTGAACACCCCCTCGTCAGCACGCTTGCGACCCCTGAACACCGTTCGATAACGGAGGATTATGTTCGACAGGTAAGGGTGAAGAGCGAAATGGAACGTGGGATGAGCCCGGCAAAAACCGGCGTGTTTATCGGCGCTCATGCCGTGAACCCGGCAACGCATAAGGACATTCCGATCTGGATTGCCGATTACGTGCTCATGGGGTATGGGACAGGTGCGATCATGGCGGTCCCGGGGCACGACGAAAGGGATTATGAATTCGCGCGGGCATTCGACCTGCCGGTTGTCGAGGTAGTAGCGGGAGGAGATCTGAGTAAGGGGGCCTACGTTCAGGAGGGACTTGCAGTGGACTCCTCCAATGAAGAGATATCCCTTGACGGCCTGCCGACCGTGGAGGCGAAGTCCCGCATAACCGATTGGCTTGAAAGAAAAGGCATTGGCAAAAGCGCTGTTCAATTCAAGCTGCGCGATTGGCTATTCTCCCGCCAACGCTACTGGGGAGAGCCGATCCCCATCGTTCACCTGGACGATGGGACGATGAAAGGTTTGAAGGAAAAGGAACTGCCACTCCTTTTACCGGATTTGAAGAAATTTCAGCCGAGCGGAACAACGGAATCTCCTTTGGCGCTTGCCAAGGGCTGGGTGGATGTCACAGACGCGGAAACCGGAATGCGAGGAAAGAGGGAGACGAATACCATGCCGCAATGGGCAGGATCGTGCTGGTACTATCTCCGTTATCTTGACCCAACAAATGATACGATCTTCTGCGATCCTGGGAAAGAACGTTTCTGGATGCCGGTTGATCTCTATATCGGAGGCGCTGAGCATGCGGTCCTGCATCTCATTTACGCCCGTTTCTGGCACAAGGTGCTTTACGACCTTGGGTTTGTCAGCACCAAGGAACCATTCCGGAAACTTCGACACCAAGGGACAATCCTGGGCGAGGATTCTCGCAAAATGTCCAAATCCTTCGGCAATATCGTCAATCCGGATGAGGTCGTTTCAACCTATGGTGCCGACTCCATGCGGCTGTTCGAGATGTTCATGGGTCCACTCGAAGATGTCAAGCCGTGGAGCACGCGGAGTGTCGAAGGTGTGCACCGCTTCCTGAACCGCTTCTGGCGTTTGTACATCGATGACGAGGGACATCTTGACGCTGCGATGCGGAACATTCCGGTCTCGCGTGAACTTGATCAGATCTTTCACTACACGGTAAAGAAGGTGACGGAAGATATTGAAGCCCTTCGGTTCAACACCGCCATCAGCCAGATGATGATTCTCCTCAACGAGGTGATGAGGCTTGAATCCAGGCCGAGATCGATTCTTGAGCCGTTCGTCGTCCTCCTTTCACCATTTGCTCCTCACATTACCGAGGAGATATGGCAGCGCCTTGGACATCAACAATCGATCGCGTTCGAGCCGTGGCCGGAATTCGAAGATGAGAAAGTCATGAAGCCGGCCGTTGAGATTGTGTTGCAGGTGAACGGGAAGGTGCGGGGAAAAATCGAAGTGGCTCGTGACACACCGGAACACGATCTGGAAGCGCTCTGCCTGGCGGATGAGGCTGTCAGGCGGCACATGGATGGGAAAAAGCTGGTAAAGGTGATTGTTGTGAAGAACAAGCTTGTCAATATTGTCGTCCGCTGACTGTCGGTCAAAATGAATATCTACCAACGGCTGTTTCCCTACCTTCGCCCGTATTTCGGGCGGCTCGCCGTCGCAACAAGCTGTATGCTCGGCTTCGTTATGTTCAGCATCCTGTCCGTTGGCCTTGTGATGCCGTTTGTCGATACGCTCTTCAGGCCCGAGCCTGCTCCCGAAGATAGCCTGCTTCCGCTGCCCGGAGCAGAGGGCGGACTGACCGACCTCAAAAATGCACTGATCTCTGCAATCGATGCGATGATAAGGCAGCAGGACAGGATTGACGTTTTGTTGATCCTCTGTGTCCTCATTGTCCTGTCGTTTCTTCTCAAGAACGTTTTCGGTTTGGCACAGTCGTATTTCATGGCATCTGTCGAGCAGGGAATTATGCGCGACATACGCGTAGCTCTCTACACCCATCTTCATTCGCTTTCCCTGAGCTACTTTACAGAAGAGCGGAAGGGGAACATCATTTCGAGGCTGACCAATGATGTGCGGATCATTAATGATTCCGTCATGGCGGTGATCAACAGTGTTTTTCGCGACCCGCCACAGATCATCGCCTACGCGGTCGTACTTTTTGTCTTCAATTGGAAGTTGACCATCCTTGTCTCCTTACTGCTTCCGGCAACAGGGCTTGTCATCGGGAGGATCGGGAATGCACTGAAGCGGGCGAGTATCAGCTCTCAGGAAAAAATGGCCGACATCACCGCTGTTCTCGATGAAACCCTTTCAGGAATTCGCATCGTGAAGGCGTTTGGGATGGAGGGTTTTGAGATTGACAAATTCAAACGTGAGACCAAGCGCTTTCAGGAGATCATGCTCCGTATCATTCGCCGGCGGAACCTCGGTGGACCGGTTTCAGAGATGTTCGGTGTCACGGCCGTTGCCGTCATTCTCTGGTTCATGGGGAGAGGTATTCTCCGCGGTGAATCGGACATGACGCCAGGAGGGTTTCTGTTCTATATTGCCATGATCTATCAGCTCATGCAGCCCCTGAAGCTTTTTACTCAGGTGTTCAACAGCTACCAGGAAGGTGTTGCGGCCGGCGAACGGGTCTTCAGGATCCTGGATGAACAACCAAGGATATTCAACCGCCCGGGATCCGTCAGGGTTGCCGGATTCATGGACAAGATAGAATATGATGATGTCTCGTTTCGTTACGACACAGGCCGGCTTGTTCTGAACAAAGTATCGTTCTCAATCACCCGTGGGGAAGTTGCTGCCTTGGTCGGTCCAAGTGGCTCGGGAAAATCAACACTGGTCGATCTTTTGCCACGCTTCTACGATGTTACCGGGGGATGCATTCGGATCGACGGGATGGACGTCCGCAACGTGACGGTCGAATCACTCCGGTCATTGATTGGCGTTGTAACACAGGAGACAATTCTTTTTAATGATACCGTTCGGAACAACATTGCATACGGCCACCCCGAAATCCCGGAGCAGCTCCTGGTCGCGGCCGCCATGGCCGCAAACGCGCATGAGTTCATCGTCCAACTGCCTAAGGGATATGACACAACAATCGGCGACAGGGGGGTGAAGCTGTCCGGCGGAGAACGGCAACGCCTCTCCCTAGCCAGGGCAATTCTCAAGAATCCCCCCATTCTCATCCTTGACGAAGCAACCTCAGCTCTTGATACCGAATCGGAGCTTCTGGTTCAAGAGGCAATCGAGCACCTGATGAAGGGGAGGACCTCGATAGTCATCGCACATCGTCTTTCAACGGTCCAGCATGCGGACAAGATCATCGTTATCGACGATGGCCAGGTGCGGGAAATGGGTCAGCATACCAACCTCTTGAAAGATGAAGGAAGCCTTTACAAAAAACTGTACGATTTGCAATTTAGACTCTAACGGGTTGTTGAAGGCGGAGCGGGCCGGACCGGCAGGGCAGGCAGGCCCTTGCGGCTCGGTCAACGACCCGACGTGTGTCTCCATTGCGTTGACCCGTCGGGCGGTTTTCTTTTTTCAACAGCCTGCTAAGAAATGATCGTCAGCGGATTTTCCATAGCGAGGAACGCTGTTTCGTATGGTTACCCCATCGTCGAAGCCATTTCCTCGATTCTCCCTCTCTGCGATGAGTTCATCGTCAATGTCGGGACGTCCGAAGATGGAACACTTGATCTCGTGAAATCGATGAAATCCCAGAAAATCAAAATCATGGAGCGTGAATGGGATATGAGCCTCCGTAAGGGAGGACAACTGATTTCCGTCGAGTCCAACCACGCTCTGTCACAATGTATGGGCGATTGGTGTTTTTATATCCAGGCAGATGAAGTCCTGCACGAGAAGTATTTTCCTGTTGTCCGCTCAGCGATGGAATGTTTTCTCAGCAACGGGAAGATCGAAGCCCTGCAATTCAGATACAAGCATTTTTATGGAAGTTACGACTACTATCAGGACAACAACCGGAAATGGTACACGAAGGAATGCCGGGTTGTCAAACGGCACCCGAACACTGTTTCGTGGGGCGACGGAATGGATTTCCGCCACCGCGATGGAAGCAAACTGCGCTTCAAGAGAATCGACGCTGAGATCTATCACTACGGTTGGGTTCGCCCCCCAAAAACCATGGTAACGAAGCAAGAAGCGTTTAGGAGACTGTATGTCTCCGATGCGGACATTGCCGCCGACCTTCCTGTGAACCTCTATACTGATCTTGGAAACCTGAAAAGATTTGCCGACGCTCATCCGAAGGTTATGGAGGATCGGGTGAGGACAGAAAATTGGGCCTTTAATGCCCGACTTGAGGTTCAGCAGCCCCACTGGGTCCGCCACATCAAAATATTCTTCCATCCGGTCACCAAGAGAGTCCAAAGGCTGACTCAGAGAATGCGAAAGACCCAACATTCTGACAAGCAATAGGCTGCCTGCCGTGACTAATCTCAGTGTTCGCGAACTCCTTGAGGGCTTTGACTCGAAGCTGGATCTGACGATCTTCGGTTTCCTTCTTCTCTTTCTACTGTGTTCAGCTTTTTCCATATTCATGGCACAGGTAGGCTATTTCGGGGCATTAGTTCTTTGGATCGCAGGGATGATTCGCAGACGGTCTCTTGATTTTCCTCGAACCAGACTCGACTTGTTTTTTCTTTTCTTCATGGTTGCTGAGGTTGCCTCAATGCTATTTGCGCATAACAAACCGCAGGCGCTCCTCTACATGCAACGACGAATCCTGCTGCTCCCGATCATTTACGTTCTTGTGGCAAACGTCCGGTCGATTCCCGCCTTGAGAACGTTGTTCGTAGCCATCGTCGTGTCGGCTGTTGGGGTTGCCCTTTGGAGCTGTCGGGATCTCTTCCAGCACTTCCCCGAATATCTACGTTTTCAGCGACGGCTGAGTGAATTTCAGATCTACATGACAGCAGGTGGCATTATGATGATTGCCATCCTTTTGATACTTCCATTCACTCTGCACAAGGACACGCCGCGTAAGCTTCGCTGGACTGCGTTGGGACTGTTGATCCCGATTGGAGGGAATCTCTTGTTCACGTTCACAAGAAGCTCATGGCTGGGATTTATTGCCGGGAGTATTCTTATTGGAGCGAGAAGGCATCTGCGTCTTGCCTTGCCTCTCCTTGCGGGCATCGTTGCGCTGATCGTTTTCGTGTCATCTCCGGAAATGCAAGAGAGGATGCTTAGTGCTTTCGATCCCTCCCACCCCAACAACGCCACAAGGCTGCACATGTGGAAGGTTGGTTGGAGAATGTTCCTGGATCATCCGGTGGTCGGTATAGGGGATATCGGCACGGAACATCTGTGGAGCAGGTATGCAGAACCAGGTTGGAATCCGGAGGGCCATTTGCACAACAACCTCGTGATGTGGCTGGCCACCCTCGGTTTGCTTGGCTTTTTATCTCTGGTCGGGGTATTTATGATGATCTGGAGAACTGTCTCATCGATCGAGCGCCAATGTAAGGACAACTGGTTCCTCGGGTCTCTGTCTCTGGGCTCGCTTGCCGCTCTTGTGGGTTTTCATGTAAACGGGTTGTTTGAGTGGAATTTTGGCGATGCTGAGATCATCATGCTGATCTGGGCAATCGTCGGCCTGACGCTTGCGGCAGGTCGTATCGCACAAAAGGAGATACCCTCGTGAAAGGGCTTTCGGTCATTACGTTGACCTTAAACGAAGAAGCCAACATCGCCTCCTGCCTGGAATCGGTCACGTGGGCCGATGAGTTGCTGGTAGCGGATTCAGGAAGTGTCGACAAGACCGTCGCAATAGCGAAAAGCCACAACGCAAAGGTCATTCCCGTTGCTTGGGACGGTTACGGGCGGACGAAGAACCAGGTCCTGCTCCAAGCGCGAGGTGATTGGGTTCTCTGGCTCGATGCGGATGAGCGTGTTACCCCAGAACTGGCGAGTGAAATCAACGAGATCGTCCATTCGCCTTCCGTTGAGTTCGCCGGGTATTCCGTTGCCCGACGGGCCTTTTTTCTCGGTCGGTGGATTAAACATTGTGGATGGTACCGCTCGACGGTCATCCGACTGTTTCGACGGGACAAGGGAAGATTCAGTGAGCACCTGGTTCATGAGAAGCTTATTCTTGAAGGACCCGTGGGAAGGTTGAAGAGTGATTTGATTCATCTAACCGATCCC
>Ga0247727_10012273_pt1 | contig 14750 bp, 13 predicted proteins | sample WisWelCaveWW1625_FD_202498 | JGI IMG/M metagenome (GOLD analysis project Ga0247727, IMG submission 202498) | Biofilm microbial communities from Wishing Well Cave, Virginia, United States - WW16-25 | ecosystem: Environmental > Aquatic > Deep subsurface > Groundwater > Cave microbial mat | place... | reverse complement strand
CACCTACGTGGTGCCGCCGCGGGAAACGCCGCGGGAAACCCAGGCCGCGCCGGCCTCCGCCCAGAGGCTGTACCTGATTGCCTTCCAGAGCCAGTCGATCTACACCGCGGTGGAGTATTGGCTGGAGCGGGACACGCTCCATTACCGGACCCCGCAGGGAGCGCACAACCAGGCGACCCTGGACCAGATCGACGTGGAGCTGACGGTTCGGTTGAACCGCGAGCGGGGGATCGATATTCGGATTCCGTAAGCGGCCCCGGCACTACATCGCTCGGTCCAGGTCCTCCAACCGGACGCCCAACCGGCTTTGAGGCTCCGTCTTGCGGATTCAACGCGCCGGAGGAACCGCCGGCGGGCTTGCCGTGGCGAGTTCGCTTGCGGCCCGGTCACCGGCTCCTGCTCATCTTCCCGGCCACCATTCTGGCGCCGGGAGTTCTGCGCGGCTTCTTCGGCCTGCGGGCGCTGATTCAGGAGAGGCGGCTGGCGGATCAGCAGATCCGCGAAAGGGTGCAGGTGTATTCGGAGACGGGGGAAAGAGTACGTCGACCTGAGAACCGGCACTGGATGCCGAAACTGCCCAGCGACCTGACCGGGAAGACCTTTGCTCTTCACGGCGCGGTTTCTGGTTTCTTGCCGCGCCGGGGCCGGGCCGGGGGAGGCGCCAGGGTGCGGTCGATGGCTGCCTGGACGATCGGCCCCATGATGCGGTAGCCATCGGCGTTGGGGTGCAGGCCGTCGTCGGCCAGTTCGGCCTTCAGCATCCCTTTCTCGTCCGCGGTGGCCGAAAAGTAGTCCACATAGGTATAGCCGCGCTGTTTGCACAGCGCCTCCAGCCACTTGTTGAGCTCCAGGATCACGGCCGGCGGCCGCGCGGTGGAGCGCTCGAAGGAAGCGTCGTTGTCCTTGTGGTAGTCGCTCACCGGCAGCAGGGAAGCCAAGATGAGCTTAATGCGGTAGAGGCCGGCCAGGTCGGCGATCATGATCAGGTTGTTGCGGATGGCCGCCAGCGGCACGCCGCGCGCGAGGTCGTTGGTGCCGGCCAGGATCACCACCGCGGCAGGTTTCAGATCCATCACATCGGCGGCAAAGCGGCCCAGCATCTCGCCGGTGATCTGGCCGCCGATGCCGCGGTTGACGTAGGGCTTGCCGGAGAAGTACTCGTTCAGCCGCCAGCCGTCGGTGATGGAATCGCCCAGAAAGACCACGCGCTGCTCGCCGGCCGGCGGCGGGCCCAGCGAACGGTTGGCCTCCTGGTAGCGCCGGAGGTTGTCGCGGTCTGGCGAGCGCAGCTGGCGTTCTTTCGACTCCAGCAGCTCCCGGTAGTGGGCCTCCAGCCGGTCATAGGAGTCGCGCAACGCGATCAGCTGGCGGCGGGCCTCCTCGGCGAAGGGGTGGGGCTTGGGCATGGCGTCCGACAGTTGCAGGTAGACGCGAACGCTGGTCAGGAACCGGTACCAGACGGCGCTGTGGTTGAAGGTGGCGCCGCCCTCGATGGCCTTGGCGTCCTGGCGGGCGTTCTCGACCAAAGAGCGGCCGGCGCGGCCCAACTCCGGCATGGCGACGGAGGTCGATTCCATCAAGTTGGTGGTCTGGCGGGAGACCTCCAGGACCGCCTTCCGGCTCATCAGGCCAGACTGCTGGGCGCAGGCCGCGGCGCCGGCAAACAACCAAAGGAGGATACGTTTCATCTCGTGGACTCCAGAACCGGGCGGCGGGCCAAGCGGGCCTCGAGCGCTTCGACTACCTGCTCGGGCCGGATCGCCAGCATGCTCGGCGAATAATGGTTTTCTCGCTGATAGGTAGTGAGCGCGCCGGGAGCGCGCAGGACCGTGAAGGTATCTCCGTAAGGGCCGTTGCGGGCCGGGTCGGTGGGACCGAACAGGGCCACGCCGGGTCGGCGAAGCGCCGCCGCCAGGTGCAGCGGGCCGCTGTCGACGCCGATGACGCCCCGGGCCCGGCGGGTGGCGCCGATCAGGCCGGCCACCGAGCTGGCATTCACCAGGACTGCGCCCGGCGGGGCCTGACGAGCGATGGCTTCGGCTGCGGCCAGCTCCGGCGGCGCGCAGTTCAGGACCAGGGGCCAGCCGAAGCGCTGCCGGACCAGGCCCGCCAGGCGCGCGTAATGATCCGGCGGCCACTGTTTGGAGCGCCAGCCGGCGCCCGGGCTGGCCAGCAGGAAGTCCGAGTCCGGCAGCCGGCCTTCGGGGGCGCAGTCCGGGAGCGGAAACTCGATGATCCGCTGGGCGGCGCCGGCGGCCGCCGCCAGATCCAGGTTGCGGTCGACGACGTGAGCCGCCGCCGAAGTCCCGCGCTCGGAATAGAACAGCCCGGCCGCCCTCTCTCGTAGCAATGGGTAGTCGAAGCCCAGCAAGCGCCGGGGCCGGCAGGTGCGCGCCACCAGCGCCGACTGCACCAGACCCTGAAAATCGATGGCCAGATCGAACCGGCCCGACCGGAATAACCAGTCCGGCGCTTCGACCGGCCACACCCGGTCGACGTGGGGGTTCTGTCCCAGAAGCGACGCCCAGCGCGGCTTCACGGCCCAGGTAATGCGCGCCTCGGGGAAGCTGGCCTTCAGGCTGGCCACGGCCGGCAGGGCGTGCAGGATGTCGCCCATGGCGCTCAAGCGCACCACCATGATGCGGGCGGGAGTCATGACCGGTTCTTCTCCAGCACGAGCTCGATGATCTGCCGCTCGTCGAAAGGCACGCGCTCCACGCGGTCGGCTTGCAGGCGGGTGGCGAGAGCATCCAGCTGATCCCGGGGCCAGAGGATGACGTAGTCGACGGCCGCCAGGGCGGCTGCCAGCTGCGCCCGCGCCTGCTCCCCCAGCAGGGGCCGGCCCAAGCTGGCGTCGTCGTACACCACGGCCAGCAACAGATGGCCTTCGGCGCGGAGGTCCCCCAGCCAGCGGGCGTGATCGGCGCGCAGCACGTCGAAGGACCCGGCGGCCAGGATCAGGCGCCGGCCTGCCAGGCTGGCGGCGCCCTCCAGGTCAATGATCTTGGTTCGCGTGTCCATGGACGGAAAGGGAGACCAGCCGCCGGGCCTCGCCGCAGACGGTTTCGGTTTCGACTCGCGTCATGCAGCGGTGGTCGATGGGGCACTCGCGGTAGCGGCAGGGGCTGCACTCGACCGGAGTGCGAACGATGCGGGCCCGGGCCGCCGAAGGACCGGTGGCCTCCCAGTCGGTGGGCCCGAAGACCGCCACGGTGGGGGTGCCTACAGCCGAAGCAATATGCATGGCGCCGCTGTCGTTGGTCACGAAGGCCTGACAGGCGGCAGCCAGGTCGATGAACTCCGCGAGTGACGTGCGGCCGGCAAGGCTGCGGGCGGCCGTGCCGATGCGGCCGGCGACCTCGGCGCAGAGATCCTGTTCCGCGGCCGTCCCGAACACCGCCGTCTCGGCAGACCAATCCGCGGCCAGGCGGCGGGCGGTCTCGGCGAAGCGCTCGGGAAGCCAGCGCTTGGCGGAACCGAAGGCGGCCCCGGGGCTGACGCCAACCACGCGATCGCCGGCCAGGCCGTGACGCTGGAACAAGAGGCGGCCCCGGGCGGCGTCGGCCTGGAGGCGGATCTCGTCACATTCGGGCAAGGTCTTGACCAAGCCGGCGCGGCGCAACAACTCCAGGTAGTAGTAGCGTTGGTGGCGGGGGATCTCGCCAGGCCGCGGCGGCGAAACGGCGTCGGTGAGGAGCCAGCCGCGCCCGTCGCGCGCATAGCCGATTCGCCGGGGGATGCGGGCCAGCCAGGCCAGCAGCGCGGCGTCGAAGGCGTTCTGCAGCAGGATGGCGCAGTCGAAACGCCCGGCACGCATCCGGGCTGCCAGGCGCAGCTTCCCGGCGGCGCCGGTGTGGCGGCCTGGGGATTCGTAAACCAGGACGCGGTCCGTGAAGTTTTCGCGCCCGTAGAGTTCGGCCACCCCGGAGCGGGCCAGCACCGTGATCTCGGCCCCCGGGTGCAGCCGCCGGATCAGGCGCAGCGCGGGAATCGACATCACGGCGTCCCCAACCCAGTTGGTGGCCCGCACCAGCAGCTTCATCGCCGCCGGGCCTTTTCCCTGCTGGGGATCAGTTGGAGCAGAGCCTCGGCCTCGGCCTCCTCGATCACCACGCGGGTCTTCAACCAGTAGAGGTTCGACGGCCAACCGCCGCGCGGCAGGTTGACGAGATCTTTCTCGGTTGTCACCAGGGCTTCGGCGCCGGACCGCCGGGCAGCCGCGGCCATGCGATCGAGCTGGGTGGGGGAGTAGCGGTGGTGGTCGCGAAAAACGAATTGACGGATAATCGTGAGGCCCATGGTCTCGAGTCCCTCGCGGAACGACGCCGGATTGCCGATGCCGCAGAAACCCGCCACCCCCCGGCCCGCCAGCGACTTCTCCTGGCCAGTGGCGGCTTCCAGCAGCGCCGCCGGCTCGATGCGGGCGTGAAAGATGGGGGCCTTGTGGTTGTGGCGACGGATCACCTGTTCCAGGCCGACCCACTGCTCGCCGGGGCGGCAGCGGGTCAAGACGATGGCTCCGGCGCGCCGCAGCGCCGCCACCGGCTCGCGCAGCCGTCCCAATGGCAGCACCTCGCCCCCGCCGAAAGGTTCCGTCACGTCCAGCAGCACGATGTCCAGGTCGCGCGCCAGCTGGAGATGTTGGAAGCCGTCGTCGAGCAGGATCAGGTCGGGGTGAAAGCGTTGCTCGATCTGGAGGCCGGCGGCGTGGCGGTTGGCGGAGATCCCGATCGGCGCTTTGGTATTCCTTAGAAGGATCTGGGCTTCATCGCCAGTGCGGTCGCTCGCCGCGGTGGAGGCCGGCTCCAGGATGGTGACGGGCTCGGGAGCGGCCCTTCGGTAGCCGCGGGTCAGGACGGCGATCGAGATCCCGCGCAAGCGAAGACGCTCCACCAGCCACAGGATCATGGGGGTCTTGCCGGCGCCTCCGACGGTGAGGTTCCCGACGCTCACTGTGGGGGTCGAGAGGCGACGCGCCTTCGGCGCTCGGGCTCGAGCCCGCGCCGCGGCTTCAAACAGGCGCGCCGGCAGCCACAGCAGAGCGCGCGCCGGCCAGGCTGGCGGCAGCCGTGGGGTGGCCTGGTGGTAGAGTTCCACGGCCTGCTCAACGGCCCGCTGGGCGGCGCCGCGGTGCGAGGCGGCGAAGCGGCAGGCGTTCGATCCCAAGGCGTTGGCTTCGCCGGGCTTCTCGAGCAGCCGGGACAGCGCCGGCGCCAGTTCTTCGGGGCCTTGGATCTGGAGCAGACCTTCGGCTGCCAGCAGAGCCTCCGTGATGGAACGGAAGTTCTGCATGTGAGGCCCCACCACGATGGGTCTGGCCGCCATGGCCGGCTCGAGCACGTTGTGGCCGCCCCAGTTGACCAGCGAACCGCCGACAAACACTACGTCCGCCAGCCGGTACAAGGATGCCAGTTCCCCGAGGGTATCGACTAGCAGGACCCCGGGCAGTCGCAGCGTGCCCCCGAGGTCGACGGCCGAGCGCCGAAGGAACGGACATCCCGCCTGCTCCAGCAGCTTGGCCACCTCGCCGGCCCGCCGGGGATGCCTCGGCGCCAGGATCAGCAACAGGCGCTGCGCCGACAGCCTGCGGAAGGCCTCCAGGACAAACTGTTCCTCGCCCTCGCGAGTGCTTCCGGCCAGAACCACCGCCTCCGGCCGCAAGCGCTTGAGCATAGCCTTGACGGCCTGCGGAGGCGGGGCCTCGCCGGCATCGACATCGAACTTCAGGTTGCCGCTCACCTGCACGTTGTCGTGCGGCGCCCCGGCCTGGATCAGGCGGTGGCGATCCGTGCCGGACTGCGCCAGGATTACGTCCGGGAGTCTCAGCACCCGGCGGAAGAAAAAACGCAGCAGACGGTAGCGCCCCGCCGAGCGGTCCGAAATCCGCGCGTTCACCATCATCAGCCCGGCGCCGTGACGCTTCGCTTCCCGGAACAGATTCGGCCAGATCTCGGTTTCGGCAACTACCAGGAGCCGGGGGCGAACCCGGCGCATGGTCGCCCGCACCGCAAATGGCAGATCCAACGGAGCGTAGAAAACGCCGTCCACCCAGGAGCCGAGTTTCTCCCTGGCCATCTCTTGTCCGGCCGGCGTGGTGGTGGAAACCAGCAGCTTCACGCCGGGGAAGCGATTCCGCAGCTGTCGAACCAGTTGCTGGCAGGAGAGGACCTCCCCGACCGAAACGGCGTGTAACCAGATGGCCCGCCCACAGGTCTCTGGTAGGTGGGGACCCAGACGGCCGAGCCGCTGGCCGGCGCTGGAGGCCCAGGTCCCCCGGCCGGCGGCCCGAACGAGATAATAGGGAACCAGGACCAGCCAGGCCAGCAGGTTGTACAGGAAGAACATGCCGATGACGGTCCCCCCAGTATCCAGTATAAGGAAGCATGTCGAGACTCAGCAAGGCCGGGCTGGCGGTCTGTTGGATGGGCATGTGGATGGGCATGGTGGCGGCCCAGACAAGCGAGGGGTGGAAGCCGGGGCCGGCTTCCTCCTATGCCGCCCGCCAAACGGTCGAGAAGATCACCATCGCGGTCGAGCCCTACCGGGACCGCGAGAGGATCAGGCAATCGCTCGGCAAGTTTGATCCCTCCCGCTACGGAATTCTCCCGATGCTGGTGGTGATCTCCAACGACTCCGACCGGGCGTTGCAGCTCGACCGGATGCGGGTTCAGTGGATCACCGCTGACCGGCAGAAGATCGAGCCGATCGAGGCCCAGGACGTCACCCGAACGGGCCTGTCTGGCCGCGTCGACATTGGCCCCAGCCAGAGCCCCTATCCATTTCCCCGCCGGCGCGGCCGGCAGAAGGAGTACCCGGAAGTCGGCGAGCGGGAGTTTGTGGCGCCGGCCGTTATGGCAGCCAGCCGCGTTTATGGCTTCTTCTACTTCCGAATCGGGAAGGGACCGGACCGGCTGGCAGGCTCTCACCTCTACATCACGGGGATACGGGACGCCACGACGGGGCGGGATCTTCTATACTTCGAGATCCCGCTGGGCGGCCGGTAAGACTGCTGCGACCGGGCTGGCGGGACGCCGTTGCTTGACCGGGTAGAGCACCGGCGTAACCGGGCGGGAGCGGCGCAGCTGGAGGGTTTCTTGCCGCGCCTGGCGGATGATGGCGCGCTCGGCAAAGATGCATCCCCACAGGATGGCCACTAGCATGGCGATCACCGCCAGCCCGCGCCCGGAAATACCTGTTAACGTCATCGTCGGTGTCCACCTGGTAATACGCAATCGGAGGGCCAACCGGATGATTCCTAACGAAACCAATGGCTTGGCGCTGGGGCTGGCCTCGGGCGGTGGCTGAATTCGGACACAGTGTGGGCGAAAACGTGCAGTACCGGCAGATTTTACCGCTGGCGTCGCGCCTGACCGAGCCGGCTACGCTCGGAGGCGGAGCTGATGCCCGTGTCATCCCGAGCGGAGCTCGTGTCATCCCGAGCGGAGCGAGGGATCTGCTTCTCGCCCCGCCCCAACAGCAGATCCCTCGCTGCGCTCGGGATGACAATCGCGGGGAACCGAGAGGCCGCCACTCTCATGTCGCGCACCCTTGAGCATCCCAGGGCGAAGAAAAATGCGGTAGACTGGTTCTAGTGGAAGAAAAACTGAAGATAGCCGTTTTTGTCGATTACGACAACATCGAGATTGGCGTGAAGTCGACGTTGGGCCGCGAGTTTGACGTCTCGGCGGTGCTGGAGGGCCTGAAGGAACGGGGCGAGGTGGTGACCAAGATCGCCTACGCCAACTGGGGCCGGCAGGCCAGCGCCACGCGGGCGCTGACGGAGCACGGCGTCCAGATGGTGCAGCGTGACCCCTCGCCGCGCGGCGACAAGAACGGCGCCGACATCAACCTGGCGCTGGACGCGCTGGAGATGGCCTTCACTCGCGATCACATCAACACCTTCGCCATCGTCAGCGGCGACAGCGACTTCATGGCCCTGGTGGAAAAGTTGAAGCAGTACAACAAGCGGGTGTTCATCGTGGGCGGCAAGGCCTTCACCAGCACCATCCTGCAGCGGAACTGCCACGAGTTCATCAGCTATGAGTCGTTGCTGGACAGCGGGCCGCCGCGACAGCGGGGGGGCGGCCACGGGCCCAAGCAGACAGCGGCGCGCCGCAGCGACAACCTCACGCTGGAGCACTGCCTGCCGCTTGTGGATCGGGCCCTGAAGGCCCTGGAGCGGCGGGAAGTCAAGCCGCAGCTGGGGTTGCTCAAGAGCACCATGCTGCAGCTGGATCCGGCGTTCACGGAGCGGGATTACGGTACCAACGCCTTCTCGGACTTCGTGCAGAAGCTGGCGGGGGCGGGCCATGTGCGGGTGCACAAGCGCGAAGGGAACTTCGTGGTTGAGCGCGCCGAGACCCAGGAGCTGGCGCCTTCTCCGCCGGCTTTGACGCGCGAAGATGCCATCCCGATGCTCCGGCCGGTGCTGGAGGCCAACGTCAACTTCCTCTCGGTCGGAATCCCTGCCAAGGAGCTGGCGGCCCTGTTCCGCGCCGCCCACCCCGGCTTCCAGCCCCAGGATTACGGGATTACGGAGTTTGAAGAGCTGCTCAACCTGGCACAGGATAAGTCGCTGCTGCGGATCGAGGCCAATGCGGAACGCGGATTACGCCTGTATCCGGGCCCGGAGCTGGGCAGGCCGACCCCGCCGCCGGCCGAGGAGGCCCAGGCACTCGGACCCGCCGCAGCTCCGGAGGCGGCGACCAAACCAAAAGCCAAGCGTCGCCGCCCGGGCCGCGCCAAGCAGCCCTCCCCCTCGCGGCGGGGCTCGAAGAAGAAACCAGCGCCGGGGCCGGGACTGGCGCCGGATCCACCGTTTTCTGACGGCGACGTACCGTTCTGAACAAGAAGACCGAGAAGGCCGGAGTGGCCTCCGGCCACTCCGGCCCACGAGCGGCTACGCCGCGCCGTCGCTCGTGTCGGCGCTTGCCTGGGGCCTGGCGCCACGATGGTTGGCTCCCTACTTCTTGGCCGGTTTGGGGTCCAGGTTCTGCTGGAGACCTTCCTCGGTCACGTCGCAGCGCGCGCCCCCGGCGGGGATGTCAACCTTAGCCGTCCACAGAATCGCGTTGACGATCATGCGGCGGAACTCCGGAATGCCCCAGTTGGCGTGAAAGTGGCCGCCTGTAAATCCGAAGCCGCGGCCGCCGCCGGCCCGCTCGGTGGCCCAGGCGATGACCTCGCGGTTGGGATTGTCCTTGGGGAGCAGGGTGGTCAGGATGGGGGTGACGCGGGTGTCGCCGTCCCGGAAGCGGATCTTGTAGTACCACTCATCGCGCCCGCGAAAACTCTTCCACCCGCGCGAGATGGGATGGCCGGGCGTAGCCAGGGTGACCTCCACGTCGTTGATGGGGTTCTGGGAGTAAGGCCGCTCGTAGTAGCCACCCAGCCACTCCAGGAACTCGGAGCCGCCCTGGTCTTTCGGCACTTCAACGGCATAATGCAGACCGGCGATCCCGACGCCCTTCTGCATCAGCCGGCCGAGAGTCTGGAGCCGCTCGGGCAGGATCATGGGGTGGCGCGCGCCGCCGTCCATGTAGAAGACCAGGGAGCGGGCGCCCTCGAAGACCTTCTCGTCCGCGGGCCAGCCTCCTTTCACCAGCTGGGTCTCGACCCCGGGATTCTGACCCAGGCACTTTTCGAGCAGCCAGGAGCCGGCATTGAACTCGTGGGCGCCGGGGCCGTGACTCGGCCGGCCGGCCACCAGGACGATCTTGGCGGGGTCGGCGGCGAGCGCCGAAGCCGCCAGGATCAGCAGCGAAGCGAATACTCTTTCCATGAAGGCTCCCAGCTTCCAAGTTATCTTACAATGCCATCCCCGCGATGGGGGCGGTGAGCTGCTAGCGAGGCTTCGCCTCAGACCAACAAGGCATGGGCTGGGGCCACTTTTTGTCCCGGCGCCCGTTGTCATCCCGAGCGCAACGAGGGATCTGCTGGTGACTCCCCGGGCGGCCGCCATGGGCGTAAAAGCAGATCCCTCGCTGCGCTCGGGATGACAGTACCGGCTGGAATCTTGACTCATTTGCGACAGATTCTCGATTGCGAGTACTCTAGTCCGGCAAGAAGCCCCGGTCCATAATTTGCTCGGCCGTAAAGGGACACTCGTGGGGAAAGGTGTCCTCGGGCAGCCCGGTCTCAATCGAGGCTAGTTCTACCGAGCGGGAGTAGACCTCCGCCACCGACCTCGAAAGGTTTCCTCGCAGGCTGGGAGATCTGCCAAAGACGTCATCCAACTCGGCCCGTTGGGTCGCGATCGTAGAGTGCCAGCTGCGGGACCTCTTCTGGGATTGGTACTTCCACTTTAGCAAGTGGATTGTCAGCACCCTCAAGCGGCTGTGAACTTCGTGTTTTTGGCTGGCGCCCATATCCTCAAGCTCCTCCGCGGCGTGCTCGATGTCGATCTCCTCGAACCGGCGTTGGCGCAGCAGGCGCGCCGTTTCGTGGGTCCACGCGGCGAAGTCCTGGTCATAGAGATTGCTGACCGGCGGCTTGAGGGCCTTGGTGGTCATAGCCCCACCATCATACCGAGAATCCGCCCGTCGGGCCCGGGGTCGGAGGTGGCGCACGCTTCAGCGTGCCGGCGTGGGCTTCAGCCCACGCTGCCTGGTCTTACCGGCGCCCTTCGGCGAGCTGAAGCTCGCCGCTGCACGCTGAAGGAGCTGTGAAAGAATCCCTCAATGCCGGCGGTCGTGGCGCACGCTTCAGCGTGCCGGCGTGGGCTTCAGCCCACGCTGCCTGGTCTTACCGGCGCCCTTCGGCGAGCTGAAGCTCGCCGCTGCACGCTAGCGTGCGCCACGACCGCCGGCATTGAGCGATTGTTTCACAGCTCCTTCAGCGTGCCGGCGTGGGCTTTAGCCCACGCGGGGTGGTCTCACCCGCACCCCCTCAATACGGCGCCACGCGCTCCGGCAGCGGGTCGACGGCCTGCAGCGTCTTGCGCATCATCAGCAGGCGCATGCGGTCGAGCAGCGGCCTGGCGGCCGGGTCCTGGGCGACGTTGCGCAGCTCGTGGGGATCCTTCTCGAGATCGAACAGCACCTCGTCGCCGTTCACCCAGTAGCAATACTTGGCGGTCTTGGTCCGGATAATGCGATTGGAGACGCTCTGCATATAGGTGAGATCGCGGGCCTTGCCGCCGCGCATGGCGGGAACCAGCGATACCCCCTGGTTGCCCTTGGGGAGCGGCAGGCCCGCCAGCTCCAGCAGGGTCGGCATGGCGTCCAGGATCTCCACCGGCTCGTCGGAGCGGGCGCCGGCCGGAACGCCCGGCCCACGAACAATGAGCGGGATGCGCATGGCCCCGTCGTAGGGCACGGCGCTCTTGCCGTTCATGTTGTGGTCGCCCAGGTAATCGCCGTGATCGCTGGTGATCACGAACAGGGTGCGATCCCCCAGGCCCGCTTTCTCGACGGCCTCGACGATTCTTCCGACGTTGCGGTCCAGGTTCGAGACCATGGCATAAAAGTGGGTGCGGTGGGCGGTCCAGGTGTCCTCGGGGGTGCTGGCCAGGCGTTGGACGGCATTACGCATCGATCCCGGCAGATAGTTGGCCTCGTCGGGACGCCAGTGGCGCGGCGGCAGCTGGACCCCCTTGTAAAGGGCCAGCATGGAGGCCGGCGGATTCAGGGGCGGATGCGGGGCGTAGAAGCCCGCGTGCGCGAAGAAAGGGCGGTCCCGGTTTTCCTCCACAAAGCGTACGGTTTCGCTGGCGACCCAGTGGGCGTGGGTGGTGCGCTCGTCGCCCGCGAAGGTGTAATAGTCGAAGGCGCCGCGCTCGCCCGGCATCTTGACGTTGGCCTTGCGCCGGACCTCGGGCCCTTGGGCGTCGAGCCAAAGACCGTAGGCGTCGTCGTAGCAGCCGGGCTCGTCCGACAGCCGCATCTGGTGGAACCCGTAGGCGGGATGGGCCTCGCGATGGTTCCGCCCCGAGTGCGGCCAGAAATGCAGTTTCCCCATCTGGCCGGTGTAGTAGCCGGCCTCCCGCAGCAGGTGGGTGAGGGTGACCTCGTTTTCCGGCATCTTGATGCCGTTCGACATGACCCGGTGGGAGCTCGGGTAGCGCCCCGTAAACAGCGAGGCGCGGTTGGGGGCGCAGGCCACCCCGACGGTGGTGCACAGAGTAAAGGTGACGCCGCCGCGAGCCAGCCGGTCCATGTGGGGCGTGAGGATGGCGGGGTTGCCGTTGATGGCCACGTGGTCCCATCGCAGGTGATCACCGGTGATGAGGACGATGTTCGGCCGCCGGGCCTGAGCCAGCAGGCGCCCCCCCAGGGCGGCCCCGGCCAGTGCGGCGCCGAATTCCCGCCGGTCGAGCGTTGTCATCCTTCCGGTATTGAACCACACCCCAGGGGGTTTCGCGTATCATCGTGTATCGAATGCCGCCACCTTCCGACACCGCCCCGGTCCGGCAGGGAGAAGAGCTCGACGCCCAGGCCCTGGCGGCCTACCTAGGGGTGGATGAGATCGCCGTCCAGCAGTTTCCGGGCGGGCACTCGAACCTGACGTACCTGGTGCGGGCCGGGAACCGGGAGTACGTGCTGCGGCGCCCGCCGCTCGGGCCGGTGGCTCCCAAGGCCCACGACATGGCCCGCGAGTACGCCGTGCTGCGAGCGGTGCATCCGCTGTTCCGGCCGGCGCCCAAGGTGTACCTGGTCTGTGAAGACCCGGCCGTCCTTGGGGCAACTTTTTTCCTCATGGAGCGGCGGCGGGGCACGGTGTTGCGCGGCATGGTCCCGCCGGAGCTGGCCGCGGCTCCCGGCCTGCCCCAGCGGCTGAGCGCGGCCTTTGTCGACTGCCTGGTGGAGCTGCACGGGGTCGACGTCGAGCGCCACGGCCTGACGGCCTTGGGAAAACCGCAGGGATACCTGGAGCGCCAGGTGGGCGGGTGGGCCGAGCGCTGGCAGCGGGCCAAGACCCGCGAGATCCCCCAGATGGACCGCGTGATCCGGTGGCTGGCGGACCGCCTGCCGTCCTCGCCGGGGCCCACTCTCATTCACAATGACTACAAGCTCGACAACCTGATGCTCGACCCGGCCGACCCCTCCCGCATCGAGGCCGTGCTCGACTGGGAGATGACCACCGTCGGTGACCCGCTCTCCGACCTGGGTCTGACGCTCTGCTACTGGACCCTGACCGACGGCCGGGAACAGGTCATCACGACTCAGCCCGGCTGGTATTCCTCTGACCAGTTGATCGAACACTACGCCCGGCGCAGCGGCCGCGACGTTTCCCAGATCGGGTATCACCACACCCTGGGGATCTTCAAGCTGGCCGTGATCCTCCAGCAGATCTACGTACGCTACTTCCGCGGCCAGACCCGCGACGAGCGATTCCGCCAGTTTGACAAGCGCGTCGACACGCTGATCGAAGCCGCCGTCGAGAGGGTGGAGCAGGCCGGTTGAGCGCTCTCTATCTGATCCGCCATGGCCAGGGGGGCGGCCGCCAGGACTACGACCGCCTGTCGGATCTCGGCCGGGAGCAATCGCGCCTGCTTGGTAGGTATCTGAAAGACCAGGGCGTCGTCTTCCAGGCGACTTACAGCGGTTCGTTGGAGCGCCAGCGGCAGACGGCCGAGGAAGCCTGCCGGATCTGTTCGGACCCGCAATCGGTTGCCATCGACGCTGGCTGGGATGAGTTCGACCTGGGAGCGGTGTACCGGGCCCTGGCGCCGCGTCTGAGCGCCGAGGATCCCCAGTTCCGCCGGGCCTTCGAGCGCCAGACTGCCGCCGACCGCCACTGGACCAGCTCCGATATGGCGGTGGTGCAGGCCTGGATCGAAGGCCGCTATGAGTTCGACGGCGAGACCTGGAGCCAGTTCCGCCGCCGCATCCTGGAGGCCCTGGAAGCGCTTCGCCGCCGTCACGGGCGCGGCCAGAAGATCGCCGTGTTCACTTCCGCGACGCCCATGGCGGTGGTGGCCGCCGCGGCCGTGGGCGCCCCTGACTCTTCCATCATGAAGCTGGCCGGGGTCACCTACAATTCGGCCATGACGACGGTGCGGCTGGAGCCTGCCGAGACGACCCTGTTTCAGTTCAACGCCACGCCGCACCTCACCGAGGCGCGGCTGCGGAGCTTCCGGTAGGGCTGATCCAGCGCAGCAACCGCTCGGCGACAACGGGATCGTCGGGAATCAGTTCCGTCCGGGCCACCAGTACCCGCACCAGCTCCGCCGGCTTCGGCTGGATGGTCAGGGGCAGCAACTCGTCGGTGAGCGGGCGCGGGATCCAGTAGAAGACCCGCAACCCGTCTTCGAACCAGGTATCGCGCCAGGTCTCCACCATGGCGTGCGCCTCCTTGGGGTAGAGACCCTGACTCACAAGAATCCCCTGCAAGCGGCGCCGCAGCGGTTCCGGATCCGGTTCCCGGAGGCTGGGCCGCGCGACCCTCACCTCCCCCGCTTGAGCCTGTGCAACCGAGAAGCCGGCCCTGCCGCGGCGGCTCTCGAAAACGATGGCAGGGCCGAAATCGGCTGGGCTGCGGATCACCACCTGGTCGCCGTCCAGCCGGATCGATAGGGGCAGGTTGAAGGAGCCGAGGCCGCGGTAAAAGAGGAACTTCTCGTGCTCGTCGCCGACCCGCAAGGGCGCGGCATCGGTCTCGCGAGCCGCGTAGTAGTGGCTTCCAGCGGCGCCGCAGGGGAACTGGACCGGCGCCCCAGGCATCACCCGGACCTGACCCCAGGCGACTCCGCCGCCGTTGGGCCGGGCCCGCGGGTACCATTCGGTCACCCGGCCGCGAGGGAAATCCAC
>Ga0247727_10012272_pt1 | contig 14753 bp, 14 predicted proteins | sample WisWelCaveWW1625_FD_202498 | JGI IMG/M metagenome (GOLD analysis project Ga0247727, IMG submission 202498) | Biofilm microbial communities from Wishing Well Cave, Virginia, United States - WW16-25 | ecosystem: Environmental > Aquatic > Deep subsurface > Groundwater > Cave microbial mat | place... | reverse complement strand
GCGCGCCAACCGGGCAGATGTCCACGATGTTGAGATCGTAGTTCGTGTTCGGCTCTTGGCCGGGATAGCAGGTCAAGGTCGAATGACTGCCACGGTCAATGAACCCGAGGCAATCCTGCCCGGCCACTTCTTTCATGAACCGAACGCAGCGCGAACAGAGAATACAGCGTTCGTCGTCGAGCGTGATCTTCGGGCCGATGGATGTTCGTTTCGGTTTGTGAACTTTCTCCTCGATGAACCGGCTCTCGCCCTTGCCGTAGTCGACAGAAAATTCCTGCAACCGGCATTCGCCCGCCTGGTCGCAGATCGGGCAATCGAGCGGATGATTGATGAGAAGAAACTCCATCACGCCTTCGCGCGCCTTCTGAACTTTCGACGAACGCGTGTGCACGACCATCCCCTCGGCGACAGCGGTGTTGCAGCCGATGGCCAGTTTCGGCGCAAACATGATGACCGGCTTGCCGTCGGGCGCGAGTTCCGGTTTCTTGTCCGCGCCGAGCTTCGGCATACCGGTATCGACGAGACACATGCGGCAGTTGCCGGCAATGGTCAGCTTCGGGTGATAGCAATAGTGCGGCACTTCGATGCCGGCCATCTTCGCCGCCTCGATGAGGTTCATCCCCTTCGGCGCGACGACTTCCTCGCCATCGATCGTCAGTTTGATCGAGTCAGCCATTCTTATTGCAGGCCTTTTCAAATTCGCTGCGGTAATTTTTTAGGAACGCTTTGACCGGCCACGCGGCGGCTTCGCCGAGCGGACAGATCGTTTTGCCGTCGATGTTGTCGGCGACCTCGAAAAGCAAATCCACGTCTTCGGGGCGACCGTGACCGGCTTGAATGCGGTGCAGCATCTTCTCCATCCAGAGCGTGCCTTCCCGGCACGGCGTGCATTGGCCGCAGCTCTCGTGCGCATAAAACTGCGCGACGTTCAGTGTCGCGTCCACGACACTCACATCTTCGGCAATCACGATGATACCGCCACTACCGGCCATCGTACCGGCTTTGCGCAGGCTTTCGAAATCAAGCGCGACATCAATCTGGTCGGCCTTCAACACCGGCATCGAAGAACCACCGGGAATCACGCCTTTGAGTTTCTTGCCGTCCGTCAATCCGCCACACACGTCTTCGATGAGTTGACGCAATGTCAGCTTGCCCATCTCGAATTCGTAGTAGCCGGGACGCTTGACCGGGCCGCTGACGCAGACGAGGCGCGTGCCGGTCGAGCCGGGGACGCCCATCGCTTTGAACCACGCCGCGCCGTGATTGATGATGTGCGGAACGTTCGCGAGCGTTTCGACGTTGTTGACGACGGTCGGGCAACCGAACAATCCAACGACGGCCGGGAACGGCGGCTTGATGCGCGGGTAGGCGCGTTTGCCTTCGAGGGATTCGATGAGGCCGGTTTCTTCACCGCAGATGTACGCGCCGGCGCCGCGATGGACGTAAATTTCGATGCCTTTGCCGACGTAACCTTTGGCGCGGGCTTCTTCGATGGCGCCCAGCAAGACGTTTGCGCCGTGGGGCATCTCGCCGCGGATATATATATAGGCCACCTTAGCGCCGACGGCGTAGCATGAGATGAGAATGCCTTCGAGGAGTTGGTGCGGGTCGTAGTTGATCAGTTGCCGGTCTTTGAACGTGCCGGGTTCGCTTTCGTCGGCGTTGCAGACGAGGTAAATCGGCTTGCCGGTGCCTTTGGCGAGGAAGCTCCACTTCAAGCCGCACGGGAAACCCGCACCGCCGCGACCGCGAATCTCGCTGTTCTTCACTTCGTTGACGGTGTCTTCAGGCTTCAACGCAAGCGCTTTGCGAAGCGCCTGGTAGCCGCCTTCGCGTTCGTAATCAGCGAGCGAGCCGGTGTAGCCGGGCTTCGTGATGTTCGCGAGCAAAACGCGCTTTTCGAGTGGGTGCGCCGGTAACGGTTTCGCGATCGGCTCTTTCGCGAGCGAGCCGGTGCGGCGAATGTCTTCAACGATCTTGTCGAGCCGCTGGGGTGTGACGTTGTCAAAGTGTTCGTCGTTGATCATCACGACCGGCGCTGTCCCGCAAGCGGCGAGACATTCGACCGTCGAGACGGTGAAGTCTTCGCCGAGATCTTTGAGACGCTTCAACAGTTCGTTGCTGCCGGCAAGTTGGCAGGAAAGTGTCCGGCAAACCTTGATGTGAAACTTGCCGCGCGGTTTCTGCGTGAACATCGGGTAGAACGTGACGACTTCCCAGACGTTGATCGGTTGTAGGTCGAGCTTCTGCGCTGTCCATTCGACTTGTTCTTGGCCGAGAAATCCGAAGTGTTCCTGCAAGAGATGCAGCAACCACAGCACCGGTGCCCGTTTCGTCGGGTAGTGCGTGATGATCTCGTCGATGTGACGTTCGAGTTCGGCCGGGATGGTCATCGGTCGCACTCTCCCATAACGAAATCGAGGCTCGCGAGGATGGCGACCATGTCGCTCATCATGTGGCCCTTCGACATGACCGGCAGCGCTTGCAAATTCACGAACGATGGCGCGCGAATCTTGAGCCGGTGCGGCGCGCCACCGCCACGACTGACGATGTAAAAGCCGAGTTCGCCTTTCGGATTCTCGGCGGAGAAGTAGACCTCACCGGGGGGCGCGTTGATGCCTTGGGTGACGTTGATGAAGTGGTGGATCAATTCTTCCATCTTCGTCAGCACTGCCTTCTTCTCCGGCAGCACGATCTTAGCTTCGGGCGCGTTCCACGGACCTGTCGGCAGATTGTCGATGGCCTGATGCAAGATGCGCACACTCTGCCGCATTTCTTCCATCCGCACGAGATACCGGTCATAGCAATCGCCGACCATGCCGACCGGCACCTCGAACTCGAAGTTCTCGTAACCGCCGTACGGATGCGCCTTCCGAATGTCCCAGTCCACGCCCGAGGCGCGCAGGATCGGGCCGGTCACGCCGAGATCAATCGCGTCTTCTTTCGACAACACACCGACGTCGCGTGTGCGGTCGAGGAAAATGCGATTGCGCGTCAGCAGTTTGTCCACTTCGTCGAGGTTCTTCGGAAACTCCTTGAGGAATGTGCGCAGCATCGGCAGGAACTCGGCCGGCATGTCGTTCGCGAGCCCGCCGATGCGCGTGTAGCTCGTCGTGAATCGCGCGCCGCAGATGCATTCGGCGAGATCGTAGATCTTTTCGCGTTCGCGGAACGTGTACAGGAACACCGTCAACGCGCCAACGTCCATGCCGAACGCGCCGAGGCCGAGCAGATGCGAACTGATGCGGGCCAGTTCCGCGCAGATGACGCGGATGTATTTGCAACGCGGCGGCACGTCGATGCCGCAGAGTTTTTCCACGGCGTACGCATACGCGACGTTGTTTGCGAGAGGGGCAAGATAATCAAGGCGGTCGGTGTACGGGATAAACTGCGTGTACGTCATGTTCTCGGCGATCTTCTCGTCGCCGCGATGCAAATAGCCGATGTCCGGCCAGACATTGACGATTTCCTCGCCGTCGAGTTCGAGCACGAGACGTAACACGCCGTGCGTGCTCGGATGTTGCGGGCCCATGTTGATAATCATCCGTTCGCCGCGCAGTCCCAATTCCGTCGCCTGCTGCGCCCGCGTAGCGGAATCCATCAACTCGATTTCGTGTTGCGTGGCCACGACCTAGACCTGCTCTTTCTTCGTCGGATGTTTTACACGGTCGATGTTCTCGACGACCGTGTCCACCTGCCGCGGCTCACGCACGACCGAACTGCGCGTGCCGATGGCCGGTACGAACGGTCCGCCCAACATCGGCGCCGCCTCAACGCGACCGGCATTGACCGCGGTTTCCGGCAACTCCGCCTGTTGGCCGGCCAGCGGAAAATCTTTGCGCAATGGAAAATACGGATACCCTTCCCACATCAGAATGCGTTTGAGGTTCGGATGATTGCGGAACCGGATGCCGAACATGTCGAACGCTTCGCGCTCGTGCCAGTCCGCCGTGCGCCACACGCCGGTCACGCTGTCCACGATGGGATCATCTTCCGACACGCGTACCTTCAGCCGCAGGGAACAATGATGCGTGAGCGAATACAAATGATAGACGACCTCGAAACGCGGGTCGTCGCCGTAGTTGTCCACGCCGGATAAATCCGTGAGCACATCGAATGTGCAGTCGCGTTTTAGAAACGCGCACACGTCGGCAATCTTCTCGCGGGCTACCGCGACTGTGTGCTCCCCGCGAAACTCGACCGGCTGCGCAATCGTTTCGCCGAACTTTGCCGTCAGTTTCTCGATTGCCTCTTTCGGTGTCATCGCTTCACTCGCCGCGGACAATGATCGGGCCGGCCAGCTTGCCGGCAACCTCGGCCGAGGCCGCGCCAGTCTTCATGCCGGCTAGTGACCGCTGTTGCTCAATCTTCCGTTGAATCGCCATGAACCCTTCGAGCAACGCTTCCGGCCGCGGCGGGCAACCGGAAATATACACGTCGACCGGTAAGAAATGATCCACGCCTTGCACAACGGCATAGCTGCGGTACATGCCGCCGGTACTGGCGCACGCGCCCATCGCGATGCACCATTTCGGATTCGCCATCTGGTCCCACACGCGTTTGACCGCGCCGGCCATCTTGTACGTGCAGGTGCCGGCCACGATCATCAAGTCGGCCTGACGCGGCGAGAACCGCATCACCTCCGCACCGAACCGCGCAATGTCGAACCGGCTCGCGCCGACTGCCATCAACTCGATGCCGCAACACGCCAACCCCATCGGCATCGGCCAGCAGGCGTTCTTGCGCACCCAATTGACCGCCGCGTCGAGCCGCGTCACGATCATGTCGCGGCCTTCGACCTTCGGATCGTAGGCCGTTGTGAGTGTCTCGCTCATTCCACAGTTCGCTCCGCGCTGCGTTTCGGCGCCCAATCGAGCGCGCCCTTCTTCCACGCGTAAATGTGACCGACCTCCAGCACCAGCAAAAACAATGTTGCACCACCGAGCATCGTCCATCCGATGCCACCCTGGCTCTCCGGTCGGACGAGGTCCCGGAACACCGCGCTCCAGCCCAGCAGAAACACCACCTCGATGTCGAAAAGGATGAACAGCATCGCAATCAGGTAGAACTTCACGCTGAACCGCGGCTGCCCTTCCTGCATCGCCGGCATACCGCACTCATAGGCGCTGTCCTTGACTGGGTCGTGCGTGCGTTTCTTGCCGAGAATCGTAGGCACCAGCAGATTTACCGCAGCGAACCCGATGGCCACCAAAATGATCAGTGCGACCGGCACATATTGTTGTAATTCGTCCACGATCACGCCCCCCAAACGAAGATTGTGACACTTTTCACAAGCAAACTAACGATTCACTGGAAAGCTTGCAAGCGATATTTGGCTTTCGACTACCGGCAACGCTTCGTTATCCTCCGCGGGTGACCGGCAACCCCGAACTCATCGCCGCCATCCGCGCCGAAATCGCCCAAGCCGGCGGACGGATCACCTTCGCGCGCTTCATGGAACTCGCGCTCTACCACCCCCAACACGGCTACTACACGGCCGGCCGTGAACGCATTGGCAAGACCGGCGACTACTTCACCAGCGTCAGCGTCGGCGCGCTGTTTGGCCGGATCCTCGCCCGGCAATTCCAGCAGTGGGGTGTGGACGACGTGACGGAGTTCGGCGGACATCGCGGACAACTCCGGCAAGACATACTCGCCGCCGCTCCCGATTTAAAATACCGGGTGATCGAAGTGGGCGACGAACTACCGGCCCAGATTACCGGCTGCGTCTTCTCCAACGAATTCCTCGACGCCCTGCCGGTGCACCGTGTCGTCGGTGACCGGGAGGTTTACGTGACCGGTGATTTCACCGAAACACTCGGCCCGCTTTCGGATGCCCGGTTACCGCGACTGCCGGCTGGCTATCGCTCCGAGATCAATCTCCGCGCGCTTGATTGGCTCGACGACATCACCCGACGGCTCACGCGCGGGTACGTGCTGACGATCGATTACGGCTTCGAACGCGCCGAGTACTTCGCGCCGCATCACAAAGACGGCCACCTCCAATGCTACCGGCATCACGCCAAGTCCGGCAATCCCTACGAGTTTATCGGCGAACAAGACATCACATCGCACGTCGAGTTCACCTCGCTCATCGAACACGGCCAGACCCTCGGCTTCGAGCCGGTCGTGTTCACCACTCAAGAACGTTATCTCATGAAAGTCGGCGAGGCCGAAATTCTCCAAGTGTCGAATCGCAATGCGGTCCACCAACTTCTCCACTCCACGATGGGACAAGCATTCAAAGTGCTCGTGCAGCGGAAGGGAATCTGGTAAAAGGCGGCGGAGCTAGTATCATGAATGGTCAACCGCCAGTTGTGCCGCCGTCAGTCCCCGCGACACCGAAAACGTGCGGCCTCGCTACCGCGAGCCTCGTGCTCGGTATTTTGGGTCTGATCTGCATCTTGCCGCTCATCGGTTCCTTACTCGCAATCATCTTCGGCATCGTCGCCTTGGTCAAGGTCAGCAACTCCCGCGGCGCACTACGGGGACAAGGCCAAGCGATCGCGGGGCTCCTACTCGGTTGCGCAAGCCTCTTGATGATCCCGGTATTGGCGGGGATGCTGTTGCCGGCGTTGAGCGCCGCACGATGGAAAGCCAGAGAAACACTGTGTTTCACGCAAATGAAGCAGTTGGGACTCGCGGTTGCGATCTATTCAGTTGACCACGAAGACAAGATTCCCCGCACGTTTACCGATTTGGAGCCTTATCTGGGCAGCAATCCGGGCCTCGCCAAGCTCCTTATTTGTCCCGAGGCCAAGGATCAAACCTCGCCTAGTTACGAACTGTTTCTCGGTGGCGAACAATGGCAGGGGACGGGGACAGTCGATCAGGTCGTCATCGCCGCGATGAAACTCAACCACCGGGGTCGGCGAAACGTACTTTACGGCGACGGCCGCGTCGAGACCGTCCGGACCGCTGGAGAATAGTCCCTTCACGCTCTGCTCGCTTGCCAGCAGCGTTGCCCGCCCGTATTCTGCGATGTCATGTTCGTCGACAAAGTCAAAATCCACGTCCGCGCGGGCGATGGTGGCAACGGCAGCGTTTCGTTCCGGCGCGAGAAGTATATTGATCGCGGCGGGCCGGACGGCGGCGATGGCGGCGACGGCGGCGACATCGTGCTGGTCGCGGACAAGAACGTCGGCGATCTCTCTGACTATTTTTTCCATCCGCGATTGCTGGCGAAGAATGGCGTGCACGGTCGCGGCAAGAATTGCGCGGGACGCGCCGCCAAGGACGTGATTGCGAAAGTTCCCATCGGCACACAAGTCTACCGGCTTTCGAAGCCGGTGCGCGAGCTGAAGTACTCGTCCTACCGGCCCGCGGCAGCGGAAGAAGTGCCGGATTTCAAATCCACGGCCATGCTCGGACTGCCGTACCGGGAAGGCCGGGCGAAGCGGCCGCTGAATGCCGAGACGGTTGAACCGGTTGCTGAGATTGCCGAACTGCCCGTCGATGAACGTGAGTTGATCGCTGATTTCGTCGAAGACGGGCAGCAGTTTGTTTTGGCCAACGGCGGGCGCGGCGGGCGCGGCAATTTCCGGTTTAAGAGTTCGACACATCAGGCGCCGCGTGAGTTTGAGTACGGCGAGCCGGGCGAGGCGCTGTCGGTCGAATTGGAATTGAAGACGCTGGCCGACGTGGGCCTTGTTGGGTTCCCGAACGCCGGCAAGTCCACGTTGATCTCGAAGATCACGCAGGCGCATCCGAAGATTGCGGCATACCCGTTCACGACGCTGGCGCCAAACGTCGGCATCATCACGTACGATGATGACAACATCACGCGCGTCCGCGTGGCCGACATTCCCGGCCTGATCGCCGGCGCGCACGCCGGCAAGGGGCTGGGGCATGATTTTCTGCGTCACATCGAACGGTGCGCCTTGTTGCTGGTGCTGCTCGACATGGCCGGCGTGGACGCGCGTAAGCCGTGGGATGACTACAAGCAGTTGCTCGCCGAGTTGGAACTCTACAACCCGGCCATCCTGAAAAAGAAGCGGCTCGTCGTGGCCAACAAGATGGACTTGCCGGCCGCGAAGAAGAATCTGGCGGCGTTCAAGCGCAAACATCGCGAGCGCGTCCTCGAAATCTCGGCGCGGGAAGTGACCGGCCTCGACAAGTTGAGGCTGGCGCTGCTGACGGCGCTGTCGTAGCATGGTCCCGTGAAAATGCCGGCACGAATCGCGGTGATGTTTATCGTCGCGCTCGGCGCCGGCATACTGTTTTTCGTAGATCCCGCTGGCACGTGGTGGATGCCGGGCTGCCCGATGCATGAAATGACCGGCTGGTTGTGCCCGTTCTGCGGGACGACGGGCGCTCTGCATGAGCTGCTCCACGGTCACGTCGTGACGGCGTTTGCCTTGAATCCGCTGACGATGTTGCTGCTGCCGGTCGCGGTCTATTTCGTCGGGCGCGGGAAGTGGCCGGCCTGGAGGCCGGTGACATGGTGGGCGTCGCTGGCCTTGGTCGTGGCGTTCAGTGTGTGGCGGAACATTGCGGGAGGCTGACATGTACAAAATCATCGGAGCCGACGGGAAAGAGTACGGGCCGGTCACGACGGAGCAACTGCGCGACTGGATCACCCAAGGCCGCGCCAACGCGCAGACGCAGGTGCGACCGGAAGGCGACACCGACTGGATCGCGCTCGGCGCGTTGCCGGAGTTTGCGGACGCGGCCGGCACTGCGACGGCGCCGCCACCGCTAATGACCGTCGCACTGTCGGTCGACGAGATGGCCGCGCGCGATTACCGGCTCGAAATTGGGAGTTGCATCGGGCGCGGCTGGGAATTGCTGAAGGCGAACGTGGGCCTATTGGTCGGCGGGACTGTGTTGGTGATGCTGGCGCAAATGGCGGTTGGCATCCTTCCGTTTCTCGGACTCATCGCGCAGTTGATCCTCGGCGGCGCGCTGACCGGTGGGATGTACTGGCTGTTCATCCGCGCCATCCGCGGCGAGTCCGGCGGCGTCGGCGATGCGTTTGCCGGCTTCAGTCGCGGGTTCGCGCAGCTCATGCTCGGCCACATCGTGCCGCAGTTGCTCATTTTGCTGATCGTGTTTCCCGTCGCGTTTGCGTTTGGGCTGGGAGTTGGGCTTTCTTCCCAGCGAAGCGGGACGATCACGCCGCTGTTCGTGATCGCGGGCGTGTTGCTCGCCGTGGGTTTGCCATTCATGATCTATTTCTCGGTGTGTTGGTTCTTCACGCTGCCGTTGATCATCGACAAGCAAATCGATTTCTGGCCGGCGATGAAATTGAGCCGGTCGGTGGTACGCAAACATTGGTGGAGTGTGTTTGGCTTGTTGTTCGTCAGCAGCTTGGTCGCCGCCGCCGGCTTGCTGGCCTGTATCGTGGGGATCCTGTTTACCGGCCCGATCGCGATCGGCGCGATGATGTACGCTTACGAGGATATGTTCGGCAGTGCGCGCTCCGCCGCTTGATGAACGTCGGGCGCGGACGTGCCTGCACGCGAACATGGTGTCGGTCCCCGGCATCGGCACGGTGATGGCCGGGCAGCGCATCGGGTGGATTCAGGCCGCGATCTCGGTCACCGGCTTCATACTAAGTTCATGGTGGGGCACGACCTTTGCCGTTGCGTGGATCCGGACGCGTGAATTCCCGGTGGATGGCGGCCCACATCTGCGTACCGGTTTTGTCGGCGTAATTCTATTTGTCGTCGCATGGCTCTGGGCATTCGTCTCCGGCCTTGCTATTCTGCGCGCCGCGCATGGATCCAAGCCTCCAGCCCGGCCAACGCCTTGAACTCGACATCACGACGGTCGCATTTGGCGGCGACGGCATCGGGCGCACCGACAACTTCGTCGTGTTCGTGCCGTTCGTGATCGAGGGCGAACGCGTCGAGGTCGAGATCGTCGAAGTCAAACGCCGGTACGCCACCGCCGATCTCGTCCGCGTCATCACCCCGTCGCCGCAGCGCGTCGAGCCGGTCTGCGCCTACTACCGGCAATGCGCCGGCTGCCAATACCAACACATCGATTACCGGCACCAACTCGAACTCAAGCGCGCGCAAATCCGGGACGTCTTCCAGCGCATCGGCAAAATACCGGAACCTCCCATCGAACCGGTCATCGCTTCACCGAAACCCTACGGCTACCGGAACAAGATCGTCGTCCACGGCCCCGGCCAGCCCGGCTTCTGGAGCATGCGCGGCAAGTCCATCATCCCGGTCGAGCGCTGCGTCATCGCCCGCGACGAGATCAACGCGAAGCTGACCGGCCCGCTCGAAGTGGACAAGCATCTCACGATTCGCGTCAACTCGGCCGGCCAGGTTTGGACGTTCACCGAGCCCGCGCCGCGCGAACAGATCGAGGAGGTCGTTCTCGGCAAGACATTGCATGTGCCACTCGGCTCGTTCTTTCAGATCAACGCCGACGTCATCGCCCACGCCCTCGAACATGTCCGGGAACTTTTTCGGGCCGGTGGATGCAAGACGATCGTGGACGCGTATTGCGGCGTGGGCATGTTCGCGTTGCTGCTGGCCGACCTCGCCGAGCGCGTGTACGGCATCGAAGTGGACGCGGCCGCGATCCTCGCCGGCACCGAGAACGCCCGGCGACTTGGGTTGAAGAATACCGATTTCTATGCCGGCAAGACCGAGCGATTGCTGTTCTACACGCAACGTCAGTGCAAACTCGACGAGACGTGCCTGATTCTCGATCCGCCCCGGTCGGGCTGCGGCAAAGCGGTGCTCAAGACGTTGCGCGAACAAAGGCCGCGTCAGATCATCTATGTGTCGTGCGCGCCGGCCATGCTCGCGCGCGACGTGAAGGAGTTGCTGAAGTCGGGCTACCGGCTGGAGCGCGTGACACCATTTGATATGTTTCCCCAGACGCAACACTGCGAGGCCGTCGCCGAACTGTCAGCGATTTGATTCAACTGACACCTCCGAGAACCAGATGCGCTTGTCGCCGAATTGGTGGTCGGTCGCAAGATACAGGACGCCGAATCGTTGATACTTGTCCCACGTGCCGCTGATCTTTTTACCGGGTTCGGGCACGTACTCCCACCGGCGCACGAGTTTTGCGTCCGGGTCGATGTAGAAATCGTATTGGTCGCCGGGCGTGAGACCGACGCCGGCGTAACTGGCATGCAGCACTTCGAGCCCGTCTTGCGTGCCGGCATGCGTCAGTGTGATACCAGGATCGCGCAACTTCAGCGGCGCGAGCAACCAATACGAGTCGTTGACCCAGCGCGCATAGGCGGCCTTTGAGTCTTCGTCGCCGGCAGGATTGGCGACGTTGACCTTCACGGTCTTGCCCTTCCACGTCACGAGGTCGGTGCCGACAGTCACATCCCAAAAATGCTGCGCGCTGAACAACAGGTTGGTGCCTTGCGCGACGTTAAAGGTGAAGTGGAGGATCTTGACCTGCGCCCACCGGTCGCCGCCGCACGTGCGCACGACTTCGTCGGCAAGTTTCACGGCCCGGTCATCGGCGACAGCCAGGCCGGCCAACAACAGAACCACGGCGACTGAGATCGCGCGTTTCACAGCGGCAGTGTACGCGCAATCTGCTATGATGACAACACGTCCATGACCGAATCGCTCGACACGATCGAAGGCTCCGTCGAACGCATTATCTATTCGAACGACGAGAATCATTACACCGTCGCGCAGTTGTTGCCGGACGGAAAAGGGCGACAGGAGCCGGTCACCATCGTCGGCAATCTCGCCGCGCTCAACGTCGGCGAGAGCTTGCGCGCGCAGGGGCATTGGACGACGCACAAACAGTTTGGCCGGCAATTCACGGTCGAGAAATTCGAGAGCGTGCTACCACGCACCGTTGTCGGCATCAAAAAGTATCTCGGCAGCGGTTTGGTGCCGGGCATCGGCGAGACGTTTGCTGAGCGCATCGTCGAAAAGTTCGGCGAACGCACCTTCGAGGTGATCGACCAGTACTCCGCCCGGCTGCGCGAGGTGGAAGGCATCGGCCCCGAGCGCGCGAAGCGCATCAAGGACGCATGGGGCGCGCAGAAGAGCGTGCGCGACATCATGATCTTCCTGCAAGGCCACGACATCGGCAGCGCGCACGCCGCGAAGATTTACCGGCAATACGGCGAGAACGCCATCGCGGTCGTGCAGGAGAATCCGTACCGGCTGGCGAAAGACATTACCGGAATCGGCTTTCGCACGGCCGACGGCATCGCGTCGAAGCTCGGCATCGCGCGGGATTCGATTCACCGCCTCAAGGCCGGCCTCTTGCACGTGCTCGACGAAGCGACCGGCGACGGGCACACCTGTCTGCCCGGCGACTATCTGCTCAAGCAAGCCGCCGAGTTGCTCGAAGCGGAAATCGGCCCGCTCGAAAGCGCGCTCAACTCGTTGGCCGTCACCGCCGACGTGATGGTCGAAGACGAGATCGTCTATCTGGCCAGCTTGCATCGCAGCGAACGTGGCGCGGCGAATTTCATTCTCGATCTGTGCGCGGCGGAATTGAAGTTGCCGGCGATGGATTTGCACCGGGCGGTCGAATGGGTGCAGGAGAAAGCGCGCATCGAGTTGGCGGAGGCGCAGCAGAAAGCCATCAAGACGGCGTTGTCGTCAAAGCTCACCGTCATTACCGGCGGGCCCGGCGTCGGCAAGACCACCATCGTCAATAGCATCGTCAAGATTCTGCACGCCAAGAACGCGCGGGTGTTGCTGGCTGCGCCGACCGGCCGCGCCGCCAAACGCATGAGCGAAGCGACCGGCACGCCGACCTTCACGATTCACCGGCTGCTGAAGTACGAGCCACACGCGCGCGGCTTCTCGCACAACGAACGCAACCCGCTCAAAGGCGACATGATCATCATCGACGAGACCTCGATGCTCGACATTCCCCTCGCCTATCATCTGCTCAAGGCAATCCCCCAGTCCGCGTCCGTCGTGTTCGTCGGCGATGTGGACCAACTGCCGTCTGTCGGCCCCGGTAATTTCCTGCACGACGTGATCGAGTCCGGCATCGCGCCGGTCGTACGGCTGACGGAGATTTACCGGCAAGCCAAGGACAGCTTCATCATCACCAACGCCCACCGCGTCAATCAGGGCGAGATGCCGGTACTCGACGCGCCGAAGGAAGGCGACTTCTTCTTCATTCACGAAGAAGAACCGGAGAAGGTGCTGGCGACGATCAAGACACTGCTGGCCGAACGCGTGCCGAAGAAGTTCGGGTTCGATTCCATGCGCGACGTGCAGGTGCTCACGCCGATGCACAAAGGACTGTGCGGCTCGGAGAATCTCAACCGGGAGCTGCAAGCCACGCTGAACCCGACTGGCCCGGCCGTGCAACGATTCGGCCGCACCTACCGGGTTGGCGACCGGGTGATGCAGATCCGCAACAACTATGACAAGGACGTGTTCAACGGCGATCTCGGCCGCATCACGCGTCTCGACCTCGTCGAGCAGCAGATGCTCGTGGACGTGGATGGCCGCGAAGTTCCGTACGAGCTTACGGACATGGACGAGTTGCTACCGGCGTATGCGATCAGCGTCCATAAATCGCAAGGCAACGAGTATCCGTGTGTCATCGTGCCGGTGTTGACCCAGCATTTCGTCCTGCTCCAGCGCAACTTGCTGTACACCGCGATCACGCGCGGCAAGCGCCTCGTCGTCCTGATGGGCTCGCGCCGCGCCGTCCACATGGCGGTGCGAAACGACTCGACCAAGCTGCGCTGGACCTGGCTCGCCGAGCGCATCCGCAGGGCGATGCGCGCCGCCGAGCCGCGATAGCTTCCTAGTCTCCCGGAGTAGCCGCGACTATGTAGTGGCGGTCGTGTCAAGGACAGATCTCCGCCCGCCGGCGATTCCGGGTTCCTGATCATCGCTGAGAGCCCCGGCGGCGAGCTGCTGGATGAAGTAGGTGGTGTCGGGCTGTCGCAGTCGACTATTCGCGCTCGGAGGCGCAGTAGCGGGTCCGTGGGCAGCGCCGCATTCGGGTCCACGAGGTCCTCGTCGGCAACACCGACGGGCCGGACGCGGCTACGCGCGGTCGCTGCCGTTGGACAGCCGTCACCAGGGTTCGTTATCTCGGCGAGCGCTACGGCCGCAGTGGCGCCACGCTCCGATCGGCGCGGTACGTCGTCCCGTCGCGCCACAGGGCAAACAAGATGCCTGCGATCTTCCGTGCCAGCGCAACGACCGCGATGAACTTCCCGCGCCTGATCATCACCTGGCTTGCCCACTGGACCATCGGCTCGCGCGGGCGTTGCCGCAGCGCGACCCAGGCCGCCTGAATCAGCGTGTGCCGTACCGCGGTCGGTCCCGCCTTCGTGATCCCCGTCCGACGCTGCCGCTCCGAGCTCGAGTGCTCCCCCGGCGTCAGCCCGAGGTAGGACTGCACGGCGTGCGCCGTCCGGAACCGGGTCACGTCGTCGATCGCTGCCAGGAACCGCACCGCCGTTACCGCGCCCACGCCCGGCACACTCATCAGGCGACGGCACACCTCGCTCTCCCGCGCGATCCGCTGCACCTGCCGGTCGGCGGCCTTCACGTGCTCGGTGACTGCCTCGATCGCCTGCAGCGCGCGCTCCACGTGCTCGGGGAGCGCCCGCTCCGCCTGCGCTCGGACGCGGTTCGGGAACGTCGTCGTCGCCCCCGTTCGGATCCGCCAAAGCTGCGTTCGGAGCCAGCCGCGCACGTTGTTGATCAACGCCGTCCTGGTCGCGACCAGCGTGTCCCGACTCCCGCACAGCGACTTGAGCTCCCGCGACGCAGGCGACGGGATGTGCACCCCCGGCATCGTGATCCGGCACGACATCTCGCTGA
>Ga0247727_10012271_pt1 | contig 14754 bp, 10 predicted proteins | sample WisWelCaveWW1625_FD_202498 | JGI IMG/M metagenome (GOLD analysis project Ga0247727, IMG submission 202498) | Biofilm microbial communities from Wishing Well Cave, Virginia, United States - WW16-25 | ecosystem: Environmental > Aquatic > Deep subsurface > Groundwater > Cave microbial mat | place... | reverse complement strand
GGGAGTACCGGGCGATCGTATGGGGAGTCTTCAAGCGTTGTTCGGGTTCCATTGAAGCTCAGCTCGGTCGGAGCAAATCGGACCGGAAGAAGATCGCGGTTGTCGAGAGCGGACGACACGCCATGACCACGTACAAGGTGCTTGAGCAGTTTCCCTGGCTTGCTCTGGTGAGTCTCCGCCTTCTCACCGGCCGGACGCACCAGATCCGCGTTCATCTGTCCCACATCGATCATCCCGTACTTGGCGATCCGACTTATGGCGGACGGCGGATCGTCTGGGGGCCTCATACGGTCCGGCAGAAAGCAGAAGTGCAGCATCTGCTACAAATATTGCGCAGACAAGCACTTCATGCCCGGACACTCGGGTTTGTTCACCCGGCGACGAAGCAGAAGGTGTTTTTCGAATCGGAATTGCCTGGGGATATGAGAGCCGTGCTTGAGGTGTTGGAGGAGAAGGAGAGTGTATAGGCGCAACGATTGGTAGTGCGGGTCGGAGGCCCTTTCGATCGCTCGAATCACGGTCTGCCCTCGGAGTTCCTTGTCTGCAACAAAGCTTTTTCTTAGCTTCTTGCTAGTGCTCCTCAACTAAGTGTTTGTACAAACAACGGAGCACGGTGCCCGCTCCAACAAGATCAATATCGATCTTCCGTTCAATCATCTATGTTGGAGCGGCACCAGCTTCCTGCCTCCCGCCTTACCCAGATTCACTCGTGCCACAGATCAAACACAAAATGAAAAATGGAACTCCGCAAGACAGCGAACGGTTTGCTGACTCAATTGCACTTCGTCTGAGATGAACCGACTTTTCATTTCCGCCATAGTCTCTGCTTGTTGCTGGACGAACGAGAGAATGAAAGGCATCCCCTGCAAAGAGTTGCATTGTGAGCAGCTTGGATAAGAAAATCGACGCCATCTTCAGCGAAAACGGAACGCTCGCTGACGCCATTCCATTCGAGTTCCGTCCGCAACAACTCGAGATGGCGAAGACGATTGCGTCTGCCCTCGAACGACAGCGGCATCTCATCGTCGAAGCGCCGACGGGTGTTGGAAAAAGCCTCGCATATCTGATCCCCTGCATCCTGTACGCGTTACAGAAGAAGAGGAAAGCGATCATATCCACCCACACGAAAAACCTGCAGGAGCAGCTGATCCGAAAGGACATGGACATTGCTCGCACGGTTCTCGGACTGGAATTCCGGGTGGCGCTGTTCAAGGGAAGGAGAAACTACCTGTGCACTTCGCGTCTGCGGAATGCCGTGCGAGCACGGCGCCAGCTGTTCGAGACCGCGGAATCGGAAGAGCTCTTGCGGATTGAACAATGGGCCGCATCCACAACCGACGGGGATATGGAAAGCCTTGGCTTCATTGCGTCCTCGTCCGTGAAGCAACAGGTCTGCTCTGAAAAGGATGCCTGCGGTCCAAGCATCTGTGGCCCGGATTGCTTCTTTCAAAAAGCCAGACAGCGCGCCCGCGAGTCCGATGTCATCATAGTGAATCACGCGCTCTTTTTTACCCTCTTCGCCATACGCGAGACGGACGAGTCCTTTCTTTACAAAGATGATTTTGTCGTTTTTGACGAGGCACACACGCTCGAAAACATTGCAGGTATCGGGATAGGAAAAAGCATATCGCGCACGCAGGTTCTCTTCGCGATCCACAGATTTTATAATGCAAAGACAAAGAAGGGGCTCCTTGCCCGCATCCGTTCGGGAGTGTACCATGCAATCTGCCAGGAAGCAGAACAGGCTGCACTGGAATTCTTTGATGAGGTGCGGGTGGCAGTGCAGTCCATGCGGACACGCAGCCTTGCAGTTCGGATCACGGTCCCCTTTTTCCTTCAAGATACGCTCACGGATCAGCTGCACCGATTACAGAAGGCGATCAAGGAACTGGAAGAGGATGGTAAGATCAGGATCAAGAAAGAGGAATTATCATCGGCCCGGCGGCTTGTGTGGGAAGCTGAAGTGCTGGTCAGGGAATTCCTCGAGCAAGCTAATGCGGAATTCACTTATTGGGTCGAATTGCCCGCCGGTCGATACTCGAATGTTATCTTGAATGCTGCTCCCACGAGTGTGGCTGACAGCATTGCGCGGAGTCTCTTTAAGCACGGGACCTCGGTGATCATGACAAGCGCAACACTTGCGGTTCGTGGCTCACTGGCGTACTTTCAGCAGCGGCTCGGGGCGATTGATGCAGACACCGTTGTGCTGGATTCTCCGTTCGATTTCAGGCGGCAGATGAGAATTGTACTTGTGAAAAATATCCCGGCTCCGGACACAGAAGAGTACGAAGCGGCGTTGCCAGACTGGATTCTTCGTTCCATCCGGCGCTCACACGGTAAGGCTCTCGTTCTTTTTACCAGCACGTCATTGATGAAGAACATTGCGGATCAGGTTCGCGTTTCGCTCGAAGCGGATGGTATCACGCTCCTTGTGCAGGATGGAAAGACTCCAAGGGATGTGCTGCTATCGACATTCAGGGCCGATGTTCATTCGGTTCTGTTCGGCCTTGACAGCTTCTGGATGGGGATTGACGTTCCTGGTGAGGCATTGGAGCACGTGATCATTACACGCCTCCCGTTTGTCGTGCCCGACCATCCCCTCGTTGAGTCGAGGATGGAATTGATCGCCCGGCGTGGAGGGAACGCATTTGAGGAGTATGTCCTTCCCGAAGCCGTGTTGAAGCTCAAGCAGGGAGTTGGAAGGCTGATCAGGGCGAAGACGGATACCGGACTCATCACCATTCTTGATTCACGCGTTCTCACGAAGCGGTACGGCCGGACGTTTCTGGAATCATTGCCAAGGTGCCCGGTGGAGATCATCTCGCCGGGCGGCGAGGTGGAAGAGGTGTGGGATGGGTAGGGGAATCAGTTATCAATCGACGCTTGTCGATCCACGATTGTCGATTGTGTTTCTGCGGTTCTCCACTTCCTTGCGTAGTCGGTGGCATGTTGGAGTGGTGGATCGAACTACTCATTTTCAATGCAGAATGATAGAGTCTTGAAACGCGGAGCGCCAACGACAAAGACCTCATTCTTTTCCCTGCCTCACATCCTCCTGACTTTCGCCAATGCCGTCACTTTTGTGACAGTATGGGTTCTTGTAGGTAAAGTATAACCGATTCAGTCAGACTGCAAGAGTCTTCGCGCCTCTTTGAGTATTTCTGGGTCAGAGAAGAAAGAAGATAGTAGATTAGAGCGAAGGTCATGCACATAGATGTGTTCCGGCCAGTCAGCTTCTGGTCGATTATCATTCTCAGGTTGCACCCGGGCTTTGATGTACACTTTGTCATCCTGAACGGATTTTGTGTAGTTCAGTACTCGTAAAGAATCGCCTGTAATTGGATAGAGATTCCGTCCGTTTATGTCGGAGCAATAGAGATTGAACCGGTCAAGTCTGGTCAATCTTCCATCATCATCCGTGTCCTTGAGCACTATCCTGTAGATGTTGAAACCCTGCAGGGAATCTCGTTCCCCCGGAATATCTGCTGCAGCAATGAATCCTTTCTTATTCAGAAGCAGGTGGGGATTTGACCCGTCCAATCCCATAAAAACAAGATTGATGGCCCCGTGCCTTGAAAGGACGTTCCTTTCATGGGAATAATATGGTTCAGTGGGTTCGACGATAGTCGCGTATGCAAATACTGGCTCGGTTAGGTCCTTGACTGAGAACTCAATAAACTGGAATGTGGAATGCCCAATTCGCCTTGGTAAGGACATGGAAATATCTTGAATCGCCAGAGATTCAGCAATGGCATCGTCCAACTTCTTACCCACGATAGGGCCTCTTTCATCTCGGGACGGTCGAAGTCCGCGCTCGATCCGCTCGTAGGCGAAGAGTGCCAGGAAGATCAATAAGCCGATTCCGTTGACGAACCATATTCGTCGAAGCCATCTGTTCATGATTGTCATCTGTTTTGATGGGTTACGGTTTCACCTAGCGCGTAGAACAAACGTAATATCGGATCGTCAAATTGTAAAGGTATTCAGGGAGATTAGCAACCACTCGAAACCCCAAAAAGCCGGCTTAAGCCTGGATCAATTGTCAATCGATAATGAGTAGTGTCCTAATTTCGCAATCACCACCCCTTTGTCCCCTCCTCAAAGAGGAGGGGAACGCGCAGCTTGGGAAACAAAAAAGAGCTCAACACATCCCCTCCTGTCAGAGCGTCATCCAAGTCAAGGAGGGTCTACGACTCTTCGAGTCGAAGACTCGTAAAGGAACGAGGGGTGGTCGCATGTGAGAAACCTTGACTTGAATCCATTGTACTGCACAAAATCAAATTAGGACACTACCCGACTTTGAGATGGGGGTCTTCAACCTTTACCCCTATTGACAGAAGTAGTCTCAAGGCAAGGCATTCACCGCCAGCTCACAACCTCCCCCACTCCATCATGAATTTCTCCAACAGCTCGATTTTCTCCTGGCTTGTGGGCACTTCACGGAGCATCGCGATCGCTGTAGCAAACAGGTTATGATACTCCACCACTTTCTTCTCGACGGCTTTGCGTTTCCGACCGGAACCCATAGAAGTGCTGCAGGTCTGGCATTCCGCTGACGATCCGGGTGACTACGCGCTCAAGCCGTTTCACATCTTTGTCAGCCACTGCATCCGTTTGCTCGACGATCTGTAACTCCTCCAGCCAGCGTCTGAACTCCCGCTGAGCGACCTTGCTGAACCGGTAGTATCTCCTTCCCGCCGACCCCTCTTTCCGGAAATCGCACTTGCTCGTCGTCAGACATTCCACGAGTTCGGGGACTTCAATAACGCCGGTGATGCGTCCCATCTCTTTGAAGTACTGACGCAGGAAATCGCGCCTGATGATCTTCCCAAACGTTGAGATGGCAATACCCTGTTCAGTTTCCGGCAGCGGCATTGAGAAGAGCTCAAAGCGTGCGAGGGCGAACGGTCTCCGGCTTTTCCCGGAGTAGAGCATGAGCTGTTTGGACTTCTCGGGAGCTGTTGCCGGCGGATTTACGACCTCCCCATTAATGAGAATAGTCAAGCGCCGGTAGAGACGCAACGACTCATAGAAGTCTGAAAGCGTGAGGAGGGGAAGATAGTGGGAAAGCATGATGCGATGGACCTCCCCGGGTTTAAGGAGGGAATGCGCTTTGCTTTTCAAGTACACTTTCACGCGTGTCCCGGAATGGACCAGGGTGCGTTCGTCCATATCGTACCACACGGGGTGAGCCGTTTTTCCCTTGCGCTGGAATTTCCACTCCGAAGCCCCCCAGAAGTTCTTGCTGCGTGTCTCGCTCACAATGCGATCTGCAATCTTCAGCGCCAGCTTCGCACCCAGTCCGGCGAACCCTATGCCATCACCTTTCCTTTTGAAGGAAGTGGAGAAATTATGGTACGCCTCGAACCCCTTCCTATCCATGCCGTTCCCCGTATCCGTTAGCTCAAACGTAGACTGATCGGGGTCGACACGGATATCGATGAGACCCGTTTTTGCATCGAGGGAGTTTGCGACAAGCTCAACCAGGATTGCCTCATCGATGCTGAAGGGATACATATCCCTGATATCGTCCAGAAAATGGCTGTAGTCAATTCCGCTGTAGTGCTTCATGGGAGGTTAGCGAAGGAAGCGGTTCACCCGAACTTCTTTACCCGTGTCGCATACTCGGCAAGCTTTGCGTCGGCGAGTGCATTGACGCTTCCTGTCTCGAACTTTCCGTTGGGGAGACGCTTGCCCGCAACTTTCCCGGTCAGAAGCTCAAGTCCTTCATCAACAGTCTTGATGGCGTACACGTGGAACAGGCCTTTCTCCACAGCTTCTACAACGTCGTGCCTGAGCATCAGGTCCTGAACATTCTGGTGCGGAATCAGAACGCCCTGCTTACCGTTGAGTCCGCGTGATTTGCAGACATCGAAGAAGCCTTCAATCTTCTGGTTCACTCCGCCGATCGGCTGGATTTCACCATGCTGGTTGATCGATCCTGTGACGGCCAGGTCCTGGCGGAGAGGGACCCCGGCAAGACTCGAGACCAGGGCGTACACTTCGGTGGATGAAGCGCTATCGCCGTCGATTCCCGAATATGATTGTTCGAACGCAATACTGGCACTGAGCACGAGTGGTTTGTTCTGCGCATACTTGTCGCGAAGATACCCGCCCAGGATTAACACGCCTTTGTTGTGCGCGGGTCCGCTGAGGTCTGCCTCTCGCTCGATGTTGATGATACCCGACTTTCCCATCGCAGTCTTGGCGGTGATACGCGTTGGCTTTCCGAAGGAGTAGTCGCCGATCTCATACACCGAAAGGCCATTCACCTGGCCCTTGACCATTCCCTCCGTGTCGATGAGAATTGACCCCTCCTCAATCATCTCCTGAATTTTCTCTTCGACAAGCTTCACACGCTCGTTTCGCTCCTGGATGGCTTTGCGGACATGGCCGGCATCGACGAGCGCCGCTCCCGCCTTCGTTGCCCAATAACTAGACTCCCGGATCACATCCGCGAGAAGGCTGAAGCGTGTCGAGAGTTTGTTCTGCCGTCCCGCGAGTCTGATCCCGTGCTCAACCAACTGCCCGATGCCGCCGGCATCAAACGATGCAAGATGTTCTTCCTCACACAATGTCTTGATAAACGACGTGTAGCTGCTCACCGACTTTGCCTCATTGGGCATCACGGTATCAAAGTCAGCTCTCACCTTGAATACTTTCTTAAAGTCATCGTCAAGATCATAGAGCGTGTGGTACATATACGCGTCGCCGATCATGATCACCTTCACGTTGAGGTTGATCGGCTCCGGCTTCAGAGCGGAAGTTCCTCCAAAGACGCCCGATTCCGGCGGCTGGATTTCGATCTGGCGGTTGCGGAGCGCTCGCTTCAGCGTATGCCACACCCCCTGTTCAACCAGTGCATCGACCGCATTTACCACAAGAAAACCCCCATCGGCTCTGACAAGGGAGCCCGTTTTGATGTCTGTAAAGTCCATCCGCCACACCCCCTGCCGGTCGATATCTCTCTCGATGGTCCCGAAAAGATTCTTGTACCTCGGATTTGTTTCAACGATGACGGGCATCCCACTGGCTCCGCTGTTGTCAACGACGACGTTGACCTGGTACTCCAGATATTCATCGTCCTCCCGCTGGACATGCATGCCAAGGATTCCGGGTTGCTGCTCTTCCTTGATATGGAATCGCTCGAAGTTCTCGACAATATTGTGTTCCACCTCCTGAAGGTGTGCGCGCACATGTCCGTTCTCGTATTTCTGTCCGATTTCATCCAACAACTCCTCAACCACAGGGATGACCACCTTGTGGTTGAGATCGTCAATGGATTTCTTCGCCTTGCGTTCGATGTTACGCATCTCGCGCATGACCAGTTCCATCTGCGCTTCGAGCTCCGCCTGCTGTGTTTGCAGGGTTTTCATCTGTTGTTCCGACAACTCTCCGGCGTCGACTTTTGTCTGCAACTGGTCGGCACTGACCGGGTTTCCGTCGACCACTGCAGCAATCTCAGGGCGCACACCGGGGCCTGTTTGCACCTGAACGACTTCGAACCCTTTTTCCTTGACGCGCCGCTCAAAGTCCTTCAAGATGCTTCGCTGCCTGCTTTGAAAATGGTCGAGGGTCGCCTTCCGCTGCTCCTGATAGCGTCTGCTGTCAAAGAGCCCTGGGATCGCTTTCAGCAGCTCACTGACGAGCATCTCCATATCCTTCTTGAAGGCTGTTCCCTGGCCGGCAGGCAAAGTTATCAGCCGGGGCGAATCAGGGTCATGGAAGTTGTGTACGAAGCATTTGTCCGTCAGAACACATGGCCGGACCTCGTACTCTTTCAGAAGTCGCTGGATCATGGTGGTTCTGCCGGTTCCCCACCCACCGGTGACAAAGATATTGTAGCCGTGCTGTTGCATCTCCAACCCAATCCGTACGGCGCGGATAGCCCGATCCTGGCCGATAATCTCACCGGCCGGCTCGGCCTCCTCCGTATTGTTCACCCCAATCATCGCAGGTGTACACTTCCATCGAAGTTTCTCCGGGGGAAGTTCGTGCTTGGCGGCTGTGGAGCGACGGCTCTGTTTGCGAATCGTTTTACGTTTCATGACGGGAAATGGAGTTCGGCCAGAATTGTTGGCAATGGTTCGTCCATGCACTCGCCCAACCATGCCGGTCTTCACAACGGAACGGGCTCAGCGAGTCTGTCCTTTCATTGAGCAGACATTGGCGTTTAGGGTAAGCATTGGTGGCGAGAGATGCAACCATTCGAGCTGTGCGGAAACGATCAGTATTCCTTTCTATGGGCAAACAGGTTCATCAAAATTCCCACCATGGTCATGTTGGCCAGCAGGGCTGAGCCACCGTAGCTGAGAAACGGCAACGGCACACCGATCACCGGAAGGAGGCCGAGAGACATTCCGATATTGATAAAGACATGTGCCGCAAAGATGGATGTCACGCTAATGGCAAGAACGCTACCGAAAGGGTTTTTTGATGTGGAGCCGAGCCTGACCCCACGGAGAAGGAGAACAAGGAAGAGGGTGAGAACCGTTGCCGCACCGAGGAAACCAAACTCCTCCCCCGGTACGCAAAAGATGAAGTCGGTCCACTGCTCGGGTATAAACCTTAACTGCGTCTGTGTTCCTTCAAGGTATCCCTTTCCAAAAAACCCGCCGGATCCAATTGCCACTTTCGACTGCAGCACATTGTACCCCGCTCCAAGGGGATCCGCATTGGGATCGAGAAAGGTGGCAATGCGCTTTTGCTGATACGGTTTCAGTCCTGCATAGATAAACTGAACGGAAACGCCGACCAGGATCGTAAGGGAGAACACGGCCGCGGCAACAATGCGATGTTCTTTTGTCACATAAAGCAAAATGCCAAGAACAATAACCGCAATGAGAAATGCTGTCGTGCCGAACAGGGCTGCAATCGCCACGACGGCGGGAGAAACAATGACCAACATGGCGAACTTCGTTGCACCACCCCAATAAATGACCGGAAGAAACATTGCCAGGTAGATGATCGCCGTGCCGAGATCAGGTTGCATCATAACGAAGGTCACCGGCAGAAGAACAATGGCTGAAGCGACGGCAAGATGCCTGAAACTGGAGAGATTGACGTCGCTGCGCGCAATGTACGCGCTGAGGGCGAGGCAGGTCGTCACCTTCGCAATCTCCGATGGCTGGAGACGCAGCGTTCCTATGCTAAACCAGCTTGTCGAACCCGAAACTGTTTTTCCCAACACGAGAACGGAGAACAGGAGCAGGAGAGAAAGGAAATAGGACGGATAGGAAATTCCCTGCAGAAGTCTGAAGGGAAGAAAGGACGCAAGCGTGAACCCTGCCAGGCCCAACCCCGCCCACACAAGCTGTTTTGCAGCAATATCCGAGAGCCCCGCATCATACGTGGCACTGTAAATCGAAACAAGGCCTGCAACAACCAGCGCGAGGACGGCCAGAGCGGTCGGAAGATCGATGCGCTTGTCGACGGCTTCATTCATGGATGGACTCTGTGGAAGAGGGTATCGTTCGCAACTCCTCAACTGCGGTGCCTGACGTTATTGGGGGATCTGATGTTCCTTCCCTTTCGGCCCGTATGTCCCTGTCAAAGCGAATCAACCGTCCGTTCAGATAACGCTCCATGCACATCCCGGCGATTGGCGCCGCATAGGAACCACCGAAACCGGAATTCTCGACCAACACGGCGATGGCAATCCGAGGATTGTCAAAAGGAGCAAAGCCGACAAACCAGGAGTGATCTTTTCCATGAGGGTTTTCTGCCGTTCCGGTTTTTCCTGCAGCCACTGCTTCCTTTACCCTTGCCAGGCCGGCGGTCCCCCCCGGCTCCATGACGACCCTGCGCATTCCTTCGCGAACGATATCCCAGGTCTTCCTGGAAAGGTTCATTTCCCGAACCTCAGATTCGACTGAAACCTTCTTGTTCGACTGCTTGTCGTGCATGGCAGCCACGGCATGCGGTCGGAATAGTCGGCCTTTGTTTGCAAGAACCATTGCATAACACGCCATTTGTATCGGTGTGACCCCCAGCTCGCCCTGACCGATTCCCAAGCTTGGCAAAAAACCCCTCGTCCATCCCTGGGCTCCATACCGTTTGTCCATCCATGCGGTGGTGGGAAGAAGGCCGGGACTTTCCTCCATGATGTCAATCCCTGTCGGCATGCCGAAACCGAATTCCGCGGCAAAGTGAGACCAGTTGTCGAGTCCCGCTTTCAGCATCAACTGGTAGAAATAGACGTTGCACGACCGTTGGATGGCCTCAACCATGTCCGTGGATCCATGGACATGAAGATCCTTGAAGACCTTGTTTCCAAGGCGGAATGCTCCGGTACACTGGACGCGCCACGAGGGTGAGACAATCCCCCGCTCAAGCGCAGCAACGGCAAGCACCATTTTGAACGTCGATCCCGGTGGATATCGTGTGAGCGTTGCCCGATTGAATAACGGTCGGGCCTCGTCGGTGTTGAGCGCATTCCAGACTTCCGGAGGAGTCACTCCGCTGAACAACGACAGGTCGTAGTCGGGCTTGCTCACGAGAGCAAGCACTCCTCCATCACGCGGATCAAGAGCAACAACCGCCCCCCGCCAGTTTGCAAGAAGAGATTCGGCAAACGCCTGAAGACCAAAATCCATCGTCAGAATCAGGTCGTCTCCTTCCTGGGCGGGTATGTCGCTCCGGCCCCCTTCGAAGCGTCCGATCACCTGTCCACGAACGTTGACGAGGCTGAACTCCGCCCCCTTTTTTCCGCGCACAATCTGTTCGTACCGCTGTTCAAGGCCGGCAGACCCGACAACGTCCCCCTGGCGATATCCTTCCCCCAGCATTGCGATCTGACTCCGGGAAATCTCTTTCGTATATCCGAGGATATGAGAGGCGTGTGCCGGAGTTGAGTAGAACCGCTTTGATTCGATCTGGTAATCGACGCCGGGGAGGCGGTCACGATTCTCCTCAATAGCCGAAAGTTCCCTGAAATCGATATCCCGCTTGATCTTCACCGGCGCGAAACGGGAGTAGGCCTCACCCTCTTTCAGACGATCGCGTATCGCTTCGGGATCCATCGAAAGTACCGAGGCAACATAGTCGATGTTGCGGGTGTCGAACTCGAAGGGCATGATCGTCACGGTGAAGGCAGGCCGGTTGTCGACGACCAGCTTCCCGGTTCGATCGATCATATACCCCCGCACGGGGTCTTTCGGAATCGTTCGAATGGAATTTTCTTCAGATTTCTTCCCGTATTCCGTCTGATAAATCATCTGTAACTGGTACAGTCTCGCGATAAACAGGAGACCGACGACCACAATGACCGTGGAGAGAACGCGGCGGCGCGAGTAAATGGCGATATCGTCGAAAACGGCCATATGCTAAAGCGAGAACTTTCTAGAGAAGACAAACATTGGGAGGAGAGCGAGAAGCGCGGTATACATTGAAGCGGGCATGGCATACGACAAAAGCGCGCCAGACCATCCGATCTCCGTCCCCTGAAGAAAGATAAGAAAGTAGAGGCCGTTATGCACGAGTGCGGTCAAACCAACGGCGGCAACAAACTGATATCCTCCCAGGATCTGGAACATCCTGTTTTCGTTGAAGAAATATCCCGCAACGAACCCGCTGACGGATTTTGCCAGAGCCGCCAGTCCGATCATTCCGTTGCCACCACCACTCAGGTCAAGAATAAGCCCGATGATGAACCCGCCAGCCGTTGCGACAACCTGACCCCGACGGATGGCAATGTAGACGAGCCAGATCAGGAGAACATCCGGGGCAATGTGGATGACGGCAAGGAACGGAATTACGCTGAGGTGGATCAGGAAGAAGAACGCGGTGAGGAGGATGTAGACAGCGACAACCTTCATGGGCGGAGGTTACCGGGCAGCCCGTTGTTCGAGGGCTATCCGGTTCGTGTCCGGAGTATGAACGATGACGAACACCTGTTCAAGCCTGAGCAAGTCCGCGCCGGGCTGAATATGAATCGTCAGAAAGAGATCGCCGGGCATTTCAAACGTTTTGCTTACCACCCCGATGGCAATCCCGGGAGGAAAGATGCTGCTGTATTCGGATGTGACAATCTGGTCACCATCACGCACGTCCAGTGTTCTTGCAACACCCTTCAGCATCAATGTGCTGCTTCCATCCCAAACCAGGATCCCGTCGGTCCGGCTTCGCTGAACTTTTGCGCTCACCCTCATGTCTTTGTGAAAGAGAGTCTGGACAATGGCATACCCGGAGCTGGTCGTGACCACTCTGCCAACGAGGCCGTCGTGCGATACCACCGGCATGTCGGCAGCAATCCCGTCATCTTCGCCAACATCGAGTGTGATGGTATTCCTGAGAAGCTGAAGATTTTTTCCCACAACGTTTGCACTGCGGTATGCATAAGACGTCCGGGCTTTGAGATCGAGCAGACCACGGAGACGCGCATTTTCCATGGACGCCTCACGGAGTCGGCTGAGCTCGTCGGAAATCTTGAGATTCTGCTCCCGCAGGATGTTGTTTTCCTCACGGAGGTCAAAGTAATTCGGGATGAATCCAAAGGCGTCCTGCAAGACACCGAGGGATGCGACGGTCATCGACCGGATGCTTCGGATCTGTCGATTCTCATTCGACGCGAGAAGGAGGATGGAGATAATAATGCAGGAGCCGAGAACGAAGTACTCTTTATAAAAGACGATAATATCAACTATGCGCCTCATCGTACCATCTTCATCGTCAACAAAATCAGGAATGCCTTCCTGTTCCAGTGCATGCCGCGTCCTTGACAGCCATCCCGGCGAGGTCTCCCACCAGTCTGTCAATACCTCTTGCTCTTGAGGAGGACCTTGGCGTAATGATTCAGGCTCTCAAGCACCTTGCCCGTCCCGCGCACGACCGCCGTTAACGGATCTTCGGAAACATGAACCGGAAGGCTGGTTTCGAGCCGAAGCCGTTCATCGAGCCCTTTCAGCAAAGCTCCACCACCGCTCAGCATGATGCCGCGATCGAGAATATCCGCGGCAAGCTCCGGCGGGGTGCGCTCAAGGGTGAGTTTCACCGCTTCAACAATCGACTGGATCGGTTCGCTCAGGGCTTCGCGAATCTCGACCGAACTCGCTTCCGTGATTTTAGGAATGCCGTTCACAAGATCGCGGCCCCTGACCCGGATGGTGATTTCCTCCTTGAGCGGCATCGCTGAACCGACCTCGCACTTGATGGATTCTGCAGTCCGCTCGCCTATCAGGATATTGTGGTTTTTCTTGAAAAACTGAATAATCGCGTTATTCATCTCATCGCCGGCAATGCGAATGGATTCCTCATTGACAATCCCGGAAAGGGCGATCACCGCGATCTCGGTCGTTCCACCTCCGATATCGACTATCATATTTCCCACCGGCGCCTCGACATCGAGGCCCACACCGATAGCGGCAGCCATCGGCTCGGCAATCAGGTGAACTTCCTTGGCGCCCGCATGTTCGGCCGAATCCCGAACCGCTCGCTTCTCGACCTCCGTAACGCCACTGGGGACGCAGACGACAATCCGCCTGCTTGGCCGCCAGTTGGCGTGAATCTTCCTGATGAACTCCCTTAGCATGCCTTCGGCAATCTCAAAGTCGGCAATCACGCCGTCTCTCATCGGACGGATCGTCCGGATATCCCTGTGTGTCCGGCCCAACATCTCCTGCGCCTCCCGGCCGATGGCAACAATTTTTTTCGTGTTCCGGTCGAACGCCACGATGGAAGGTTCATTTAGGACGATCCCTTTCCCTTTCATGAAGATCAGGGTGTTGGCCGTGCCGAGGTCGATCGCAAGATCAGCGGAGAAAAAAGAGAAGAGGCCCATGGGGAGGTAGGTTCTGCTTAGTGTTTGAAATGCCTGATGCCGGTGAATGCCATGGCGATGTTGTGTTCATCGGCGGAGCGGATGACCTCGTCGTCTCGAATCGAACCACCCGGCTGAATCACCGCAGTCGATCCGGCCTTTACCGCTTCCAAAAGTCCGTCCGCAAAAGGAAAGAATGCGTCGGAGGCAATGGCGGAATCTTTAAGACTGAGACCGGCTTCTGCTGCCTTCATCGCCGCGATCTTCGCCGAGTCAACCCGCGACATCTGGCCTGCACCAATACCGAGTACGCGGTCGGTCGACGCATAAACGATGGCATTCGATTTCACATGCTTGGCCACACGCCACGCGTAGAGCATCGCGTTGATTTCCTCTTCTGTCGGCTTCCGTCTCGTGACAACATTCAGATCAGCTCTGCTCAGGCGCTGAAGATCGGCATCCTGGACGAGAAACCCGCCCGGAACGCTCCTGATGTCCGGCTCGTTGAGCGCGCGGAGGTCCGTGGTTATCTTGATGAGACGACGATCCTTCTTCCTTTTCAGGATTTCGAGAACCGAGCCGGAAACCTCCGGAAAAACAATGATCTCTGTAAAGATCTCGTTCATCTTCTCCGCTGCGGCAGGATCAATCGGACGGTTCGAGGCAACCACGCCACCGTAGGCAGACTTCGGATCCGTGGCGAGCGCCTTCACAAAGCCATCGGAGATTGTCTTCCCCGATCCAACCCCGCATGGGTTGGTATGCTTGATGATCGCTAAGGTGGGCTCATCGAATTCTGCCACGAGCTTTGCGGCTGAAACACAATCAACGATATTATTATATGAGAGATGCTTGCCGTGAAGCTGCTGGAACAGCGAGCCGAAATTCCCATACATCGCGGCCCGCTGGTGCGGGTTCTCGCCGTACCGCAGTGTCATCTCCCTTCGTCTCCCGATCTGGAGCAACTGCGGGAATGCATCGTTCCGGCCAAGATGGTC
>Ga0247727_10012270_pt1 | contig 14754 bp, 9 predicted proteins | sample WisWelCaveWW1625_FD_202498 | JGI IMG/M metagenome (GOLD analysis project Ga0247727, IMG submission 202498) | Biofilm microbial communities from Wishing Well Cave, Virginia, United States - WW16-25 | ecosystem: Environmental > Aquatic > Deep subsurface > Groundwater > Cave microbial mat | place... | reverse complement strand
GATGACGTCGATGGCGTAGTTCTCGTTGAGCCCGCGCATCAACTCGTGCGCCAGGCCTGCGTCGGTGCCGAGCTTGCCGCGGTAGAGATCGGGCGATATGGCGACGTAGCCCACCTCGGCGGCGCGGTCGGCGACGCTCTTGATCTGGCTGTTGAGCCCCCACCATTCGTGGATGACCACGACCCCGGGGTAGAGGCCGGCGCGCATCGGCCGGACGGTGTAGGCCTGCACCGGATCGCCGCGCACCTCGAGCGCGACCATCTTCCCTTCATTGATGGCGAACGTGGCCGCCGGGGCGGCGGCCCGGGCCGCGGACCCGGCCCCGAGCGCGAGAACAAGGACGACGATGCTGGCGCGGAACGACATGCGCTGCGACCTCCACCGGGCTCCGTCGTGTCGAATGGCACGCGATTTTAGCACGCCCCCGCGCGGGCGTCCGGTCAGCGCGGCGTCCAGGGGAACCACCAGGGTTTCGGCCGGGCGTCGATGTCCCAGTGGACATGCTTCGTCTGCCGGAACTCCTCGAGACCCTCTTCGCCCAGCTCGCGGCCGTGGCCCGACATCTTCATGCCGCCGAACGGGCCGGCAGGGTTGTCGACCAGGGGGTCGTTGACCCAGACGTTGCCCGCCTCGATCTCCTCGTAGTAGCGGCGCACCCGGCGCGGGTCGTTCGAGTAGAGGGTCGCGCCGAGGCCGTACGGCGAATCGTTGGCGAGCCGGAGCGCCTCGTCGAAATCGGCGAACGGGACCACCGGCGCCACCGGGCCGAAGATCTCCTCGCGCAGGAGGGCCATCCCCTGGCGCATGCCGACGAGGACGGTCGGCTCGTGGTACCACCCTATCGGCTGTCCGGGCGGGCGGCGGCCGCCGGCGGCGATCGTCGCCCCCTCGCCCACCGCGGCGGCGACCCGCGCCTCCACCCGGTCGCGCTCGGCGCGGCCGATGAGCGGCGTCACCTCGGTGCGATCGTCCATGCCGGGGCCGACGACGAGCGTGCGGGTGAAGGACGCCAGCGCCTCGGCGAAGCGGTCGTGCACCGACCTCTCGACGTAGATTCGCTCGGCGCTCGTGCAGACCTGGCCGGCGTTGAGGAAGGCGGTCCAGGCGACGGCGCGCACCGTCGTCTCGAGATCGGCGTCGGCGCTGACGATGACCGCGTCGCTGCCGCCGAGCTCGAGGTGCAGCTTCTTCATCCGATCGGCGCCGAGCCGGTAGATGTGCCGGCCGACTTCGGTCGAGCCGGTGAAGGCGATGCACGGGACGTCGGGGTGCCGCACCAGCGCGTCGCCGACCACGGCACCGGAGCCGGTGATGATGTTGACGACCCCCCGGGGGAGGTGGTCGAAGACCTGGTGCAGGTCGAGCGTCATGAGCGGGGTCTGCGACGCCGGCTTGATGACGACGGTATTGCCGGCCGCCAGGGCCGGCGCGACCTTCCAGGCGAGCAGCAGCAGCGGGTAGTTCCACGGCACGATGCAGCCGACGACGCCGAGTGGCTCTTTTAGAACGAGGTTGAGCTGCCCCGGCCCGGCCGACGGGATCACCCGGCCGAGCCGGTCGCGCACCAGCCCGGCGTAGTAGTCGAAGCAGGTGGCCGACCAGTCGACGTAGCCGCGGTTCTTGCGCAGGGTGCGCCCGGTCTCGCGGGTCAGGGTGACGGCGAGGTCCTCGCGGCGGGCGCGCAGGCGCCGGCCGATCTCGACCAGGAGATCGGCGCGCGTGAAGGGGCTCAGGCGCTTCCATGCCGGGAAGGCTGACTTCGCCGCCGCCACCGCCGCCTCGACGTCCTGCGGGCCGCCGCGGGCCGCCTGGCCCGCGGGCTCCTCGGTCGCCGGGTCGATGACCTCGATCGGGGCGCCGCCGGTGCCGTCGGTGAAGCGCCCGTCGATGAACAGCCTGCGCATGACCCGTCCTCCCGCGGCCTGCCGGCCACAGCACCGCCGGCCGTGGCCCGGGGACGATTCTACCCGAGGGCGGGCGGGTCACCGGCCTGCTGCGTTGATCTAAGATGACCGCGGGAGGTGTCGCATGGAGCTCGACCGCAGGACCCTGGAAGACCTGAGGGATCTCGCCCCGCGGGAGGCCTGGGAGACGGTGCGTCGGGCGGTCTTCCAGAGCCCCGGTGGCGCCGCGTCGGAGGATTTCCAGACGGCCCTCGAGCAGCTCGTCGCCGAAGGGATTCTGTCGTGGGACGAGATCGAGCGGTTCGAGACCGCGTGAACCGCGCCCTGCCGTCGGGCGGCATGCGGGGGATCGGCACCTGAGCGCCGGCCGGGAGCGCGTCCGGGGGCTCACGCGCCGCGCGGTGATCCGGGGCGCGGTCGCCGCGGTGGCTGCCGCAGGGGCCCGGCTTCACGCCGGTGGCGCGCGGGGGGACGCCGCCGTGGCCGCGGAACCGGCGCGGGAGCCGGCCGCGCCGCCGGGCCCGGCCGCGGAACCGGCCCGGGAGCCGGCCGCGCCCCAGCGCAGGCCCGCGCCGCATGTCGCCGTCGTCGGGGCCGGGGCGTTCGGCGGCTGGGCCGCTCTCATGCTGCGGCGCCGGGGGGCGCGGGTGACGCTGCTGGACGCCTGGGGTCCCGGCAACCCGCGGGCGAGCAGCCACGGCGAGACCCGGGTCATCCGCGCCATGTACGGCGGCGACCGGGTCATGACCGCGCTGGCGGCGCGGGCGCTCACCTTGTGGGGGGAGAACGAGCGCCGCCTCGGCGGGCCGCTGTACCGCCGCACCGGCGCGCTCTGGATGATCGGCGCGGACGACTCGTTCGTGCGCGCTGCCCTGCCGACCCTGCGCGACGCCGGTCTCGCCGTCGACGAGATGACGCCGGTCGAGGCCGCGACACGCTGGCCCCAGGTGAGCTTCGAGGGCGTCCGCCGCGTCGTCGTCGAGCGTGAGGCCGGGTACCTGCACGCCCTGGAGGCCTGCGCCGCGGTCGCACGCGCCTTCGTCGGCGAAGGGGGCGAGTATCGCCTGGCCTCGGCCGAGCCCGACGCGCACCTGCCGGGGAGCCCTCCGAAGAGCGCCGCCATCGAGGGGATGAGCGCGGGACCGCTGCGTCTCGGCGACGGGACGACCCTCGCCGCGGACCAGTACGTCTTCGCCTGCGGCCCCTGGCTCGGGCGGCTCTTCCCGGCGCTCATCGGCGACCGGGTGCGACCGACGCGGCAGGAGACCTTCGTCTTCGGGCCGGCGCCCGGGGACGCGCGGTTCACGGACGACGCCCTGCCGGTCTGGGTCGACCTCGGCGAGCGCATCTTCTACGGGGTCCCCGCGGGCGGCGGGCGCGGGTTCAAGGTCGCCGACGACACCCGCGGCCCGGAGTTCGATCCGACCGCCGGCGACCGCACGCCGGGCGCCGCGGGGGCCGCAGCGGCGCGCGCGTTCGTAGCCCGGCGGTTCCCGGCGCTCGCCACCGCACCGATCGTCGAGGCCTCGGTCTGCCAGTACGAGAACACGCCGGACCGCCGCTTCATCGTCGATCGGCACCCGCATGCCGCGAACGTTTTCGTCGTCGGCGGCGGCTCTGGTCACGGCTTCAAGATGGGGCCGGCGATCGGGGAAATGGTCGCAGAAATGGTTCTGGAACGGCGGCCGGCGACGCCGGAGCTCGGTCTGCGGCGCCTGCTGTCCTGAGTTCAGGACTCGACGGTCACCGACTTGATGACGCGCCGCCAGCCGACCCCCGAGTTCCGGTCGCAGAAGTCCCACTCGGCGAGCGCCCGGCGGACGGCATCTTCATACGAGACAGCCTCGGCGACCTCGAAGACGCCGCAGAACTCCGGCGGGCACTGCGGATTCCGGCGCTGGAACGCCGGCTCGGTGTAGACGATGCGGACCCGGTAGCCGGGCTTGCGACCGGCGGTCGTGCGGCCGGCGGCCGGCCGGCCCTCGGTCGGATGGCCCGCGGTCGGGCGGCTCGATCCCCGCTCCTGTGTCATGCTCCCCTCCCCTGGCGTCGCGTGGCGTTTTCGTGCCGCACAACATAAGTCGCCGCGGGGGGTGACGCCACATCATGTAGGCTGATCGCCTCGGGCCGGGCGGGCGGAGAACCATGACGCGAGACACGGCACCCATCGACGTGCGGGAGAGCGAGGTCGAGTTCGTCGCGATCCGGGCGCAGGGGAAGGGCGGCCAGAACGTCAACAAGGTGTCGAACGCGGTGCACCTGCGCTTCGACATCCGGGCGTCGTCGCTGCCCGAGGCCATCAAGGTGCGGCTGCTCGCGATGCAGGATCACCGCATCACCGCCGACGGCGTCGTGGTCATCAAGGCGCAGACGCACCGCAGCCTCGAGAAGAACCGCGCGGAGGCGCTGGCGCGGCTTCGGGCGCTCGTCGCCGACGCCGCGTTCGTGCCGCGGGCGCGGCGGCCGACGAGGGCGACGCACGGGTCGAAGGAACGGCGGCTGGGAGGCAAGGCCCGCCGCGGCCGGGTCAAGGCGCTGCGGGGGCGTGTCGAGGAGTGACCGCAGGGGCCGGCGCGGCGCCCGCCGTCAACGTCCCAGGGGGAAAGGCCCGCCGGGTCAGGCAGCCGGCGGCCGCGCGGCCTCGGGCATGAAGGTGGCGGTCCGGGCGCCCCCCATGAGCCGTTCACCCTGCACCTGGCGGTGGACCTCCATGAACGTGCGCGGGTCGGTGAGCGCGCGCAGCGCCTTCGGCGCCTTCGCGAGGCGCGGGATCAGCCAGGGGGAACGGACCGCCATGAGGCCGAGCTGGCCGATGGCGTCGGGACTGAAATGCACCTGGTTCGCGGCCCGGAAGACCCGCGCCACCTGTTCGTAGAACTCGCGCATGTCGAGGCGGGTCGGGTTGAGGGCGGTGAACAGCGAGAAGGCGGCGTGCGTGACCACCTTCCGGTCGGCCAGCTCGGGTGACTGCCGCAGCGATTCCTCGTAGAGCGGCGTGCCGGGCAGAGGCGTGGCGACGGTGAAGTTCGAGGTCCGGATCCAGCGGCGGTGGCTTTCGAGAAAGCGGACGATCTCGTCGAAGTAGGCGCGCGTGGCGTCGCACGGGATCACGAACTGGGCGGTCACGAAGGCCCCCGCCTCGGCGGCGCGCCTTATCGCCTCGCTGTTCCGATCGACGGTATTGCGCTTGCTGAACGACCTGAGCTGATCGTCGGTCACCGCCTCGACGCCGAAGAGGATGCGCTTCAGGCCGCCGCGGCCGATCCAGTCCCTGAATCGATCCTCCTCGCGCAGGTACAGGTCGGTGCGGGTCTCGACGGTGAGCCAGAAGCCGGGGCGGCGCGGCAGGAAGTCGGTGGCCAGCCACTCCAGCAGGGGATCATAGAGGTCGCGGATCTGCCGCTCGGCGGCCTGCATCCAGATGTCGTCGGCGAAGAAGAACCCGCGCATGAACCCGGGGAGCGACTCGAAATCGTGCCGGACGTTGGCGAGCGACGCGAGCGCCACCTTGCGGCCGTGCGTCCTCCAGACCGTGCAGAAGGTGCAGTCGTACGGGCAGCCTTCGCTCGTCTGTCCCATCCCGGTGGGGCGGAATCCCTGGAAGTACTCGCGCCAGTAGCGGTTCGGGATGAGGTGCCAGGCGTACGGTCGCAGCCCGGCCAGGGGCGCGGCCGGCGGACCCGGGTCGAGGACCCAGCCGCCGTTGTCGCGGTGGAAGAAGCCCGGGAAGCGCGCCGGGGCCCGGCCGCTCGCGCCGACCTCGGCCGCCAGGGCCGCGAAGGCCGCATCGCCGTTGCGGAAGCAGATCAGGTCCGCCGCCGAGTCGCGGAAGGAGCCCGGGTCCTCCGACGGCGCCGTGCCGCCGAAGACGATGCCGGTGGATGGCGAGATGCGCCGGATGGCCGCCGCCACCTCGATCGCCTCGTCGCCGTTCGAGGTGAAGGTGAGGGAGATGCCCGCGAGGGCGGGCGGGTCGCGGCGGACCCGATCGAGCAGCCGCTCCCGTTCGCCGGCGATCCGCAGGTCGGCGATCTCGACGGCTTCGTCCGGGAGCTGACCGGCGAGTCTTACCTGGGGCAGCGGCGGGTAGTTGGCGATGTTGGGGAGGCTGAAGCGGCGGGTCGCGGGGTTGATGTCCGGCTCGATGAGGACTACACCGCGTCGTCGATTCACAGGCATCGCCTCGTTCCGGTGATTCCGCGGGCTCTGCGCTCGGCTGCCCCGGGAGACTTCCGCTGGCAACGGGCGGGCCGCCGAGCATCGCTTGACGGAGATGATAGCCGATCACGATGTCGGCGGGGCGGGCTACTTCAGCTTCGGGCAGTCGCTCGACTTGCCGTCCACCCACTGCATGAAGCCCTTCGTGATGTCCTTGAAGCCCATCGACGGCCGGTACAGCACGACCGCGGTGCGGGCCGCGCCGGCGCGCTTCAGGTCGGCCGCCATGATGTACGGGCCGCCCGGCGGCGGAATGGCCCCGACGCCGCGCGGCCGATGGATCACTTGCAGACTGAACTCGGCCCGGTCGGGGCCCGGCCGCCTGAGCGTCGGGTTGTAGTCGGAGGAGGTGACCTCCACCTGATTGCCGAACGAGCCCGCGCGCGCCCGCGGCGACGGCCTGGACGAACTCCGCGCGCGTCTGCGGCACCTGGATGGCGCCGAGGGGCGGCGGTCGGGAGCCGTGCCTGCGCCCGAGGCCGGCGCGCCGCTCGCCCCCCCTGCCGGCCCGTCCGGCGACGCCTGGGTCGGTTGGCCGACCATCCTGCAAGTCCGGCTCCGTCGTGTGCGACAAGGGCAGGCGGCACGCAACGGTCCGGAAACAGAGGAAGGAGAGACGATGATGCGAAGAAGCCCGGGGGCGTTGATCGTCACAACCATCTGCCTGATCGCGGTCGCCTGGACATCGCCCGTTCACGGGCAGGAGGGCTACAAGCGGATCATGGCGCAGGATCCCACCCTCAACAACCTCGTCGATCCGCCCGGCTACAAGACCGCCGGACTCGGCACGCTCGGCGGGGTGGTGCGCGCGGGAACGGGAACCCAGGCGATGATCCTCGTCCCCGGCCTCGGGTTCGGCGGCGGCGTCTTCGGGGAGTTCATGGCTGGGCTCGCCGACAAGTACCGCATGTACGCCGTGACGCTGCCCGGGTTCGGCGGGACCGCGGCGCCTCCCTGCCCGGGCGAGAAGACCAGTTTCAGCGAGCAGACCTGGACGAACGCGGCGCTGGGCGCGATCGAGAAGCTCATCAAGGATGAGGACATCCGGGACCCGATCATCGTCGGCCACTGGCTCGCCGGAACCCAGATCGCCCTGCGCCTGGCGATGAAGCACCCGGGAAAGGTCAGGGCCGTCGTCATCCTCTCCGGGTCGGCACGCATGGTCATCAACGACCCGGCGTACGCGACGTACTACGGAACGCCGGAACGGCGTGTCGCGTCGATCGACACCTACCTTGCCCCGAAGTGGTTCAAGACCGTCACGCGCGAGACCTGGGACGACAACAACTTCCTGCCCGGCGACTACGCGGTCAATCCGGTGCTCGGATTGCGGCTCTGGCGCGAGGCCGCCGCTCCGAAACTGCATGTCTGGGTGCGTTACCTGTGCGAGTTCAACGCCCAGGACATCTCGCTCGAGATGGACAAGGTGACCGTGCCCACGCTCATCCTGAAACCCGGCCTCGAGCGCATCTACCACGATTCCGGCAACAACTACATGGACGGTTACTGCAACAAGAGCTGGGAAGGGCCCGCCGGGAAGAATCCGGGAATCACGATGCAGACCATCCCCGACTCGCGCGTGTGTCTCTGGCTGGACCAGCCGCAGGCGGTCAAGGCGGCGGTCGTGGATTTCCTGACCGGTCTCGACGGCCCGGCGGCCGATCCGCGTTGATCGCCCGCGGCTGCGCGCGCCCGCGATCCGGTCCACAATACCAGGGCCATGGGCGGCCCCCTCTACGACCTCATCCCTCCGGGCGAAGCGACCAGCGATGAGCTGCTGGGACGCTTCCTCGACTACGTCGACTTCAGGCGCCTCACGCTCTACCCGGCGCAGGAAGAAGCCGTCCTGGCGCTCCTCGAAGGCCGCAACGTCATCCTGAACACACCGACGGGGTCGGGGAAGTCGCTCGTGGCGTCGGCCCTGCACTTCGCCGCCCTCGCGCAGCACCGGCGCTCGGTCTACACCTGCCCGATCAAGGCGCTGGTCAACGAGAAGTGGATGGCGCTGTGCCGCGAGCTGGGGCCTGCGAACGTCGGCCTGTCGACCGGCGACGCCACGGTCAACCGCGACGCGCCGGTGCTGTGCTGCACCGCCGAGGTCCTCGCCAACATCGCCCTGCGCGAGGGCGCCGACGCGCAGGTCGATGACGTGGTGATGGACGAGTTCCACTGGTACGCCGACCGCGATCGCGGCGTCGCCTGGCAGGCGCCGCTGCTCACCCTGCCACGGACGCGCTTCCTGCTGATGTCCGCGACCCTCGGCGACGTCACCTTCTTCGCCGAGGCGCTGACGCGGCTCAACGGCCGGCCCACCGCCACGGTCAGGTCGATCGAGCGGCCGGTGCCGCTCGAGTACGCCTACTCCGAGATCATCCTGGCGCAGATGGTCGAGACCCTGGTCGTCGACGGGAAGGCGCCGGTGTACGTCGTCCACTTCACCCAGAAGGACGCGGCCGACAGCGCGCAGGATTTCACCAGCCTCAGCCTGTGCAGCCGCGACGAGAAGAACGCCGTGGCGGAGGCGATCGGCGGCGTCCGCTTCACGAGCCCGTACGGCCCGACGATCCGCAAGTGGCTCAAGCAGGGCATCGGCGTCCACCACGCGGGGCTTCTCCCCCGCTACCGCGTGCTCATCGAGCAACTGGCGCAGCGCGGCCTGCTCAAGGTCATCTGCGGCACCGACACGCTCGGGGTCGGCATCAACGTCCCCATCCGCACCGTGCTGTTCTCGCGCCTGTGCAAGTTCGACGGCCAGAAGACCGCCGTCCTGTCGGCGCGCGACTTCCACCAGATCGCCGGGCGCGCCGGGCGCAAGGGGTTCGACGACCGCGGCTTCGTCGTGGCGCAGGCCCCCGAGCACGTCATCGAGAATCTCAGACTCGGCGGGAAGGCGAAGGACGGCAGGAAGTTCGTCAAGCGCAAGCCGCCCGAGCGCAACTTCGCCAGCTGGGATCGCGAGACCTTCAAGCGGCTCATCGGCGCCCCGCCCGAGCGCCTCGCCTCGCGCTTCGACGTGTCGCACGGGATGCTGCTCAACGTCCTGTCGCGCCGCGGCGACGGCTGCCGCGCGATGCAGGCCCTCATCCGCGACAGCCACGAGACCGACCGCGCGAAGACGGCGCACTTCCGGCGCGGCTGGCAGCTCTTCCGCGCCCTCGTGACCCGCGGCATCGTCGAGATCGTCCCGCGCACCCCCGAAGGCTCGCGCGTGCGCGTCAACGTCGACCTGCAGGAAGACTTCTCGATGAACCAGGCGCTGTCGCTCTACCTCCTGGAGACGATTCCGCTCCTCGACGCCGGCTCGGAGGCCTATCCTCTCGATCTGCTCACCCTGGTCGAGAGCATCCTCGAGGACCCCGAGCTTATTCTCCGACGGCAGCTCGACAAGCTCAAGGATAGGGCGGTCGCGGAGATGAAGGCCGAGGGGCTCGACTACGACCAGCGCATGGAGCGGCTCGAGAAGCTCGAGCACCCGAAGCCGCAGCGCGAGTTCATCTACGCGACCTTCAACGCCTTCGCCGAGCGCCACCCCTGGGTCGGCGAGGAGAACATCCGGCCCAAGTCAATCGCGCGCGAGATGTTCGAGGGCTTCCGGTCGTTCTCCGACTACGTCCAGGAGTACGACCTCGAGCGTGCCGAGGGGCTGCTGCTGCGCCACCTCGCCGGCGTTTACAAGGTGCTCGTGCAGACCGTCCCCGACCAGGGCAAGCCCGACGCCGTCCTCGAGATGGAGTTCTACCTGCGCGACATGCTGCGCCGCGTCGACTCGAGCCTGCTCGAGGAGTGGCAGCGGATGCTCGACCCGGCGCGCGCGGCCGCGGCGACCGCCGCCGGTGCGGAGGAGCGGGCGGCCCGCCCCGAGGAACCGCCCGACATCATCCGCGACGCGAAGACCTTCACCGCGTCCATCCGGGCACGCGCCTTCGCCTTCCTGCGCGCCTGGTCGATCGAGCAGGATGAGTCGGCGCTCGAAGCCATCGACGCGTCCGGCGACGCCCCGGACGACGCCGACGGCCGGCCCTGGACACCCGGGCGGCTGCGCGCCGCGCGCGACGCCTATCGCCTCGAGCACGCCGCCGTCCGCCTCGACCCCGAAGCCCGCAACCTGCGCCACACTCACGTCGCGCCGTCCGACGACGGCGCCCGCTGGATCGTCCAGCAGACGCTCGTCGACCCGGACGGCTTCAACGACTGGGTGCTGGAGCTCGACGCCGACCTCGCCGCCTCGCGCGCGGCGGGCGAGCCGGTGCTGCGGCTGGCGAGGCTCGGAAGTCTGGCCTGAGGGACGGCCGGGGCTCGGAGAATCCCGACCGGTTCCAGGTCCACGGCCGCGGTGGAGCATGCGTCTCAGAATGGTCCTTCGGCCCCGCAGGCGGCGTTGAAGGCGGTCACCTGGTAGTACCACGCCCCGCTCGGGGACACCGCTCCGGAGGTATCCACCCACTGGAGATTCGCGGTCGCGGCGTCCATGTCCACGACGTTGGTCGACAGGATCGGCCACGTCGCCGTTGGCAGCGCCGGGTTCGACGAGCGGCGCACGTTGTAGCCGGTCCTCTGGAAGGTCTGGTTCGGGTCCTGGAAATCGAGGATCGGGAAGTTCGTCCCGTTGGTGCTCAGGCGGACGTTGTAAATGAAGATCGGCTCGTCCGGCGGAACGCACGGCCCGATCCGGAGCATGCCGGCGCTCCAGGAGATCCCGTCCACGGCCTGGAATGGCGGACCGAGGATGCTCGTCTGGCCGGTGAGCGGGTCCGCGTCGCTGTCGAGGGTGTCGTCCGCGCCCTGGTCCGGGAGCGCGTACTGATACCCGCTCGGGAGCGTGAAGAGAACGCGGTGGGCTGCCGCGTCGAGGATCTCGAACCGGTAGCTCCCCTGGGTGTCGGTGAAGGCCGCGCCGATGTTGACGCCTCCCGAGTTCTGCAGATAGACCTGCAGCCGCGCCAGGCCGGGCTCGCCGGCGTCGCGGGTCCCGTCGCCGTCAACGTCCTCCCAGACAACGCCGCCGATGAACGCGCTGACCGTGACGTCGGTCTCGAGCGCGCCGTTCACCGGCACGGAAAACCAGCGGCTGGCCGGCAGGAACGGCGAAGCGGTCGGCCTGTAGATCAGACGCACCCGCCAGTGATAGGCGGCCGGCTCGAGACCGCTCATCATCTCGTTGAGACTCGCGCCCGCGACACCGCTGTCCGTCCAGGACGTGCCACGCTCCGTTCCCGACCCGTCGAAGAACAGGCCCCGGGCCTTCACCTCCCACTCGAGCCTCACCGGGCTTCGCCCCCCGGGCCCGTGTCCGAGCGCCGCCAGGCGGAACGATCCCGGCGTGCGCGCGTGCAGGCCTGGCGCGATCGGTGCCGCGTTGTCGGCGCGCCTCTGCTGGGGACGGACGGCGAGGCCTCTCCCGCCGTTGCCGTACGACATGAAGGCACGGCCCTCGGAGGCCTGGCCGTTGGTGAAGTTGGGCGCCCCGACGAGGAGATCGGAATAACCGTCGCCGTTGACGTCCCCCGCCGCGGCCGCTGAGTAGCCGAGATTGGCGAATGCCTGGTCGCTCTCGGCGGTCCAGGCGGGTGCCAGGCCGAGACCGCTTGCGGAACCGAGGAAGACCCGGGCCATGCCCTCGTCCGTCTGGCCGCCGTCGAAGTAGGGCGCGCCGACCATGACGTCGGAGAAGCCGTCGCCGTTCACATCCCCCGCCGGCGACACCGACCAGCCGAGGTAGGCGTAGCCCTGGTCGCTCTCGGCCGTCCAGGCGGCGGTCGAGGCGAGGCCACCGACCGACCCGAGATAGACGAGCGCTCCTCCTTCATTGATCTGGAACTGGCCGTTTTCGAGCCCGGGCTCCCCGACGATGACGTCGGAGTAACCGTCGCCGTTCACGTCCCCCGCCGTCGCCACGGAAAAACCGAGGTTGAAGTAGGACAGGCTGCCCTGCACGGACCAGGCGGGCAAGTTCGCCAGCCCGCCCGCGGACCCGAGGTAGACGGAGGCTTCTCCCACGGAGGTCTCGATGAAGGTGTCGAGAAAGGGAGCCCCGACGATGACGTCGGAGTAGCCGTCGCCGTCGACATCTCCCGCCGTCGCCACGGAGTAGCCGAAGCGCGAGCCTCCCCGGTTGTTCTCCGCCGTCCAGGCGGGCGTGAGGCCAAGCCCACCCGCCGACCCGAGATAGACGAACGCCCGCCCCTCTTCGCTCTCGCCGTTGTCGTAGTTCTCCGCTCCAACGATGACGTCGGAATAACCGTCACCGTTGACATCGCCCGCCGCGCCCACCGAATTGCCGAACCAGGCCGAGACCTGATTGCCTTCGGCCGTCCAGGCGGGCGTGAGGCCGAGCCCTCCCGCCGACCCGAGATAGGCGAACGCCCTGCCCTCGTCGCTCTGGCCGGCGTCGAAGGCGTAGGCCCCGACGGCGACATCGGCGTAGCCGTCGCCATTGACGTCCCCGGCCGATGACACGGAGAAGCCGAAAACGGCTCCCGGCTGGTTGCTCTCGGCGCTCCAGGCAGGCGCCGTGCCGAGGCCGCCCGCCGAACCGAGATACATGAAGGCGCGCCCTTCGTCGGTCTGCCCGCTGTCGTAGGCCGGCGCCCCGACGAGAACGTCGGCGTAGCCGTCGCCGTTCACGTCCCCCGCCCTCGCCACGGACCACCCGAGACTGGCCGATGGCTGATCGCTCTCGACGGTCCAGGACGGCGCGGCGGCGGGGCCGTCGACCGAGCCGAGATAGACGAACGCCCCTCCCGCATTGAACTCGGTGGGGCTGTCGAGATACGGCGCCCCGACGAGGACGTCCGAGTAGCCGTCGCCGTTCACGTCGCCCGCGGTGGCCACCGACTGGCCGAAGTAGTCGAAGGGTTCGGGTCCCGTGGCCGTCCAGGCGGGCGTGCCGGCGAGCCCGCCGGCCGAGCCAGGATAGACGAACGCCCCGCCCACGTCGTTCTGAACGGTGGTGTCGAACACCACCGCCCCGATGATGACGTCCGAATAGCCGTCGCCGTTCACGTCCCCCGCCGACGACATGCCCCAGCCGAAGTAGGCGTTGGCCTGGTCGATCTCGGCCGTCCAGGCGGGTGTCGCGGCCAGCCCGCCGGCCGAGCCGAGATATGCGAACGCCTTGCCTTCGTCGGTCTGGCCGCTGTCGTAGTTGGGGGCCCCGACGATGACGTCGGAGTACCCGTCGCCGTTCACGTCCCCCGCCGTTGCAACCGTGTCGGCGAAGGCACCGGACGCCTGGTCGACTTCGGCCGTCCAGGCGGGTGTCGTGGCGAGCCCGCCGGCGGAGCCGAGGTATGCGAACGCCTTGCCCTCGTAACTCTGCCCATTGGAGTAACTCGGCGCCCCGACGATGACGTCGGAGTAGCCGTCGCCGTTGACATCCCCCGCCGTCGCCACGCTCAAGCCGAACTGGCAGCCCAGCTGGTCGCCAGCGACGGTCCAGGCCGGGTCGACGGCGAGACCGCCGGCGGAGCCGAGGTAGACGAACGCCGTCCCCAGGTCGGGCACGTTGTTGTCAAACGACGCCGCTCCGACGATGACGTCGGAGTAGCCGTCGCCGTTCACGTCCTCTGCGGTTGCCACGGCGGTGCCGAATTGGTGGTCGGCCTGATTACCCTCTTTCATCCAGGCGGCGTTGACGGCGAGGCCGTTCGCCGACCCGAGATAGATGTAGGCGCTTCCTTCGATCTTTTCCCCATTGGTGAAGCCCTCCGCGCCGACAATCACATCCGAGTAGCCGTCACCGTTCACGTCCCCCGCCGTCGCCAGGGCGGCCCCGAAAACGGCCCCTGCCTGGTCGCTCTCGGCCGTCCAGGCGGGTGTGCCGGCGGGCCCGCCGGCCGACCCGAGAAACACGAAGGCCCGGCCCTCGTCGGTCTGGCCGCCGTCAAAGTAGGGCGCGCCGACCATGACGTCGGAGAAACCGTCGCCGTTCACGTCCCCCGCCGTGGCCACAAGATACCCGAGCAAGGCCGAGGCCTGGCCGCCGTCAACGGCCCAGACGGGGCTCGTCGCCAGGGGATCGACGATGATCGGATAGACGGCGCCCTGGTCGTCCACGACGATCCGGATCCCGCGCACCGTCTCGTCCGCGACCCCCTCCATCCAGGCCGGAAGCGTGCGGCCCGTGGCGTCCGTAACCAGAAGCTCCGCGTAGCGCACGACGCGGTCGCCGCCGGGCAGGGCGAAGTCGATCGACTGGCCGTCGGCCGCCACGAGCGGCATCAGGCTGCCCGAGAGCGACAGATCCAGGTGCAGGAGCCCTTCGCGGGGAGATCCGCGACCCCGGCCCGGGAGATCGCTCCGTCCGCGCGACGCCCCGACCTTCCCCCTGCGCGCCGCCTCTTCGGGCGCCGCCTGGAGCGTGAATCCCTGCTCGAGGCCGCGCGGCGCGTTCACGTACCATTCGTCGACGTCCCCCCGGCGGTACTCGACCCGGCTCGCCGCGGGGCGGGGGATCGCCTGTGACACGGGCCAGGCCGTGCTCCCCCGGCCGTAGCCGGCGAACGTCAGCCCCCACAGCCATGACGGGCCCGCCTCCGTCCGGGGGACGACGCGGATCCCCTCGTCCATGAAGTAGGTCCGGAAGCCATGCGCCCGGTTGGGCGCCTGCCAGGCCGGCGGCATTCCGTCCACG
>Ga0247727_10012269_pt1 | contig 14754 bp, 16 predicted proteins | sample WisWelCaveWW1625_FD_202498 | JGI IMG/M metagenome (GOLD analysis project Ga0247727, IMG submission 202498) | Biofilm microbial communities from Wishing Well Cave, Virginia, United States - WW16-25 | ecosystem: Environmental > Aquatic > Deep subsurface > Groundwater > Cave microbial mat | place... | reverse complement strand
CGTGCACAACCAAGGCGACCTCGACACAGTCGCCGCTGAGCTCAACCACCGCCCACGACAGACACTGCACTGGAGAACCCCAGCTGAGAGAATGGCGGAGCTGTTGCGATGACCGCCTGACACCGCCAACAGTTAGGCAGGACGGCGCTTGTCCCCACACGGGCGCACGCGCATCGATCACCGCTGCTGGTGCGGCTCGGCAAGCCAAGCGCGCAGCTCGGCGTCATGTTCGCCCAGGCGGGGCGGGCGGCGGCGCGCGACGACGGGCGTCCCGTCCATCCGCATCGGTGAACGCGCGCCGCGCACGCCTTCGGTCTCGACGACAGGGTCCAGACCCAGCCGCTCGGCCAGCGCGTAGGCGGCCGCCACGTCGTTGACCGGGCCGGCCGGAACGCCTGCGGCGCCCAGGCGCTCGGTCCAGCTCACGGCGCCATCCGCGGCGAGCGCCGACTGGATCGCCTCGGCCAACTCGTCGCGGTGCTCGAGGCGCGCTGCGTTCGTGCGGAACCGCGCGTCGGCGCCCAGCTCGGGGTCGCCGAGCACGCCGCAAAGCCGCTCGAAGATCGCATCGTTTCCGGCGGCGATGGCGATGTCGCCGTCAGCGGTGGGGAACGTCTCGTAGGGGGCGATCGAAGGGTGACGGTTGCCCATGCGCCCGGGAACGACCCCTGCGTTCAGGAAGCCCGAACCCTGGTTGAGCAGCGCCGCCAGGACGCTCTCCATCAGCGACACCTCGACGTGCTGCCCGGCGCCCGTGCGCTCGCGCGCGTGCAGGGCGGCGAGCACGGCGCTGGTGAGGTAGAGGCCGCAGATCAGGTCGACCAGCGCCGCGCCGACCTTCAGCGGGCGGTCGTCGTCGCCCGCTTCGCCGGTCACCGACATCAGGCCGCCCATCGCCTGCAGCAGCAGGTCGTAGCCCGGCATCTGGCGTCCCTGCGGCCCTGAGCCGAACCCGTTCACCGAGCCGTAGACGGCGCGCGGGTTCAGCGCGCGCACCTCGTCCCAGCCGAGCCCAAAGCGTTCCATCGTCCCGGGACGAAAGGACTCCAGCACCACATCCGCACGCGAGCAGAGCTCACGCGCCAGTTCGACGTCAGCCGCGTCGCTCAAGTCGAGCACCAGCGAGCGCTTGTTGCGGTTGAGGCCGAGGTAGTACGTCGCGCCCTCGTCGGAAAACGGAGGGCCCCAGGCGCGCGTGTCGTCCCCGGTCAGCGGGCGTTCCACCTTGATGACGTCGGCGCCGAGGTCACCGAGCGTCTGTGAGCACAGGGGACCGGCGAGCACACGCGTGAAGTCCGCGACCAGCAGTCCGTCGAGTGCCGCGTGACTCATCGTCCGGGGAGGCTAACGTCCCGGCTGTGCGGACCCTCGTGATCTCCGACCTGCACCTGGGGTCACGCCGGCCCGTCGACATCCTGCGCCGGCCTGACCCGCTCGACGCCCTCTGCTCCGGGCTCGGGAGGATCGACCGGCTGGTGCTGCTCGGCGACGTGGTGGAGCTGCGGCAAGGCCCGGCCCGCGAGGCGCTCGCCACCGCGCAGCCGGTGATCGAGGCGCTCGGCTCCGCGCTGCCGCCCCACGCTGAGGTCGTGATCACCGCCGGCAACCACGACTACCCGCTCGTTGCTCCGTGGCTCGCCGCACGCGGTCTGCGCGAGCAGCCCGAGCCGCTCGGCGTGGCAGAGTCCTTCTCGCCCGAGGCGTCGCCGGTCGCCCGCGCCGTCGCCGGCTGGCTCGGCGCCGAGCGTCAGGTGAGGGTCGCCTACCCCGGCGTCTGGCTACGCGACGACGTCTGGGCGACCCACGGCCATTACCTCGACCGCCTGATCACGATCCCGACCTTCGAGCGGATCGCCGCAGGAGGCATGGCACGCGTCGTCGGGCGGCTTCCCGAGCCAGGAGAAGGGCGCGCAGATCCCGACGAGTTCGAGGCGGCTCTCGCGCCCATGTACGCATGGCTGGACCAGCTCGCCAACGGGCGCGCTGCCGGCGGACGCTGGACGAGCGGCGCCGCGACGGCCAAGGCCTGGTCGTTGCTGTCGGCCGACGGGCGCGCGCCGCTGCGCGGGAAGGCGCTGGCTGCCCTGTTGCCACTCGGGATCGCGGGTCTCAACCTGGCCGGTCTGGGGCCCGTGCGCGCGCGGATCGACTCGGACGAGCTGCGCCGTGCGGGCATCGCTGCCATGGGCGGGGTCGTCCAGCTACTCGGGATCGACGCCGCGCATGTGATCTTCGGTCACACGCATTGTGCCGGCCCGATGGCATGGATGGACCCTGGGGATTGGGTGATCCCGGGCGCGGCGCAGCTCGTCAACGCCGGCTGCTGGACCGATGAGCCGCGCATCAACACGAACGACCCGCGCAGTCCCTACCGGCCCGGCTCCGGCGTGCTCGTAGAGGATGAAGGACCCCCGCGCCTGGTGCGGATCACTGAGGATCTGGGACAGCGCCCCGAGCATTCGTTCTGAGTCTGTGGTCGCGGATCTCGCGGCGACTGACACCACCCACGTTCGCGGGGCTGGATGCGACCGCTCGCGCCCGCGCTGACCGTCAGCTCGTCGCCCTACGGCGCGAGCCCTGGTGTGAAGCAGGTCGCCAACACGTCGAGGCCTTCGCCCGGCTCGAGCAGCAGCTCGGCTTCGGTGTGGCGCTCGTGCTCGACGATCAAGTGCGCTCCGGGCCCGTCGATCGTGCGCGACTCGCCGTTGACGCGCAGCTCACCGCCCCCGCTCACTACCCAGACCTGTCCCGCACCGTAGGCGCCGCTGTACGCCCCTTCGCGGTCGGCGGTGGGCACGACGATCGGCGCGTCGTCGTCGTCGGCGGGGTGCATGAGTGGGACGAGGTCGTCGGGGTCGCCCAGTCCGAGCAACTCGCGGATCGCGCGCTCGCATCCGTGGTAGTCGCCTTCGCCGTGGTGGACGTCGACGAGCTTCATGCGCGGCGCGAACAGGTAGCGAGCCGGCCAGCCTGGATTCTCGTATGCGCGCCAAAGCTCGAAATCCGCGTCGATCGCCACCGGGTGCGCGATTTCCAGGCGCTCGACCGCGTCGCGCACAGCGTCCTCGTCGTGGCCCAACGGGTAGCCAGGCGCGTGGACCGAGATCACGCGCAGGCCGGCGCCGGCGTAGCGCTCGTGCCAAGCCTTGACGTAGGGCAGCGTCCGCAGCGAGCTGGGCCGACAGAAGTCCCAGAACTCGATGAGGACCGGCCTGGTCGCCTGCTTCTCCATCCGCAACGGGGCGACGTTGACCCATGCCAGGTCCTTTGGAAAAGGCGGCGCCACGATGGTGTCCACCGGGGGGCGCATAAGAAGTCGGCGCCGGACGGTACCATCGCCGATCCGGGCGCCCTTGCCCGGCACTGGACCGTTCGACCCGCCGCGAGGGGGACCTACCGATGAAGTTCTTCAATGATCTCGAAGCCGTCCGCGAGCGTTGGAACGTGCTCGAGCACCCGTTCTACACCCGCTGGTCGGCGGGCGAGCTGACGCTGGAGGAGCTTGCGAGCTACTCCGGGCAGTACCGCCACGCCGTTGTCGCGCTCGCTCAGGCATCGACCGGCACGACCGCCGTGGCCGGCGACGAGGCTCTTCGGCGCGGCCTGGAAGCCCATGCCGCTGAGGAGACCGCGCACGTCGATCTCTGGGACCGCTTCACCGCAGCGGTCGGTGGCGACGGCGCCGACGCGCCGACGCCCGAGAGCGCGGTCTGCGCCGCCACCTGGGCGAAGGACCGTCCGCTGCTGGACTCGCTGGTCGCGATGTACGCGATCGAGTCCGGGCAGCCTGCGATCTCGGAGACCAAGCGCGCCGGACTCGTCGAGCACTACGGCTACGAGCCGGGCAGCGAAGCGACTGTGTACTTCGATGTGCACGCCGTGCGCGACATCGAGCACGCGGCGCATGCGCGCGCGCTGATCGAGCCGCTGCTCGAGGGCGCTGACGTCGATGCGCTGCTGGCCGAGGCCGAGGCGGTGCTGAAGGCCAACTGGGATCTGCTCGACGGGGTTGAGCGGCTCAACGGGCGCTCCTGATCGAGCTGCCCAACCCGCCACTGCGCGACGGCGTGGTGGCACTGCGCGCGTGGGCGGAGGACGACGTCCCCGCCCTCGTGCGCGCCTGCTCTGATCCGCTGACGTCGCGATTCACCTCGGTTCCTTCGCCGTACACACTGGAGGACGCGCGACTGTTCGTGGCGGCCGGGCGCTCCGAGACGACGTTGCCGCTGGCAGTCGTGACGCACGGCGACGGCCGCGACGTGGTCGGAGCAGTCGGGCTGCACGCCGTTGACCCCGTGGGACGGCGGGCGGAGGTCGGCTACTGGACGGCGCCGTGGGCGCGGCGGCGGGGCTTCGCCAGTCGGGCGCTCGCTCTACTGAGCGGATGGGCCGTCGCCGAGATGCGCCTGGAACGGCTGGAGCTCTTCGCCGAGCCGTCGAACCTCGCGTCTCATCGCGTGGCCGAGATCGCCGGCTACGTGCGCGGCGACCTCGTCCGCGGCGGCATCACGCTGCGCGGCCGGCGGCGTGACGTGGTGCGCTTCGTGCACGAGCCGCGCGTGGTCGATCGGCGGGACCCGGACGGGTGAGGGCCGCTGCGCGTATCTGCGCAGCGGCGGCTCTTTGTTGGTATTGATTGACCTCCCCAAGTGTCGAACAGGAGGAGCCTTCTCATGCGCAGGATCGCCCTCACCGCGATGGTGGCGTTCGTGGCGCTCGCCGTCGCGGCGCCGTCGGCTTTCGCCGTCAACTCAATCCTGAAGTTCGAGGCATCCGTCGTCGGAAAGGCGGGAACCAAGAAGAAGCCGTTGGCCGTCGGCCTCAAGGTGCGTCCCTTCTACGACACGCTCGCGCCAGACGCCGACGCGCCGTTCGCGTGGACCGAGGCCACAGTCATGCTGCCGAAGGAGCTCGTCTTCAACTCGAAGCTGTTCCCGAAGTGCACCGCGGCTCAGGCCGCGACCCCCGCCGGGCGCTCGGGCGCCTGCAAGAAGGCCGAGATCGGCAAGGTCAACGCGAAGGGCTTCGCGCTCGGTCTCGTCGAGCCGCTCGTCGTCGGCATGTACAACGGCTCGGTCAACAACACGGTGCTCCTGTACCTGAGCGGCGACACTCCGGTGATCATCGACCACGTCGTCGTCGGCACGCTCAAGAAGGTCACCGGCAAGTACGGCTGGGAGCTCAACTTCAAGGTCCCGACGGACCTTCAGCAGCCGGCTCCGGGCGCCTGGGCGACTGTGCTCGACTTCAGGACCGAGGTCAAGGCGAAGTACTACACAAAGGGCAAGAAGAAGACGCCCTACGTCGGCCTCACGGGCTGCCCGGGAACGCTCAACTTCGGCTTCTCGACCAAGAACTCGGACGGCTCGACCCACCTCGTCGAGCTCACGTCGCCGTGCAGGAAGTAGCGCGCCGCTCCTGATAGCGAGCGCTGTCATCGGGGCGGGCCTTCGGGTCCGCCCCGTCTCGTCTCGAGCCACCATCGGCTCGCGCTTGGCCCGAAGCTGGTATCCATTGCCGACACAGTCCCCGGAGGAGGAACCCGTCCATGCGCAGGATCGCGCTCATCGCGCTTGCAGCACTCGTCGTCGCCGCCGTCTCGGCTCCCTCGGCGTTCGCTATCAACTCAATCTTGAAGTTCGACGTCTCGTTCTCGCCCACCAAGGTCGGAACGAAGGCGAAGCCTCAGGCGATCACGCTGAACGTGCGCCCGTACTACGACACGCTGGCGCCCGATGCCGACGCGCCGTTCGCCTGGACCGAAGCACGCGTCTTCTTCCCCAAGGAGGGCGTCTTCAACGGCAAGTACTTCCCGTCTTGCTCGGCGCAGAAGATCGCCAACGCGGCCACGCGCCCGTCCTGCAAGAAGGCGATCGTCGGCAAGGTCAACGCGAAGGGCTTCGCGCTCGGACTCGTCGAGCCGCTCACCGTCGGCCTCTACAACCTGCCGGCCGGCAAGGGCATCGCGCTGCACATCGTCGGCGACACGCCGCTGATCGTCGACGCGGTGGTCGAGGGCATCTTGACGAGGATCAACACGCCGCTGTTCGGCTACAAGCTGACCTTCCGCGTCCCACCGGATCTCGTGGAGCCGGCTCCCGGCGCCAAGGCGACCGCGCTTGACTTCAAGACGACGGTCTTCGCGAGGACCATCAAGAAGGGCAAGAAGAAGTACCCGTACGTCGGCACGACCGGTTGTCCCGCGAGCGGCGTCTTCACCGCCGCGATCGAGACGGACAACACGGACGGCACCATGACGCGCGTCGAGACGACCGCGCCCTGCAAGAAGTAGCGGGCGTTCAAGCAGACCTGTGACGTATCGGGGGCGGGCCTTCGGGCCCGCCCTTCTGCGTTCTCCGGGCAGGTCCGGGATAGCCCCGTATCGTTCCGCGGCGATGTCCTCGCAGGCCGCCCGCCGCGGGCTCGCGGGGGTTGCGGGCGCGGCGCTAGCTTTTCCCGCTCCCGCGTCAGCGCACGGCATCGCCCAGCGCGCCGACCTGCCGATTCCCGAGTGGCTCTTCGCGTGGGGCGCGGCGCTCGCGCTGCTGATCTCGTTCGCGGCGCTCGCGCTGCTGTGGCCCAGCCCGCGGCTGGAGGGCGCCCGTGAGCGCGTGCTGCTTCGGGTTCCGCGCGGGCTCGAGGTGCTCGCGGGTGTTCTCGGCCTGGCGGCCTTCGCCGCCGTCGTCTACTCCGGCCTGGCCGGATCGCAGACGGCGACGGCGAACCTCGCGCCGACGGCCGTGTTCGTGATCTTCTGGGTCGGGATCCCGCTCGCCAGTGTCGTCGCCGGCGACGTGTTCGCGGTCATCAATCCCTGGCGCTCGGTTGCTCGCGCGGTCTCGTGGCTCGTCACCAGGTTCGACGGCGTCTCCATGCCTGCGCCGTTGCCATACCCCGAGCGCGTGGGCCGCTGGCCGGCCGCGGTGGGAATCCTGTTGTTCGCGTGGTTCGAGCTCGTGTCGACCAGCCGTGAGGACCCGAGCACGCTGGCCCTTCTGGCGCTCGCCTACGCCGCGATCATGCTCGTCGGCATGGCGCTCTACGGCATCGACGCGTGGACGCGCAACGCCGATGCCTTCGCGGCCGCGTTCGGGCTGTTCGCGCTGCTCGCACCGCTGCGCTGGGATAGCCGGCGCCTGTACCTTCGCGCGCCGCTCACCGGCGCGCCGGGGATGCCCGCGGGCGCCGGCTCCGTCGCTCTGGTCTGCGTGGTGATCGCGGCGACGAGCTTCGACGGCTTCTCGCAAGGGAGTCTGTGGACCGGCGCCGGCGGCCTTGCCGAGCGATTCGCGAACGCCTTCGGCGATCTCGGCCTAGGTCGCGAAGCCGCTGTGCAGGCCGCCTACAGCGCCGGCTTGATCGCCGTCGTCCTCCTGATCGCCGGCCTCTATCGCGCCGGCATCGCCGGGATGCGCAGCTTCGGCGGGGACGGTGATTCAACGGCGCTGGCACGGCGCTTCGCACACACTCTCGTGCCGATCGCGCTCGCCTACGTGGTCGCTCACTACTTCTCGCTGCTGCTGTTCCAGGGGCAGGCCGTCTCCTTCCTCGTGTCCGATCCGCTGGGGGACGGGTCGGACCTGTTCGGCAGCGCCGGGTCGACGATCGACTACGGGCTGATCAGCGCGACGGGCATCTGGTACGTCCAGGTCGCGGCGCTCGTCATCGGGCACGTCGCCGGCCTGGTTCTGGCCCACGACCGTGCGCTCACGACTTGGAGCGACTCGCGCACGGCGACCCGATCGCAGTACTGGATGCTCGCCGTGATGATCGCGTTCACGAGCCTCGGGCTCTGGCTACTGTCGGCCGCATCGCAATGACGCTCGCCCACGCCGGCCACTGGTACCAATCGCTGCTCTACCTACTGCCGGTGCTCGCGATCTCCGCCGCTCTGTGGTGGAGCGGCCGCCGGTAGTCCGGTAGTGCGTATCCGGCTGCGGGGCACCGAGGGCGAGGAGATATGGCGGGCGGCACGGCGGTCGCCCTCACGCCCGAGCGGCCGAACGTCCCGCGCTACCCCGTGGAGTGGGTACTCCGGGACGTTCACCTTGCGCGCGAGCACCGAAGGCCCTGTCGCGCGCGACTGTCACGCCTGAAACAGCCCGCACCCATGAGCCCCCTAGCGCGCCTCGTCGAGAAGCGCCCGGACGTCGTGCTCGATGCCCTCCGACGTCAGCTTGTCCGCGGGAAAACCGATGCGCTGACGTCCCATGCCGTCGAGCAGGATGACCCACGCCGCGTGTTCCAGCCCTCGCTCCTGCGGCGGGACGCCGAACGCCCGCCACACGCGCTGCAGCTCGGCGCGGTCGCGTAGCGCGAAGCGCATCCGGCCGGTCAGCCGCTGCTCGGCGAGGAAGCGCAGCGCGCGCCCAGGGGTGTCGCGCGCGGGGTCGACGCTGACAGCTATCACCGGGACCTGCGCATCCGGCCCGAGGTCGTCCAGCGCGCCTCTTATCTGCTGGGCCATCGTAGGGCAGTCGTTCTCGCAGGTCGTGTACATGAACGTCACGATCAGCGGGCGTCCTCTCGCCGCGCTGAGGCTGACCGGCAGGCCGCGCTCGTCGGTGAGGGCGAAGTCGAGCGGCGGCCCGGGCGGGCGGATCGACCCTGCGAAGCCGCCGGTGACCTGTGCCTCGTCGGACGACGAGCCGCTCGGGTCGATCAACAGCAGAGCGGCCGTCACGGCGAGCAGGCCGATCGTTCCCGCGACCATCGCCGCCATCCGGACTCGAGCGTGGAGCACCGGTTCCAAGGGTAGGGCCGCGCGCGGCACCGTGCCCAGAGCGTCAGTCAGGGTTCGACGAGGCCGCGCCGGATCGCGTACCGCACGAGCTCGACGCGGTCGCGCATCCCGAGCTTGCGCAAGATGTTGCCGCGGTGCGACTCGATCGTCTTCTCGCTGAGGTGGAGGATCGCGGAGATCTGGCGGTTGGAGTGCGCCTCGGCGATCAGCTTGACGACCTCCTGCTCGCGGACGGTCAGCGGCTCCCGCAGCCCCGCCGCGTCGGGATCGGCGATCCATTCGCGGACGAGCGTCTCGGTCGCCGCGTTCGTCAGGAAAGGTTCGCCACGGGCGATCGAGCGCACGGCATCGACGAGGTCCTGGTCGGCCTCGCGCTTGAGTACGTATCCCGACGCGCCCGCCTTGAGAGCCTCGAAGACGTAGCGCTCGTCGTCGTGCATCGAGAGCACCAGCACGTCGATCTCGGGCGCCTGGGTCTTGATCTCGGCCGTGGCCTGGAGCCCGGTCAGCAGCGGCATCGAGACGTCGAGTATCGCCAGGTCCGGGCGCAGCGCCAGCGCCTGTTGCACAGCCTGTGCCCCGTCGGACGCCTCACCGACGACCTCGATGTCGTCGTGGCGCTCGAGCAGCAGCCGCAGCCCGCCGCGAACGACGCCGTGGTCGTCGGCGATCAGCACGGTCGTGGTCATGGCCTTGCTCCGAGTCTCAGCTCGACGGTGGTCCCTCGTCCCGGCTCCGAGCGGACGTCGAGCGAGCCCCCCGCGAGCAGCGCACGCTCACGCATTCCGGTCAGCCCGATACCGGTGCCGGCCGGTTGCGCCGTGAAGCCGCGGCCGTCGTCCTGTACGCGCGCGACGACCTCGTGGCCGTCGCGGGCCAGCGCGACGAGCACGTTTCCGGCCTCCGCGTGGCGTGCGATGTTCGAGAGGCTCTCCTGGACGACGCGGTACACGACGATCTGCTCCTCGGGCGCCAGCGCCGCGACGTCGCTCAGGTCCAGTTCCAGATCGGTGCGCACACCGGTCCGGCGCGCGAAGTCGCCGATCTTGCCCCGCAGGGCGGCCGCCAGCCCGTGATCGTCCAGCGCCGCGGGCCTCAGCTCGCGTGCCAGTCGCAGCAGCTCTTCGATCGCCTGGGCGGCGGCCTGCTGCGTCTCACGCAGCTCGTCGCGCAGCTCCGCCGGAGCGCGCAGGGTCGTAGCCTGAAGGCGCAGCAGCACGCCGGTCAGAGCCTGGTTGGCCTCGTCGTGGAGGTCCCGTGCGATGCGCGTGCGTTCGGCCTCCTGGGCGTGCACGACCGCTGCGGCGGCCTGCGCGCGCTCGGCCTGCAGGCGGTCGAGCATGCGGTCGAACGCCGAGTGCAGACGCGCGACTTCGTCCGTCTCGCCTTCCGGTAGCTGCGGACGACCACCGGCCTTCTGGAAGTCCACCGACTCCATGGCGCGCACGAGGCGCTCGAGCGGCTCGAAACGGCGCCTCAGCACCAGCCCGTTGACGAGCACCGTCGCGAGCAGCGCCGCGGTCAGCAGCATCAGGTCCCACTGATCCTCGCCGAGGGCGATCTGCATCCGCACGAGCACCGCTGCCGCGAGCACGGTCCCGGTGATCAGCGCAGCGTTCACGCCGAGCACCTGGGCGAGCAGGGATGGGCGCGAGAGGCGTGCTGATCGCTTGCGGGGGAGGTGGAATGCAGACATGGGGCCTGGACCCCATATCGGCGCTCGCGTGGCGCGCCGATACCCCTCGTGCAACCAAACCTCACGGCGCCGCTCTCCTCCTTGCGGCGCCGGTGCCTCCGACAGACCGAGAGAGCGCCCTCCCGCCGCGGGAGGGCGCTTTTTCGTTGTGCTGCACGCCGCTTCACGGACCGCGCGGGACATCAGTGCGGCGGCGCTCAGGCCTCGCTATACTTCCTGAAGTACTGAATCCCGATCAAGATCAGGTGGTTTTCCCGTGAGCAGCGTCTCCGGCTCAGAGTTCCTGCGCCGCGTCAAGGACGAGATCGCGGAGGTCGATCCCTCCGAAGTCGCTCAGGTCCTCGGTGAGGGCGTGCCCGTCATCGACGTCCGCGAGAGCGACGAGGTCGAACTGGGCAAGCTACCCGGCGCCGTCCATGTGCCGCGCGGCTACCTGGAGTCCCGGATCGACGGCGTCGTTCCCGACCGCTCGCAGCGGATCATCCTCTACTGCGCGTCGGGCAACCGCTCGGCGCTGGCCGCCCGCACACTCGTGCAGGACCTCGGCTTCGAACACGTCGAGTCGATGACCGGCGGTATGACGCTCTGGAAGGATCGCGGCTACGAGGTCGAGGTGCCGCGCACGCTGACGGCCGACCAGCGTCAGCGCTACAGCCGCCACCTCCTACTCCCAGAGGTCGGTCCCGACGGGCAGCAGAAGCTGCTCGACGCCAAGGTCCTGCTGCTCGGAGCAGGCGGCCTCGGATCGCCGACCGCGCTCTATCTCGCGGCGGCGGGCGTCGGGAAGCTGGGGATCGTTGACGATGACGTCGTCGACGTGACGAACCTCCAGCGCCAGGTGATCCACACGACGAGCCGTGTCGGCGTTCCCAAGGTCGACTCCGCCGAGATCACGATCAAGGACCTGAACCCCGACGTGCAGGTCGTCAAATATCAGGCGCGCCTGGATTCCTCGAACATCATGGAGATCATCGAGGGCTGGGACATCATCGTGGACGGCGTCGACAACTTCCCGACCCGCTACCTGCTCAACGACGCGACCGTCCGGCTCGGGATCCCCGTCGTATCGGCGGCGATCCTCGGATTCGAAGGTCAGCTGAGCGTCTTCAAGCCGCACGACGGGCCGTGCTATCGCTGCCTGTTCCGTCAGCCCCCGCCGGCCGAGCTGGCGCCATCCTGCGGCGCCAACGGCGTGCTCGGAGTGCTGCCGGGCACGATGGGCCTGCTGCAGGCGACCGAGGTCGTCAAGCTGATCCTCGACGTCGGTGACCCGCTCATCGGGCGCCTGCTGATGTACGACGCGCTCAGCGCTACGTTCACGGAGCTCAAGGTCCGCCGTGACCCGGAGTGCCCGATCTGCTCACGCGACCCGCACGACATCGACGACAGCGAGATGGGCGTGTTCCCCGACTACGAGGCGTTCTGCGCCGCCGCTGGGTAAGGTCAGCGACGATGGCGACGATCCGAATCCCCCCGGTCCTGCGGCCCTCAGTGGGCGGTGAGCGTGAGGTCAGCGCGGACGGTTCGACCGTAGGCGAAGTGCTGCGCGCGCTCGCGAGCGCGCACCCCGAGACGGGGTCCCAGCTCTTCGGCGCCGACGGCGACCTCAACCGTTACGTCAACGTCTACCTCAACGACGAGGACGTGCGCGTGCTCGAAGGGCTCGAGACGCCGGTTGGTGGCAGCGACTCTGTGGTCATTCTTCCCGCCATGGCCGGCGGGGGTTGATCTCGCGGCGCATCGTCGCACCTGCCCGTGTCGTCGGTCGCTCGTGCGCATGCGCACACGTCGCTCCCTGCCTCCTCGGCAGGAACGACGATCCGCTCGCGAGCTCAGCCCCCGCTTCGCGGCTGATTTAGGGGACGATGGCGCAGTGAGTCCAGCGAGCCCTTTGCTGCCGGCGTGAACGCCGTCCCTCCTCCGGAGCCGGCTCGGCGGCTTCGCGGTGTTGAGAGCTCGCCGGTCAGGGACATCCTTGCGCTGACCGAGAGGCCGGGCGTCATCTCGTTCGCGGGCGGGCTGCCCGAGCCGTCGCTATTCGACGCCGAGGGGCTGGCGCGGGCCTTCGCCGGGGCGCTTGAGGGAGGGCGTGGGCGTCGCACGCTCCAGTACTCGACGACCGAGGGCGACCCGGAGCTGCGCGAGCGCATCGCGCTGCTGCTCACGGCGCGCGGGCTGCCGACCGCGGCCCAGGACGTGCTCGTGACGAGCGGTTCGCAGCAGGCGCTGACGCTGGTCGCGACGGTGCTGCTCGAGCCGGGCGACGCGGTGCTCGTGGAGGAGCCCTCCTACCTCGCCGCCCTTCAGGCGTTCGGACTCGCGGGCGCGCGCATCGTGCCGGTCGCGTGCGACGAGGACGGCCTGCTGCCCGACGCGCTGGAGCAGGCCGTGGCGCGCGAGCGGCCGGTGCTGCTCTACACGATCCCGACCTTCCAGAACCCGACCGGGCGCACGCTCCCGCTGCAGCGACGCGAAGCCGTCGCGTCGATAGCCGCTCGCCATGGGATCTGGGTGGTCGAGGACGATCCGTACAGCGAGCTTCGATACGACGGTGAGGCGCTCTCGCCGATCGCGACGCTGCCCGGCGCCGAGGACCGGACGCTCGCTCTGTCGACGCTGTCGAAGATCGCGGCCCCGGGGCTGCGCATCGGATGGGTGCGCGCGCCCGCCACCGTTCGGCGCGCGCTCGTCATCGCCAAGCAGGCCGCGGACCTGCACAGCTCGACGATCGATCAGGCGGCCGCCGCGGCGTGGCTCTCCGAGGTCGACCTGGGCGCTCGGATCGCGCAGCTGCGCTCCGTCTATCGCGCGCGGCGTGACGCGCTGCTCGCGGGGCTGCCCGAGGCGCTCCCGCCGGGAAGCCGCTGGAACGCGCCGAGCGGGGGCATGTTCGTCTGGGCGCGGCTGCCGGAAGGTCACGACGCCGAGCGCCTCCTCGAACGTGCGGTCGCTCGCGATGTCGCGTTCGTCCCGGGCTATCCCTTCTTCGCTGGTGAGCCGGACCGCCGCACGCTGCGGCTGTCGTTCACCACGCACTCACCGGCGGAGATCGACGAGGGTGTGAAGCGGCTGCGGTCGGCTTGGCAGAGCGACGCGATCTGAGTCTTGCGACCGCGACCGATTGCAGGCGCCGCCGCGGTCGCGGGCGGCGTCGCCCACCCGCTATATTTCGTGAAGTATGGGTCTACCGCCGCTTGAGAGCCGGCCTTGTGGTGGCCGCTACACGGACATCGTCGAATCGATCGGCAACACGCCGCTGGTCGAGCTGCGGCGACTCTCGCCGAAGCCCGGCGTCCGCATCTGGGCCAAGCTCGAATCGATGAACCCGACCGGCTCGGTCAAGGATCGCGTCGCCAAGGCGATGATCGAGGACGCCGAGGAGCAGGGGCTGATCCGGCCCGGCCAGACGATCCTCGAGCCGACGTCGGGGAACACCGGGATCGCGCTGGCGATGATCTGCTCACGCAAGGGCTACAAGCTCAAGGTCGTGATGCCCGACAACGTCACGCCCGAGCGCACCCAGCTGCTCACGATGTACGGCGCGCAGATCGTCTACAGCCCGGGCGACCAGGGCTCCAACGGAGCCGTCGCGATGGCCCTCGAGATGGCGGCCTCCGACCCTTCGTACTACATGCCCTACCAGTACGGGAACCCGGCGAACCCGCGCGCCCATTACGAGGGCACCGCGCGTGAGATCCTCGACGAACTGGACGGCCGCATCGACGCATTCGTCGCGGGCCTGGGCACCGGCGGCACCCTCATGGGCCACGCCCGCCGCTTCAAGGAGGAGCTCGGCGACCGCGTCAAGATCGTCGCCGCGGAGCCGATGCAGGGCGAGCCCGTTCAGGGGCTGCGCTCGCTCGACGACGGCTTCATCCCGCCGATCATCGACGTCTCTCTGCTTGACCGCAAGATCTTCGTGACCAACCGCGACGCGGCCATCTGGACGCGCAAGCTGCTCGACGAGGAGGGCCTGTTCGCGGGCGTCTCGAGCGGGGCGATCGCTCGTATCGCCCACCGCATCGCCGGTGAGATGGACGAGGGCAACGTCGTCTTCATCGTCTGCGACGACGGCTGGAAGTACCTCTCGAGCGGGATCTACACGCGGCCGGTGGACGAGGTGGAGAACCTCGACTCCACCGTGTGGTGGTAGTGCCAGGTCAGCCGTCCACGGCCGTTCGCTCGACCCCCTAGTGCTTTGTCCGGTAGTTTCGTTGCATATCGAGGAGTGTCCTGCAGTCGACGCGAATCCCGACTCGATCGTGGTGTCGAGTCTGGAGGCGATGATGGCGTTCGTGGCGGTGGGCATCGAGCT
>Ga0247727_10012268_pt1 | contig 14755 bp, 17 predicted proteins | sample WisWelCaveWW1625_FD_202498 | JGI IMG/M metagenome (GOLD analysis project Ga0247727, IMG submission 202498) | Biofilm microbial communities from Wishing Well Cave, Virginia, United States - WW16-25 | ecosystem: Environmental > Aquatic > Deep subsurface > Groundwater > Cave microbial mat | place... | reverse complement strand
TTTTTTAAAGCGATGAAACGAAAAACACGCTATTTTATTCTATTCCTGTTGATCATAGGCATTGTTATTTTTTTCCTACACTCTCAAAAGGATGTCCAAACACAAAAAGAGCAGCAAGACATTCCGCAAGAGCAAGGAACCATTACGGTATTTTTCTGCCCAGAGCAAGCCTGCGAAGAACAACTATTGCAAAGAATAAAGGATAGCACAAAAACAATCCATTGTGCGTTTTATGACCTTGATCTAAACCAAGTTATAACCGCATTGGAAGAAAAAGAGAAACAAGGTCTTGACGTCAAAGTAGTTGTTGATGCAGATAATGCAGAAGAAACACAACACCTGCAAATTGTAAAACAAGATACAAGAACAGCATATATGCACAATAAATTCTGCATTTTCGACCAAAAAGAAATAATTACTGGCTCGATGAATCCAACATATACAGACACAACGAAAAATAATAATAACATCCTTTTTATCACTTCAGAAACACTTGCGGAAAATTATGAAGCAGAGTTTGACAGTTTGTGGAGCAAAAAATTTGGCTCAGACGAGCAAACAGAACAGACAATTCTTTTGTTCAACAATGCAACAATTGAAAATTATTTTTGTCCAGAAGATAATTGTGAAGACCATATTGCAGAAATACTAAAGCAGGCAAATGAATCCATTTTTTTCATGCAATTTTCATTCACCTCAGATGTTTTGGGGAGTATCATTCTTGAAAAAAGTAAAACAGTGGAAGTTGCAGGAATATTCGACGCAGCGCAAAACAGTGCATACAGCGAATATGAAACATTGAAGGATCTTAATGTGTCGTTAGAACAAAACGATGGAAAGCTGCACCACAAAGTCTTCATTGTTGACGAAAAAATAGTCATCACAGGTTCAATGAATCCCAGCAAAAATGGAAATGAGAAGAATGATGAGAATATTCTTATCATTCACGACCAAGAAATTGCAGAATTATTCGTTAAAGAATTTGAGAAACTGAAAAAATAAAGAATGTAAAATAAAAAATGAGAATAAAATGAAGATCTAAAAAACAAAAAAATTAATCATACTCTTTCTTTCTATTGCTGTGATCTCTGGAAAAGAGTTTTTCTAGGCGTTCAAAAATGCGGAACTTTTTTTCGCTTTGTTGAAATCCTTGATTTTTGGTTACTTTCTCCATATGTCCTTTATTGACAGTCTGGTTTCCTCGGGAAGTCATTTTATTTTCATGTTTTCGTGCCATAGTTATGATCACCTGTTTTGAATTATGCTTCTTTTTGTTCTTGTCAGATATTATAAATGTTTGTTTTGGCCTTACCAAACATCATAATGTTCGTTTCCTTTCGTCATAAAGTCAAGCGTCTCTTTAATCAGATTAACAAGTTCATACGCCTTAAATCGTTGTTTATCTTCCCAGTAGGTTTCAATTTTCTTTGACCACATGAAATCGCCAAGAAAGTTAAGGAGTATTTTATGAAATTTAGAATAAGCAAAACGTTCGCTAAAGTCATATTCTAAGTCCTGCGTTACTCGTATAAATAAGCGCCCTTTGGTTAGATTTCTCTTCTCGCCATTTCTCTCAACTTCAATATGATGCAGGTCTTGAACTTGAAAGTGAATGTTCAAGTGAAGCATCACAAACTCATTTGCTTTTCGGTGTGCGTTCCAGTCAAAAGAGCGCTCTTTGCCCCCATCAGAAAGTACGATGCTTTTGTATTTTGATTCCTGCACTTGATATCCTCGCGCAGTAAGCCAATCATGGATAATTTTGTAGAGGTCATTAAGGTCAAATACTCCTTTATATCGAACACCTTGAACCATCTGATCTGTATATGTAGGCCCCATTTTTGTGGAGCTGACTTGTCCTTTGTATCGTACAGGTTTTTGCGTAAATCCTTCCATGGTCGTTTTTTTAAGAAAAGAGGGATATAAACTTTGTGCTTACAAACCTTTATATATAATCCCTCGGTAATTCATACTTTATGAAGAAAATAATCCTCGACACAAACTTCCTTTTAATCCCTGCGCAGTACAAAGTAGACATTTTTGCAGAGCTCAATCGCCTCTTCCCAGAAGAGATTCAAATATATACGTTAGATCGATCTTTGGAAGAACTCGATAAAGTCGCGAGAGAAGGTCGTCAAAAGGAAAAATTACAGGTAAAACTTATAAAGGCGCTTCTCAAAACACAAAATATTAAAATAATCAGCGTTGCCCAAGAAGGGATAGTGGATGATCTACTCGTCGATTATGCGAAACAAGGATATATTATCGCAACGCAGGATATGGGGCTCAAGGAGCGAATTAAACAGAATCTCGTGATGCTTCGTCAGAATAAGTATCTTATATTCAGAGAATAGTGGAGGCCAGTAAAATGTTTTATAAAGTAGTTGTCAATGATTATGTGCGTGTTGCACCAGCCCTTCTTGGTTTGGATATCAAGGATGCGATTGTCAAGCAAGTCAAAAAAAAGTACGACGGCTTTATTTCAAAAGATTTAGGGATTGTTGTTGATGTTTCTGGTGTCAAGGAAATCAAAGATGGAGTTATCATCCCGGGCGATGGCGCTCCGCATTATGAAACACAGTTTGAACTTCTCGTGTACCGTCCTGAAATGCAGGAAGTTGTTATTGGAAGAATCAAAGACATTGCAGATTTCGGTGCATTCTTGACCATTGGTCCGATTGATGGGATGATTCACGTCAGCCAGACAATGGACGACTTCGTTTCCTTTGGCAAAGACAAAGTCCTTGTGGGAAAAGAATCAAAACGATCATTGAAAGTTGGCGATATATGCAAGGCAAAGATTATTGCAGTTTCCTTTAAAGATGTCACAAATCCGAAGCTTGGTTTGACCATGCGCCAGGGTGGCCTTGGAAAAACAGAGTGGGCAGATGAAGAGCCAAAACCTAAAGAAGCAAAGGCAGCTCCAGCAAAAACAAAAATCACGGGAAAATAGCACAGCGCTAAAAGTGTAAAAAATAATATTTCCAATAATATTCAAAAGAAGATATTCACAGAAACGGAAGGTGAAAAATTCTTCATGAACACGCGAAGCGTGTGAATGTTAGAATTTTTATATGAAAAAAAAAGTTTGTAGATCATGTAAAATTTTTGTAGAAGGAAATGAATGTCCTATTTGTAAGGGCGGTTTATTGTCAGAAAGCTGGCATGGTCGCATGACGTTTTTCGATGTGGAGAAATCGCACATAGCTAAACAGGTTGGTATCCACCAGAAAGGCGAGTATGTTATTAAGGTGAGGTAATAAGATTATGATGAGCGTACGACTGAACAGAGTGAAGTCGTACTTGATCTCGCTTCCAATTGGCGAAAGAATTGTAGCGAAGCAAGTGGGCATACATCAGAAAGGCGAATATGTTATTAAGGTACGTTAATCTTTAAGATAACACTAATACTTGAAACAATAATAAACCAATAAGAAACCGAGGGTGAAATTCATGATGGATGTTGAAGTAAAAAAACAGGCAAAGCTTCCGTTGCTGAGCCGAGAGCGAGTAACAGGATTTACATATTTTGAAGGAACAACTCCTTCTATGAAAGATGTCAAGCAGTTGTTAGCAAAAAAGATCAAAGCAAATGAAGCGCACGTTGTCGTTCGTCACATTTACCAAAAATATGGTGCGCAGAAAGCAAAATTCATTGCGCACGTGTATGAAAGTGATGAGATGTTAAAGAAATTTGAAGCATTAAATTTATTGAAAAAAAATGGTTTGGTTCAGGTAGAAGAAGCAAAACCTGAAGCAGCATAATACTAAAGGTGAATAAATAATGGCAGAAGCGAAAACAGCAAAAAAGAAAACACATGGTTCCAAATTATGGAAAGCGTATAAAGTAGAAGGAGACAGAGTAGTTAGGCTCAAAAAATTCTCTCCAAAAGCAGGAACAGGATATTTCATGGCTGAACACAAAGATCGCCGAACCTGTGGAAAGACATCGTATATGGAAAAGATTACGAGATAATTCTTTATCTCTATCTTCTAGTTTTTTATTTTAATTTTCTCTAACTTTTCTTTAAAATATACTTTTTGATTCGCTATGTTAACTTTTGTAATCGCTCAGCAGTCCTACAGAATCCCTAAATATCTTTTTATTTAATTTCTTATTTTGAATTCTGCTAACATAATAAATAAAGGGATAAATTGTGTAGGAAGTCTTTGCGGTGCGTGCTTTTACTGAAGCGAAGCAACTCTCTCCAGAGTAAAACGCAAAGATCGCGATGCCTTTCAAAGACAAAGTTTTATAAACAAGCGGTCACAAATATACTATTTTGTTACCCAATCTCGAGGGTAAAGGTAGTTGGGGGAAGTGGCAGAATTTTCGATGTGTACCGCAGAGTACAAAAGAAAATCACAAATCTCAAAATGAAAAGTTATATAAAGCTAATAACAAAGAGAAACAAGTGAAAAATAAAAATGAATAACACGACAGATCGCGTCCATTCAGAACATGTTGTAGAACATATTACAACGATTCCTTCTCCATTATTTAAGAGAAAGAAACAGCCTATTCCAAAGAAACATCTTAAACAGCATTGGAAACAATTTCTCAGCCAAGACAAAGACGGAAATCTTCTTGTCGAAGGTATAAGCGTTAAAGAGCTTGACGCAAAATTTGGCGCACCATTATATGTTCTCATCGAACGAGAATTACGTGAGCGCCTCAGAACATTCAAAAGCGCATTTCCTTATCAAAAATTTCGTCCACAATTCGCGTGCAAAGTTAACTCAAACCTTTCAATTATTAAAATCGCAAAAGAGGAAGGTTTTGAACTCGATGCGAGCAGTGTTGGAGAAATTATTCTTGGACTTCTTGCAGATTACGAACCACAACAAATAACTTTCACCAATTTGTACAAAACATATCAGGACATTGCGTTTGCAGCGATGATTGGTGTTCAAGCGATCACGACAGATTCTATGGAAGAATTGAAGAAGATCTCGCTAGTCGGAAGAAATCTCGATATGAAAATCAGAATTTTCTTGCGAATTAATCCATTAATCAAGTTAGGTTCTTATTCCACATTAAAACAACAGTACGGAATTCCTATCACGCAGGCAAAAAAAGCAATTGAATTTGCAGCAGCAGATCCAAACATTGAGTTAATTGGGTTGCATTTCCATGGAAGTTATATTACTAACCCGCAAGTGTATTGCATTGCAGCAAACCGCTTGCTCAAGCTTGCAGCGTATGCACAATCGCTTGGCGTAAAAATCAGCTATCTTGATCTTGGTGGTGGATTCCCGACAAATGAAAATTCACAACCAAAGTATGGAAAATCATACAATCTTCAGAAAGCAGGCATAATGATTGTGAAAACATTGCACAAGCTTTTTGATAAATATGGCATTCATGCTCCAACACTTATTTTCGAGCCAGGAAAATATATTGTCGCGAACGCGATGATGGGGCTTGTCAAAGTCGTCAGTACAAAAAAGATGGGCAAAGAAAATATGATTATCACAAACGGTTCTGTCTATAATATGATTGCAGATCGATTTGTTTCCAATTGTAATTATGAATTGCTTCCTGCAAATAAGCTTAACAAGCCAGTAACAACGAAGTATACGGTGTTTGGAAGTACTTGTGATTGTATTGACGTTATGGCTAAAAACCGCTGGCTTCCAAAATTGGAAGAAGGAGATCTTCTGAGTATTATGGATTGCGGCGCGTATAGCGTTGTTTTCGCGAGCAATTTCAACAGTTTAAAGCGTGTTCCTATTATTTTAGTGCAGGAAAATGGCGCAGCAAAGCTTATCAGAAGACGAGATAGATATGCGGAAATGTTTGCTCCTGAGCTTGATGTCTTGAAAGTCGCGGATCCAAATGAGTTGAAATATTTCTACAATCTTCACAGAATCAATTTTGAAAAGATCTGGGGAGAGCATTTGACTCCAGAGATTCGTGAGAAAAAGCTCCAGAAACCATTGCAGGCAATTCTTTCGCATATCCAGCGAAGTAAAGCACAAAGAGATGCGTTGGGAGTTTAGAGATTTTTTCTTTTTAGCTCTTTTTCATGATCTCAATTTTTTATAATTTCAAGAATAGTGGAAGTTACTTTTTTATAAATCTCATCGGGAATTTTCCCTATCTTCTTGAGGATTTGGCTTTTGTGTGAAGTGAAAATCATGTTCGCGCGAATATAGCTGTCAATCATTAAATTCCCTTCTTGTATTTGACTTTGCTTAAGTTCAATAGAGTAGTTATCTTTTTGGATTTGCTGAGAAGTTATTTGGCAAAGAATGATGTCTTCTTTCATTTCATTAGAAAGCACAAGGCATGGTCGGAGTTTTCTCTGGCTAAGATCTGTGTAGGGAAACGGAAAAAGAACTATGTCTCCTTTTGTAAATGTGCCCATGCTTCATCTTCCTCTTTTGTAAGCCAGTGTTTTGCGAGTGCTTTTTCGCTTGCTTGCGCAGTTAAGAATCCGCTGAGTTTTTCTTCTCTCTCAAACAGTTTTTCTCGAAGCGTTTCTCTTATAAAATCTTGGACAGTGTTAAATCCAAACTGTTTCGCGTGTCTCCTTACTAATTGAAACATGTTGTTTGGAAGCTGTATACTTATTTGCGTACTCATACGTACGAAGATGTACGGAGAAGTATTTAAAGTTTTCCTTAGTTATAAAACCACTTTCAAGTAGTAAAAGAAGCGAAAACTATATAAATAAGTTCGATTTTAGTGTTTACATTAAACAATTAAGGTGATGACACAATGGTTTTACAACTCGGTGAAGGACATACAGAATTTTACGGTACAAACAAAGGACAAATGCCTTTGCTTGTCAAAGCAGGCTTAGTTCCAATGACAGTTGCGCAGTTAATGCAGCGACGTGTTGCAGTTCTTGGAGATGTTGCATTGAAAGCAGCATTTTGGGATAATTATTTTGATACTGGCGATGCAATTGCCTATAAAGATGACAGAGTAAAAGTAGTTCTTGACGCACAACCTTTGCGTGAAATGAATGCACGCTCTGAATTGAGCAACGGAGCACTTATTCTTCCAGACGGGGTGTATGAAGCACTTGAAGGTCCAGAATTTACACGAGAAGAGTTAACTCGTCTTGGTGTTGGTAAATCCTTATCACAAACACAAGTTCGTGAGCATCCTGTTTGGCAAGCATTGGCACGTGATCAAGCTGTCTTGGATGAATATGCTGGTGCAGTTTTCCGAGAAGCAAAAACACAATATAATTACGACGAAAACATGGGCTTGTATGTTGCTGCTGCTCAAAAGCAGCCAACAATGCGGGCTTGGTGTGTCAGCCTTCTTAATAACAGGTCCCTTGCCTCGGCAACAGTAACCTGCTCAGTGGCAACGGTCGCCTTGTCGGGGTAGCGCCGGAGGCGCGCGTAGGCGCGGAGCGCCTTGCGCCGCAAAAAAGTGCACTTTTGTCAGTTGAAAGTGAAGGTATTGTCCGTTCACTTGACGATGTTTTAGGGGCTCTAAAACAGTATATTGCACCTGCAAATGAACAAGCAGTACGAAGAGATTTGACTGCTCTCTATCAGAAAAAATAATTTTCGAATATTTTTTATATTCTTCTTTCTTTCACTTTTTTGTCCCAGCCATAAAACAAAACCTTTGAAGGTTTTGTAAAAGAGCTTTGGACTACACGTCCTTCCACTACGGGAGCTTGCTCTCATATGTTTCGAATATGCTATCCTTATTTTTAACGAGCATATTCGTAACATATTGAAAACCATGGATTATTTTTTCGAGATAGCAAGCCTAGATGTTCGATTGCGGTTTTCAATAAAATACAGCTCCAACAGAAATGAAGGGGCAGTGATTTTTTTCCGTGGAAGGGCTACTGAGGCGGGCTTGGTGTGTCAACAATCTTAATAACAGGTCCAATGCCAACGGCAACAATAACCTGAACAATGACAACGGTCGCCTTGTCGGAATAGTCAAGCTCTTAATTGCTGGGACTTTTCTTCTTCTTATGGCTCTTTTGTATGACAAAATCTGTGAGTATGAGAACCTCAAAGAAGCTTTTCAAAGAGCAAGAAAAGGCAAAACCCTCAAAACATACGTCATTGATTTTGAGCGAGATTTGGAGGTAAATCTAAGAATATTGCGCAATGAGTTGCTTCTCCACTGCTACCGACCAAAGCCTTTGGAAACGTTTATTCTCCGTGATCCAAAAACAAGAAAGATTAGCAAGTCTGCATTTCGTGATAGAATTGTTCATCATGCAATTTGCAACATCATAGAGCCAATGTTTGAAAAGCAATTCATTTATGATTCCTATGCAAATAGGACAGGAAAAGGAACGCTGAAAGCAATAAAAAGATTGCATTATTTCAAAAGAATTGTTTCAAGAAATAATAGCAAAACCTGTTATGTCTTGAAAGCAGATGTGAGTAGATATTTTGAAACAGTTGACCACAATGTTTTGCTTTCCATTCTTGCAAAAAGAATTTATGACAAAGAGGTTCTTTGGCTCATTAGCATTATTTTGAAGAATCATCATACAACTGCAAAAGGGAAAGGTATGCCGCTTGGTAATCTTACTTCACAATTTTTTGCAAATGTGTATCTTAATGAACTTGACCAATTTGTGAAACACACGCTGAAAGCAAAGCACTACATTCGTTATGTTGATGACTTTGTAATCCTACATGAAAACAAAAAAGTTCTTGAAGTTCATAAAGACAAACTCAATGATTTCTTAAACATAAATCTTTTGTTGTATCTTCATCCTTCAAAGTCAAAAATAGTGAGATTGAGCAATGGCATCAATTTTCTCGGGTTTCGTGTTTTCTTTCATCACACTCTTCTCAGAAAAAAAAATAAATGGAAATTTGAAAGGAAATTGAGAAGACTCCAGAAAATGTATGCAAAAGGAAAGATAGAGAGAGAAAAAGTAATTGAGTCTTTAGAAGGCTGGATAGCTCATGTTTCTCATGCTAATACATACAAATACAGACGAAAAGTTGTGCGCACGTTTAACATCTTGTTTCCTTTGAAATTAAAAATTACACCAAAAAATAATTTTTCACCCCCCCCGACGGTAACTAAAAAAATAAGAAATTTCCAAAAAAAGATAAGGGGAAGTCAAGAGCAGTTTAGTTATCAAAAATCTATACAATTGCTCAAGAAAGGCAAGACTATTCAACAAGTGGCAGAATTGCGTAATGTCAAAGAAGGCACAGTTTGGGGACATGCAGTAAAGGGCATTGCTTCAAATAATATTTCCATCTATCAGGTTCTCACAAAAGAGCGGGTCTTGGATATTCTCTTTCATATCCACAGCGTTATTGATACGCTAAAAATGATAAAAGAAAGAATTTCTAACCAAAATATTACTTACAACGAGATCGCTTGTGTTCTTGCGTATTATAGAGTGAGAAACAGAAAATGTAAAAAGTGTATAAACGCACGTTCTCAGTAATATAGTTCAGTTCCCAAACTTCCAAACAACAAATAATTTAAATAAAGGAATTTTGTTGAATCAATTATGACAGCAGAAGAACCACCGCACAACTTTGGCGGCCTAGAAAAGAAATACACGGACTACAAGACAGCAAAAATAGTGATCCTTCCAGTTCCCTACGACGGAACATCAACCTATGGAAAAGGAGCAGATAAAGGACCAGACGCGATGATTGCATCCTCTGGCTATGTCGAACTCTACGACATTGAAACAAATTCTGAAGTCTACAAGCTCGGCATTCATACCGCTCCTTCTTTAAACATCACCAACAAAACAGATCCGCAAGAAGTGAACAATAAGATTCAGGAAACCGCAAGAAAATTCATCAAAGACGGAAAATTCATAGTAATGCTTGGTGGAGAACATTCTATCTCTACAGGTCTTGCGAGAGCATTATTCGAGAAATATCCAAAACTCAGTTGCTTGCATTTTGACGCACATGGCGACACAAGAGAAGAATATCACGACAGCAAGTACAATCATGCGTGTGTCATGGCAAGAATAAGAGAGTTTGTTCCGAGTTTAGTGCAAGTAGGAATTCGAGCGATTGACATTGAAGAAGTGGAAAACAGAAAAAAGAATCAGCACATCTTTTTTGCGCACGAGATTGCAGATCCAAACAATACTGCATGGATGCAGAAAGCAATTGACAAATTAACCGATGATGTTTTTATCAGCATTGATCTGGATGTTTTCGATCCAGCGATTATGCCGTCGACAGGAACACCAGAGCCAGGAGGCATGTGGTGGTATCAATATATGACATTCATCAACAAGGTCATCCAACAAAAGAATGTGGTGGGGTTTGATGTCGTTGAGCTTGCGCCAGTCGAAGGAAGCCCTGCTCCAGACTTTTTGGCAGCAAAGATGATTTATCAGATGTTATGTAAGATCTATGCAAAGAAGGGGAAGAAATAGCTTTTAGATTTAGTAGAAAAGAACACGCTCTAGTAAAGGTAAAAATATCAGGGGGACCCATTGCACTTCAGTGCAATGGGGTATTTTTGAAATACTATTTTAAGGACATATAAAGAATAAGAAAAAAGCAAAAAATAAGAAAAAGCGGACATAAAACAAACTAACTATAACAAACAGGTGATTAAATCATGGCAGATAAAAAACAAAAAAAAGAATTATTAAAAACAACAGTGGAACATATTGATATAAAATCATTTAATGCAATTCCAATTATTGAAGCGTATGACAAAATGTCCTTTAGTGCACGAGATCTCGCGCGAGCAGCAAAGATAGTGGACATGATGCAGAAAGATAAAGAGTGTTCCATGTGGCTCACGCTTGCAGGAAGTACAAGTGCAGCAGGATGTATGCAGATTTATGTTGAAATGGTTAAAGCAGGCATGATTGATGCGATTGTTGCAACAGGAGCAAGTATTGTCGATATGGATTTCTTTGAAGCGCTTGGCTTTAGGCACTGGCAAGGATCTCCATTTGTCGATGACAAAAAATTGAGAGAACTGTACATTGACAGAATTTATGATACATACATTGATGAAGAAGAACTCCAAAATTGTGATATGGTGACAAAAAAGATTGCGGATTCTTTAGAACCACGTCCTTATTCATCACGAGAGTTCATAAAAGAAATGGGTAGTTATCTCACGAAGAATGCAAAGAAGAAAGATTCGCTTGTACAGGTTTGTTATGAACATAATGTCCCCATTTTCTGTCCAGCATTTTCGGACAGTAGTGCAGGATTTGGACTTGTCAAACATCAGGTAGAACGTGGGGAGCAGAAGAAACCAATGATGTCGCTCGATTCAGCAAAAGACTTTTTAGAACTCACCAAAATTAAAATGTCCTGTAATCATACAGGTTTGTTGATGATTGGCGGTGGAGTTCCGAAGAACTTTGCGCAGGACACTGTTGTTTGTGCGGAAATTCTCGGCAAAGATGTTCCAGTACACAAATATGCAGTGCAGATTACAGTTGCGGATGTTCGTGATGGCGCATGTTCCAGTTCAACGTTGAAAGAAGCAGCTTCTTGGGGAAAAGTGGATACAACATACGAACAGATGGTCTTTTCAGAGGCAACAATCTCTCTTCCATTGCTTGCGAGTTATGTGTATCACAAAGGAAGTTGGAAGAACAGAAAGAAACGAGAATTTGCGAAATTGTTTTCGTAAATAATTTTTTGTTTTCTTTTACTTTTTTGTTTATTTTTTATTCTCTTCATTTTTCAATTTTTATTTGCATCTTAAATTCGCATGATTCTCAAACACGCATCAGCAAAAGCCAACTGTCAGGGGGACCCATTGCGCACAATGGGGTATTATTGAAGTAATACAAAAAATAACCTCCAAAATAACTATAACTCAAACCAAAAACCCAAACCTATTTATACAACCAAAAGACAAACATAATCATGACAGCAAAAAACAAGGATATCTTTGCACATCCGATTCGAAAATACCAAACACTCTTAACAAAAGCAAAAGACTTTTTCAATGCAGAGAAAGAAAAAGAATATCAACCGATCGTCATCTTTGTTTTTCTCTACATCCTTGTCGGACAAATTCTGGAGTTTGTCGCATGGGTTCCTTCATTAGGTTCTCTTGGTGGAGCAGAGTTTCTTCCGATGGAAGGCGCAGCACTTGTCAACATAACTTTAGGAGTATTTGGAATTTTACTTAGTCCAGTCATCACCATTATCTTCACATTCATTCTTGCAGGAGTAATTCATCTTGCGGTTTCGTATTATAAAAAAGGGGCAGTATATTTCCAAACATGGAAAGTGGTCGCGTACGCAGCGCTTATTCCGATCATCTACAATGTCTTTACTTCGCTTGTAACAACAATTGTAGAAGCACTAAACCCGTGGCCTGAGCAAAGTGTCTTTTCCCAAATGCCTGTTTTCGGACCATATTATCTAATCGTAGCGGGTCTATTGTTCATTGTCGGTCTTATCGCTTTAATTCACACGATCTACACAGAAATTGTGGGTTTAAGCATATATCACAAAATCACCACAAAGCAGGCAGCAGTTGCGGTCATTATCCCAACGCTGATTCTTATTGTCATCGTTGTTGCCATCGTAGTAGGCATTATGATGTTTACCAGAACAATTGGTCTTGTTCTCTAAACATAAATACAATAATAGCCAAAAATAACAGTAACACTTATAAATCACCACTTCTTTATAGTGAAAATGGAGAAAAAAATAGTTGCATTGATCCTTGCGCTTTTTGTAAGTCTTGCAGGAATGTATTTGGGTGCATATCTCACTGATGTTCATTACAAGTTAAAGAATAATCAAGAAGTAGAAGAAACACTTCCTTGTACGTTGCATGCTTCTTTTGACTGCGATAAGGTCAATAGCAGTGTCTATTCAGAACTCTTTGGTATTCCTATTGCGTTGCTCGGATTTTTCTTTTATTTGGCAGTATTCGCAGTTGCAGTTTTCGCATTGTGGAAACCAGTACATGCAGAAGTACTGCTTGTTATCACGCATGGCTTGACTATATTCAGTATCTTTTTTTCCATCTACTTATTTTATATTGCAAAATTTGTGATTGGCGCGTTGTGTCCATACTGTATCATGATGTATGGCGTCAATGCAGGACTTTTTATTACCACGAAGATTTCTATTGGGAAAACGTACGCAGAAAAATATGCGCTCTTGCAGGCGTTTGTGGTTGGAATTTTCAAGAAGTAAATTTAAAGAAGTCCTTTCCCCACAGCTTCACTAATATTTTTGTACCCATCTTTCTTCAACAGTTCAACCAACACTTGATTAATCGCAGAAACAATCTGCGGACCTTCGTAAATCATGCCAGTAATTAACTGCACAAGCGATGCGCCATTTTTGATGTACGTATATGCGTCTTCTGCAGTAAAGATGCCGCCACAGCCAATAACAATTAATCTACCATGTGTTTTCTGATAAACATGTGCAACGTGCTTCAATGCATGGGCAAGAACAGGTTTGCCACTCACCCCGCCACACGCCCATTGTTTCATATCGTCATCATGAAGACATGCATTCTCCTTTTTCTTGACAAGGTTAGAGCAGATCATGCCTGTGACAGGATATTTTAAAGAAAGCGCAATCAATGCATCGAGTTCTTTGAGAGAAAGATCAGGAGAAAGTTTCAGAAACACCGGTTTACAAAAAAGTTTCTTCTGCACCATCGCAGCAAATAATTCTTCCAATCGTTTTGGATCAGCAAAATCCAATCCTCCAAAAGAATTTGGACACGAAATATTTATTGAGTAATAGCTTCCAATATCTCGAAAGCATTCGAGCACTTTGCAGTAATCCGCAATCCCTTTTTCAAGATCAACAGTATCTTTACAGTTTGTTTTTGCAGCACTAACTCCAACTGGAATTTGAAATGCTCTCCCTGCGAGTTTTGCAGAAATTGCTTCAGCGCCTTCATTTTTCAAACCATAATAAACAATGATTGATCGTGAATTAGGAAGTCTCCAGAGGCGAGGTTTAGGATTTCCTTCGCAGTATTCTCCTGTAATCGAACCAACCTCCGCAAAACCAAAACCAACAGCAGGCAAGAGATCAACAAGTTCTGCGTTTTTGTCAAATCCAGCAGCAAGCCCAACAGGATTAGGAAAGTGTATGCCTGCAATAGTTTGAGACAGCATTGGATTACTATAAGAAAATGCAGCAGCAGTGATCCCTTTTGTTACAGCGCTTTTTCCCAACTGTTTTCCGATTCTAACAAAGTGTTCGTGCACTTTTTCAGGATCAATTTGAAATGCGATGGGTTTGGTAATATTCTTGTACACCAAAGATGCGGTTTTGTTGCGAAAAGAAATGAAGTGTTCTTTCATGAACGCTCAAGTTGTCTTTCTCTATAAAAAGCTTTTTAGAATCCTACTTCTGCTTCCCACTAATATGAACAACGTTGCCATCTTCTTTAATTACTAATTCAGTAAGATTGTCAATAACAATATCACTACCAGAGAGCTGATATTCACAGTTCAATCCAGATATAGTAACCTTTCGTACAGCGTCAAAATCAAGAATTCTGTCCGGAACCTGTCCGCTCGTGTGCGGCTTGTTGATCTTAAACAATGCGATAAAGCACGGACTAAAGTCATCTTCTTCAGACTTGCGTTTCTTTCTTCCGATGATAATGCTTTTTGCGTCGTATTTCATAATAGAAGCCAAAAGGGAAGTGTATATAAATGTTTCTCCACAAATGGCTAATATGAAACCCTCGAGATTCTGATGAAGATAAACACAATTTCTGTTCCCATTCTGATTAACCTGTCGATGTTGAAAGCAACAACTCTCAAAAATACTTCAATTTTCTGACACTTGTGGTGTC
>Ga0247727_10012267_pt1 | contig 14756 bp, 11 predicted proteins | sample WisWelCaveWW1625_FD_202498 | JGI IMG/M metagenome (GOLD analysis project Ga0247727, IMG submission 202498) | Biofilm microbial communities from Wishing Well Cave, Virginia, United States - WW16-25 | ecosystem: Environmental > Aquatic > Deep subsurface > Groundwater > Cave microbial mat | place... | reverse complement strand
GCGCGCTCAAAGCGTGGGTAATGTCGTCCGGCTGGAGCACCATCCCGTCGTTGGCAAGAGTGGCGAGTTCCGTGAGAACGCGTTCCGCGTGGCGAGTGGCGTCTGCCGTACCGTCGAGTGTGAGTTCTTCGCCGCGCGCCGAGAGGCGCACACCGAGGTCTTCTTCGATCAGCTTGAGGTGCCGGTCGTGGTGACCGAACAGAACGGCGGTATTGGTGCCTTCTCGCAGTTTAAGTTTACGCACAGACGCGGGGTGTTCTCCCTCCTACTCTACGATGCGAGTTGATTCTAGCAGACAAGAAAAAGAGAAGACAAGTGGAAGTGCGAGATTGAACAAGTGCCGTCACACGCCCGCCGGCTTGGCAGGGACGGCGGGTGTGAGGTTGAGCTCGAACTCCTGAAACGCGATGGCTCCCTGGCTGTCTTTGGCCAGAACCCGTACCTTGTGGATACCGATCTGGTCCGGGGAAATCTGCCAGGATACGGAGCCTTTGTGCTCATCGATTGTCATGCCCGGCGGAGCTGTTTCAAGCGAAAACGTAATGGCGTCCGATTCGGCGTCTGTCGCCTCGACTTGATAGTCATACCGGTTGTTGACGATCGATTTGGCCGGAGCAGACAGGATTCTCGGCGGAGTATTCCCCATGTGAATTGGAACCGACCGAACCGCCTTGCCTTTCTGCACTCCATCGAAAGGCACCGCCTCGACGGACAAGGTGTCCCCGCGAGAGAACCCTGCCGTATCCAGTTCCGCCTCGTCCCCCTCCTGGACAAGCGAGTCGTTCTTCCACCAGCGGTAGGACAGTCGAATCAAGTCCCTGTCCACATCCGATATGTCCGCACGCGCCTGTACGCGGACTCCGGGAGAGACCGACTCCGGCTCGATGGCGAGGTGGGCGACCACCGGCAGTGAATTGCTCACCACAACCGGCTCCGTCGTAAACAGGCTGCCTTCAACCATCCCATCGTGCGGCCAGATTTCAACCGACACCGCATCGCCACGCTTCAGCAACTCCGGCGACAACTGCTCGCCGTCCTGGTTGCGAACCGGCTGACCGTTGACGATCCACCGGTAGCGAAAGCTCAGCGGATTCCGATCGATATCCTGCGCATCCACGTGGACAACGATCGGGCCGGTTAAGACAAGTGGAGTAGGTTGGAGGGTCGCAGCGCGAATGATCGGGGGATGGTTGCCGGTCGTCAGCTTCATGTTCGGATTATCGGCACCGACTTCTCCCCGCTGACACCCCAGGAGAATCACGCTCAGCGGCGCCAGCAGCACTGCCCGCCATACATGCCGTTGGGCACGAGGCATGAGACCTCGTGCCAGCTGTTCGTCTTTAACCGCCTCAATCACGACGACTGACCCAGGAGACATACTCGCTCCACGCCGACAGCGGCGTTTTGGGCGTGATCTTGCCGATAGTGGCGCCGCTGGTCTGATAGAACCCGGCAACGCCCGTAGGCGCCGCGCCGATTTGTATCGCGACTGAGGAAGCGAGGCCTTGACCAAGACTCGTGCTCCGCTGTGAGTGGCCGGCAGCATCCACGCCGATAATTGGTTCAGCATACGCGGACCCGGTTCTATAGAAGAGCGCGTAGAGGTTGCTGTCTCCCAATGCCAAGCAGATGTCGGTATTGGGAATGAAGGTCGGGAACAGTACCGCTCCGGCAATAATGGTCGGAGGCACAATGGACCGCTCGCCCGCGGTCGGCAAGTTGGTCACCCATCCATCCATGCTCTTGACCAACGAGATCAACGCCGGGAACGTCGTCGTGCCGGCGACGCCGTTCACCTGATCGGAGCCAGCCGCACAAGTGACACAGATCTGCACGTTGGAGACATCAAGGAGATTATCTTCCCAGCAGCTCCAGATAGCACTCTGCGAACAACCTCCTGGTCGGAGGACCGAGTCTTTGATTCCCAGAAGATACTGGGTTGATGTATCCGACTTGTCGGCCGTACTTAAAAATCTTCCTGTACCAAAAAACACCCACACTTCTCCCACATCATCTAGGGTGACCGTTGGACTCGATGTCATAGGGCCGAGATACTCCCAGCCAGCGCCTATATTGAAAGTGTCCAGCATTTCTGTGGGAACGCGATTCGCACCCGAAGCAATGCCCCAGGTCGAAGTCGAGCAGGGAGCGGCACTGCACGCGCCCATCGTGAGCCGATACATCTTGCCCGTCCAATACCCAATCCCACTAGAGGCCGGATCGATCGTCCGCCCCACATAGACTGCATCGGATCGGAAATCGAGATCTCTATCCAGCGTGATCGGATCGGCCATGAAGGAACTCCACGAGCCGACCGGCATCTTCGTAACAGTAGGGGCCGTTCCCAGAGGAGCCCCGAGTTCGACGGTAAACATTTTGGCAGCTGCAACAGCCCGGCCATCGTAGCCATGGGCCCCTGAACCGAAGACCATAAACCATTTGGAATTCGTGTGGGTCGTATTCCCGTCGGAGGACAAGTTCATGCGGGCCACCGTGGGATAACTGGTGGTCAATCCGAGATCGGATGCCGAGTAGACACCGAGCACGGTCGGCGTCGCATCAGGGTCCGTAATGTCCAGCACGACGTAGGCACTGTAAAAATAGCGGGTATCGTTCACATCGGTCGTGTCGCCATCGCTATTGAAGTCCGCCACTACTTGTAACGGCGGACCACCGTTGTTGCCTCCGGACACGGCAGCGCACGATCCGCAACTGCCGCCGAACCGAAGCCCGGCGATTAAGATCGTGCCCCACCCGTCCGGATGGATACAGCCTGCAGCTGTCGGCGTCGGTGTCGCGACGCTCCCACAGGCTGGTTCCTGCGTGAAAATGTGGGCGTCTGTCACTTTCGGCTTGAGGTCCACATACGACACATGGGTGTAATTCGTCTGCGTGTACCACCTGAGCTGGGGCAGGAGATGGTAGGGCACGAATCCCCATACCTCTTCGCCTAACCCGGTCCCGCCCGAATTATCGGCCGGGTTCGTGGTGTACCAGCCGTGCTCCACGACGCTGCCTGTCGAGGAATCGTCTCCGCGGTGATAGTAGCCGACGTTAAAGGCATGCAGCAGGCCGTCGTTCGCGCCGACATAGGCCATCTGGCGGCGGTTGGCCCATCGCCTGACGAAGTTGCGATAGCCTGAATCGCCATACAGAATGTCGAACCGCTCCTTCGGTGCGCCCACGATCGTCGGGGTGGAGTTCACCACATCGCCGAGTTTCCATACATGCAGCGCCGCGTTGACGGTCACCCGCCGGTTGCGCATGCCCGACACTTGCGTGCCGTGGATGAAGTTGATGATGTTCGTGGCCGTATAGGTCCCGCTGCTGTCGGCGCGAAGATAGGGGCTCAGTGTGCTTGCATTGGCCGTACTGAAGGCCATCTGTTCTCCCGAATCCACCACCCCGTCGTTGTCCAGATCGGCCCAGGTAATGAGACTGCGCGGACTCGACGCAATATCTCGCAGGGCCAGCTTTTTCCCTGCTTCCCAAATTCCTTGCATCTCGCGCAAGCTCACTGTTTCGTACGGTGTCGTGCTGTCGGCCAGTCCGTCCACCGGACTGACGTCGTAATAGCGATCCACTACGACATCGCCCGAGGTGGGGTCGGTCCTCGTCACAACGATATTGTCATCGCTGTATATGAGCTTCCCGTCAGCGGCACCGCCTGAGCCGCCGCGATCTTCACGCAGGTTCCCAAAGGGATCCACGAAGAGACCCTGCACATAGCCGGTCCACTTGATTTCATTGCTTCCCTCAAACGTCGAAGGATAGAAGAAGGCTTGGAAGAGCGCGCCTTCTCCTGTGGATGAGGAGGCCAACACGGAAATGGAGGTTCCAGACGCGGCTTTCTTCAAGATCGCCGCAATGGCCGCATTGATCTGTGCCTCCAGGTCGCCACCCTCCGATGCGTCAAAGAAGGTATCGGGTACACAATCAGGCGCACCCGCCGGCCCATCGAGGTCCCACTCCGGATTGCTGGTACCCGGACCGCTGCCAAGGTTTGATCCCACTGGATAGGTGCAGGTCTGCGAGCCGGTCAGATCGACGGCATTGTCGTTATTCCGATCCTCAAATCCACCATATTTGGCCGCAGAGGCCAACAGCGTCGCACCCGTTGGACCACCCATGGCATTAACCCCATAGAACCTGACGTTTTGCGTTCCGGTGAGATCGCTTCGCAGATCATTTCTTCGGCCGTAATAGGCCACATCGTCCAACCGATCACCGGCAGCCCCGCTAGTCACCACACCAATGTTTGCCCCGGTAAAGAGATTACCGAACGGCGACTGTAAATCAGGGGCATCGCCGTCTTTCACTCCGATTCCCGGGCTGATCATCAACACGAAACACTTGGCACAGCGGACCATCTGGTTCATGCTCGCAAAATAGAAGGGGTCGCCGACAGCCCCAATCCCGCCAGAACTGTACCCGGTCGACCAAGTCCCGCTGTTGCTGTAGCAAGGCCCCTGATCTTTTTTGAATAGGCACAGGCCTTCATAGAGCGCTTCCGCCATAGGGGAATTCGCTTCGATTTGCTCGTTCCGGATAGCCGTAACATCGGATGCATTGAAGGCTTCATCATAAGAAAATTGTAAACTTCCGCCCTGTCCGGTATCGGCATTCACGAACATGACACCGACATGCATGTTATCTGTTCTCATCTTTTGGAACAGACCGAGGGACCGCTCTCTCTTATAGCAGGCGAGGTGTCCCGCAAAGTCGGGATCGCTGTTATCGTTGGGGTTACCCGACACGCATGTTGTTTGAGTTCCTGTTCCAGCCGGGGAGTTCGGCTCCGTCGTCAGGTCGACCTCCAGGGAATATTTGTTACTATTGGCGGTATCGAATGGACTCGCCGTCGCATCGTCGTTGACATACAATTTGCCGTCACCGACACCAAATATCTTCCCTATAGTTAATAAGATGCTTCCGCCACCGGAAAGGCTCACCGTCGCCGTCGGCAAGGATGTGGGGACGCGGCCCGTGAGTGTGGCAACCGGCACAAATTTCACGTATCGCCAGCAGCTATTGCTATTGTTACTACATGAGGCCGTGCTTCCGTTTTCACCCGTCTTAGTCTCACCATTGAGATTGTTGGCTGTGCCGTCAGCATTCGCTTGCGCGGGAATCGGCTTCCCTCCGACGAGTACTTGATAAATCATCTCTTTCTTGCGTTGCGTCAGCCAGTTCATGAAATTGCCGTCCCAATAGGTGCTCGCGCAGGCGTCAGACACGGCAACCTTCACCGATCCATAGTTAAAGCTATTGGCATCGGTCGTATAACAACGTAAGGGGTCGAACATGCCGTAATAGGACTTGGTCGAGTCGAAGGTATCTGCCGGCGAGACCTCGTTCGACGTGTTGATGACCGCCCCGCTGTTGTTCACTGCCACCAAATCATCGCCTGTTTGACTATCGACCGTCACATTCGAGGCATAGCGCAACGACGTGGCCGTTCCAGCCTTGAAGGAAATCGGATATTGGTGGTTGGGACCGTTATAGGCCGCTTGCAGGGTATAATTGCCCATGTCGACGAGGAACAGAATGTTCGGCGGCACGGTCTGACTGAGGAAGATCGGATTATTGGTATAATTCGCCAAGCTCTGAGCAGACACGCCCGCCGGGACGCTCGACAGTGCGATCGCACCGACGACCGTGGCCACCCACAACCCCCATCCTCGTGTCATTCGATCGTGCTTCTTCATACAATCCTCCCGGTGTTGCTCGAAGGGCCGGCGGCCGCGCCGCTCCTTCATGGGAGCATGTGAATCTTCGTCACGTGTCACGATCACAGTTTTCTCGTGCAGCCTTCGTTGTAGAGACAGGAATAAATGGCGGTGATGCGGCTGCTCATGCCGGTGGCCGTATTCGTAGCTACGCAGTCCACGCTGTAGAATAGATCCATGCCGCCGCCCGCGCCGCCTGCGCCCGTTCCCTCGTAGCCGGCGGCGAACTGCTGGCCCGACCCAGCCCGCTGCTTTTTGTAGAGAAAGTCGATGTCTCCCACCACGGAATAGGCGCCGACCGTTTGAACCAAATTAGGCACAGCGGTGGTGATGCCGGCGGGGAACGGCGGTCCGATCGGCGCGTCGGCGGGGGTCGGATCTCCGTTGATTTCATCTTCCAACTGGGTCTTATTGGTGGAGGGCACCGGCCCAGGCGGGATTTGATTATCCAACAACGCCGTAGGGACAGACATGCCGTTGGACACGTCCTGCACTTGCTGAATGACTTTCACCCCCGTCGCGACACAGGCGTCCGCTGCTGCGGAGGAGGCCTCCATTGAACTGGCGAAACCGGCTACGCGGTTTTCAATCCCCGTGATCGTTATGGCGCCAATTCCAAGGACGGTCAGTATCAACATCAGCATCAGGATGCTGAGCATCGCAATGCCCTGTTGGTTCTCCCTGAAACCCGGCCCGTGAATCGAGAGGCTGTAGTGCGTCACGCTTCCCCTCATTAATGTCTCAGATTGCGAAGCTCGATCGTCCTGGTCAGCAAGCGCCGACGGGTCGTTGTATAGGGTGGCGTCAACGCGGCATAGTCCCCCGCCGCAAATACGCCGTCCGAATGGAGATGGTCGCTCACCTGCAGCGCTGTGCCCTGCGCCGTTTGCTGATTGCTCTCTCCGAATCCCTGATCTGCTCTCCGCTGCCGCCCGACGATCGTCAACTGGGCCAGCTGAACTTTGTCGGCTGTCAGCGGCGTTGTGGCCCAGGCGTTATTCGTCACAAAGTCCGCCTGGTCGAACCCCGCTGCGCCGCCCTGGTTGTCGATGATGCCGTCGGGAGTGCCGCTGTTGACCACAGCGACGCATCCGTCGCACCCGTAGGCAAACTGAATGTCCTCGATTTCGTCGGCAATGGACGTGCACCGGCTCCCTACCGTCGTACAATCCAGCACGCCCGCCGTCATCCCTCCGGCCACTCCGCGAACCAGGCACGGTGACCGCCCGGTGCAGAGGCCGGCCGGATCGGGAGGCGGAATAATTTGATAGGTGATGCATTGCAGTAAGTAGATCGGTGTATTCTGTTTGAATGCGACCGGGGCTGGAACTGCTGCCACCGTCAGGTTGGCGCCGCCTGCGGCGGTCACCGTCGTGGTGATCGCCCCGCCGATCGAGATGATCGCAGCCGGCGCCGTGAGGCTTCCGCCTGCTTCGCTCTGCATATTGGTGACCGCGAGAGCCGAGGGAAGAGCAAGCAGGTTAAACCCTATAGTCGTATTGCTGTTGAGTATCCAAGGCGGGTCTGTGGCTGTTCCCACCAGATTTCCCACCGGCACCACCAGGCTGATCCGATCCGGTCCGCGATCCGGTCCGGCTGTGTTGTTATCGGCGGGTACGATCGCAGTGGGACAGTTCCCGACCGGGCCATTCATCCCGAAGCCCGCCTGCCGGATATCTCGGAACAGAAATTCCATCGCCATGCGGACATTCTGTTGCGTTTCAACCGTCTGTTCGTTCGTGGTCAGTGCTTTACTGGAGGACGTCAGCACCGCGTACCCTGCGGCGATGATTGTCGTGGCCACCACGGCGCCGACCATGAGCTCGACGAGCGTCATCCCCTGCTGGCCGCCCCGAATATTCCCCTGCGTGACCATGAGTGCGCCCTCTCCTCTGCCCCTCATTCCGGAGAAATCGTCGTCGTCAACACGACTTGCTTGGGCCGGGCCACTTTGGTCTCACCCGCCGCGCCTGTCCACGACACAGTCACCGTGACTGGATATTGATTCAGCAGCGTCGCCAATGCTCCCGCCGGTGTCGCAGGCACGGTAATCACTCCGCGCACGCTCACCAGCCCTGACGCCTGGGGATTGTTGAGCAGTGCCACCCACTGGTCGCAGTCGCCTTTTGCCATCGCCTGAGTGACTACGTTCTGTGGACATGGAATGGCATTGGTCGTATCGATGGAATATTGCGCGATGTTTTTGCGGTTGTACTGTATCCGTTCGATCATCTCCGCAGCCAAGTTGGTCGCGCGGGTTAACTCGGTCGAATCGACGTTCCGAGTCAAGGCAATCCCCTGCATGCCGGCAACCCCCAAGACGCCCACCGACAAGATCGCCGCCGCTATCATGCCTTCGATCAGCGTGAAGCCTGACTGATGATTGATTCTGGACATTTGAATGTGCGCTCCCGATGCCATCGCCTCGATTACGAGCAGACACTGTCCTGGCACCAATTGACGACGCCTCGCGGAGTCACCTTCATCGCAAATTGGACGCCCTTGTCATTGACCATCGCGAGTTCCTGGTTCAACGTCGGCCCAGGGCCGCCGGATCGCATGCCCATCGAGTTAAACGACACGTTCGCCGTCACGGCTGATGTCCACGCGGCGGACGGACCCACTTTCAGGTCCACGACATGCGGCAGCCGCACGCTGATGGCAGCCAGCACCTGTGCCCCTGTCGCTGCATTCGTCGTAGTCGTCAGTACAGCCCCGTTGACGATGCTGATGGCCACTGTCACAGGAGTATTTCGGCTTAAGGCTGCCATGCGAGCCAGGAGCAACTGGTTCTGTACCTCAGTAACCGCCTGTCTTAACTCAGACCGAGACTGCCACACCAAATAGTTTGGAAGTGCAATGAGCCCGGCAATGCCGATAATAGCCACGACGATCAGCGTCTCGATGAGCGTGAAGCCGGTCTCAGAGCTTGCCAGGCTTGCCTTTTGCCCCTTGATCTTCTTTATGATGGAAGATACACCCATAGTTGGCCGCCAATTGAGCAATTGGCATGCCGACCATCTCGCTTAGCATTAGAAGCTCAACTCATTGATTTTAAATCTATTTCACGGCCTGTTGAAGGGGCAGAATTAGGCAGTTTTTGGCTGGGGATCGACAATTTGTGTCACAGCGGGGGCACATTTTGTGCCGTCCGATCGCGGGATAGACCGCCTGCCGGCAAGCGGAACGAGCATTGGAAGCAGTCCGGAGGACTCGGGACGAGAACTTTTGTGTCGCACGCAGGTTAAAATTGTGGCCATAGCGAGGCGCACATTCCGTGGAGCAGGGAACCGATCCGGTTATTAAGGCGTCGATTGAGATTTATGCTGTGAGAATTTGGACCGTTTGGTTTTGGTCACATGTTGAAACTTCCCCTCACTTCATCGCCACGGCCCTGACCTGCTGATAGGTGGTTTTCCCTCGCAGGACCTTTTGTATCCCGTCTTGTACCAGAGTCGACATCCCTTCTCTCATTGCAAGGCTGAGCATGTCGGCGGTCCTGGCTCTGGATTGGATGAGCCGCTTCATCTCTTCCGATCCTTTTAATAGTTCATGCAAGGGAATCCGCCCCTTGAAGCCGGTTCGGTTGCAGACTTCGCAGCCTCGTCCACGGTACAGACTCCAAGTGGCGCTGTACTCGATGCCGAGCATGGGCCAGTCCTGCGCGCCATATCCCTGCACCAGTTCATCGTACTCCTGTCGACTCGGATGATAGGCCTCTTTGCACTGGATGCAGATCCGTTTGCACATGCGTTGGGCGAGCACTCCCAACATAGCGTCGGCAAAGTTGAAGGCGTCGCAGCCGAGATCCAACAAACGGATCACCGTTTCGACCGCACTGTTCGTATGGAGGGTGCTGAGCACCAAGTGGCCTGTGAGCGAGGCTTCAATGGCAATATCGGCCGTTTCTTTGTCCCGCATCTCGCCGATCATGATGACGTCGGGGTCGGCACGCAGAAACGCCCGCATCGCGGTCGCGAAGGTGAGACCGATCTTCAAATGGACCTGGACTTGGCGGAGGCCGTCTTGGGTAATTTCAATGGGGTCTTCGGCCGTCCAAATCTTTCGTTCGTCGGTATTGATACACTTGAGAATCGCGTGCAAGGTCGTCGTTTTGCCGGACCCAGTCGGTCCGACACACAGGATGATCCCGTGCGGTTTCTCCGCGATGGCTTGAATGGCCTGCAGGATGGCTGGGTCAAATTCCAATGCCTCGAGCGGCATCGGTTGCTTGGCCGTGAGGAGACGCAGCACGACATCTTCGTCCTGTCCGGCAGTGGGCAGGGTCGCGACGCGTAATTCGATCTCTCGATCCTTCGCCAGCCGGTACCGAATCTTGCCGTCTTGGGGTTTGCGTCGTTCGGCGATGTCAAGATTGGCCATGACTTTGATGCGTGATACGACAGCACGCCGATAGGTCGCGGGAATCCCCATGTAGGTGAAGCAGGTGCCGTCGATGCGCAGGCGCACAGCCATGTCTTTACGATCCGCGTATGGTTCGATGTGAATGTCCGACGCCCCAAGGCGGTCGGCTTCGGCGATCACTTGGTTGGTCAGCCGCACAATGGCTGAGTCATTCTCGTCGATCCCGCCGGATACGGGATCGATGGCAGGCTCAAGGTGGATTTCATTGATCAACTCACCGAGAATGGCGCCGATGGACCCGCTAGTTCCCTGGCCCTTGGTCAGATGGAGAAATTGCTCGATGTCACGGCGCAGACCTACGGCATAGCGGATGGTCATTCCAGGAAATGTACGCCGCACGTCCCAGCCCTTGTCGAGATCGTGCGGATCGCTGGTGAGCACGTCGATCAGTGAGCCTCGGCGCGCGATCGGCAGCCAGAGGTTCTTCTTGAGATAGTCGAGGTTGAGCGTTTTCAGCAGGTCGGCATCGATGACCGTTCGTTCGTCATAGGGCAGGTAGGGGCATTGATAAAAATCGCTCAGGGCAGACCCTAAGGCGTCCTTCGGAACATTATAGCGGTCGAGGAGCAACGTTTCGAGATCGAAGCTGCTACCCTTTGAATCGTCTGCCGCCGCCAACACGTCAGCGTGACTGATGATTCCGCGATAGACCAGCGCGTCCAGCACGTTCTGCTCGATTGTGCGAGACGATTTCGCCCCACGGTTTCCCTTCTTGGATGAGCCATCATTCCCCTCCGTCTTGCCCGCCCTTCCTCCACTCAGGATATCAGTTTCGACGGTCATACCCGGTGCCCCACCCCGCCATCCTAGTACTTCGCCAGCCAGGTTCCTGGCGCCCGGTACACAACCGGAACCCCCCGAAAGAGTCCTTGCGCCAAATCGGCGTTGTACCAGACCTCGATTCCGGTACCGGTTCCGATCGACGTCACGCTCTGTCCTGCCATCATCGCCCCAAACAGGCGAGCAGATCGTTCAATCCTGATCGCACCCGCTGCATACAGCAGGCCGCTGATGTGAATGCCAGACAATTGCACCGGCACCCTTGCCCCTGGCGACTGTGCCCCCGGCGGAGATGGACTGAGGACCGGGACAGATTTCCCTACTGCACGAGGCCGGAGCACCATATGGCCTTGCACGACAAGAAGCCCTTCAAAATAGTCCGTATCCAGCACCAACGTTCCTATATTATCGACACGCGGCGGTTGCCCATCGACTGTGTCGATGAAGACCAATCCACGATGGTCTCCGATGGCCTGAGATTCCAGCGCATCCGCAGGCGTGATTCCCTGATCCGAGTCCGAGGCCCCCTGCGGATGGAGCTGCCCCACACGATCAAGTCGATAGTAGGTCCCCCAGCGCAGCGCGATCTTCTTAAGCGAGTCGTAGTCCCACTGGTCGAGCCTTACCCCAGGCGTCGGATCTTGGTGCAGGTGGACGTTTTCAGGAAGCGGAGGATTCGCACCTTGGCCGGGTGGAGGAGAGATGACCGAGACGGTCCCTCCAATCCAATATTCCGTCCAGCGATCCTGCGCATACAACATCTGGTCATACGACTGACCGGTGACTGGGGCCACAGTGTTCTTGAGGACAAGGTCCTCGACTCGCTGCACCGCGAGATTACCCAATACTCGTTGATCGCCCCAATGGACCCTGACGGGAGATTGATCGCCTGGCTGCATGGTGCCGAGAGTCTGTCCAACTTGTACCGCCGCGCGAACCGCGGGAATCGTCACAGAACCGAGCTGAAGCTGAACCGTTCGTGTAACCGGACGGTGATCGACCGTCGTGGCCGTTACCTCAACCGTGCTCAGCAGACCTGGCTGCAAAGGACCATACACTTTCAATTTAAGAATCCGACCAAGTCCTTCCAGGCCATTGTAGAAGCCGCTGGGCGAATCATTTAGCGTCTGATTATCCGCCTGATTCGCCGCATCAAGGAGGATGTCGGGACGGTCAGCGGTCCCGATAAACTGCGAACGCCCGGCTGCGTCGAAGAACGACGGCCCGCTCGCAAGATCCCCTTGACGCTTGTCGAGCAGTCCAGCGACCACGATCGGTGCTGTACTCGGATCGTGAAACCAACTCATCACAACATCCGCCGCACCGTCGGCCAACTGTTGCGCGACATTGTCCTCTTTCATGGCGCTGACGCCCGGTCCATCGTGACCTGCCAGATACAGAGACGTCATGCCGGCGATCCCAAGCAGAAAGATCAGCATGAGCGCCGCAAGAAGCACGTGACCCTTGTCGCACAGATTCATGAATTCTGATGCACGCCGTTCTTCCATCCCCATATCCTCACTCCCTTGCTTATTGGAGGTTCCGCCGTTATGTCCTGAGGCTAATTTCTCGAACCGCGCGGATCCCTTGACCGGACATCATCACCTCAACGACGACCAGCTTGACGAGTGCCGGTTGAGTCACAGCCTGGCCATTTTCATCCCAGTAGGAGAACCGAGCCTCCCTGATATCTCCGACCAGGACACTCGCGCCGCCATCCACCTGTCGCAGCAACCTCAGAACACCTTGGTCATCGCGACGGCTGTAGTAACGGACACGATTCAGGAGGGAAACAAAGGCTCCAGATGGAATCGCCTCTGTCAGCGGCTGCGTCACCGTGAGTAGGCGCCGTTGTCCATCACGAGCCAGGGCAAGCGTCTCGCAGCGCTCGGCCCAACAGGCCACAATGGTTTTCCGATCATCCCATCCTCGCCCGTCTTCGACCGACAAAGCCGTTTGGCCGATTGCCGCCGTTGCCGTGACCATCGTCGAGAGACCTTGCAGATTCGCCGAAAACTCCACGGAGTCCGTAGCCGCCGTGGTGAGAGAGCCGGACCCTGCAAGCCGCAATTCCTGCCCAAGAACTTCCAACCCAAGGCGAAGATCTTGCTGTTGCGCAACCTCACGTTGTTGACTCATAAACTGTTGCTGGAAATTGGATAGGGCCTGAAGCGTGGCGCCCAAAACGACCAGCCCAGCCGCCATGGCAAGCATCAGCTCAGTCAGGCTGATCCCAGCCTCCGTCCGTATTCCATGGTACGTGCCTCTTGTATGCCGTCCTGTCTGCATCCTGTCTGCTCCGAGTGACGACACGTTACTGACTCCCAACGAACACTGGATTAGCCCGCAATGTACCGACTCGTACCTCACGCTGGCCCTCGCTGGCTGCGTAGACTGCGCGAGCCTCAATCAGGACATGCCCTGAGGCCGACAGCGAGCCGGAACGGCTCGGCGTCACCGTCCAGACCAGTTGGACGCCATCCTGGTCCCAACTACCGGAGTACACCCCATCACCGGCCAGCACATCGCGGCCTGCTCCATCGTCACGCATGACAAGGTCTGGGGCACCATCGTGATTCAGATCATCCAGCAAGAGACGATCCCATCGCGCAGACCGCTTGGCCTCAATCCGCGATTCCGCCATCGCGAGGGCACGCGTCGCCAATGTCCCCGTTCGAAGACTTCGTTCTGCTGCCTGAAATGCCCCCACCGCACCGGCCAACCCAATCAACGTCAGCGCCATAGCCACAAACACTTCGGCAAAACTGGCTCCGCCCTCTGCATGAAATAATCGATCCCGCGTCATGAGATAGACACCCTTCCGGTGATGCTCACAGTGAATGTGGTTTCCTGGCCCTGACTGTCGCGCACGCGAATGGTTGTAGGGGTCGCCGACCGACCGCTGGGATGAAACAGAAGTTCAGGGCCGGCGGTTGGCTCCTCCACAACCACTCCCTTGTCCGCATACTGATAGACGTGCAGGATGCCCTCGGCATCCGCACGTCGAAGCGTGATCGTACGGCTATCTCGATCGAATATGACCCGAAGGCGCTCCCGCCTGGCCATCGCCAGTTGCCTGGCGAGCCGGAGCTCCGAAGCAATCTCTACGGTGGCGCTGCGCGCCTGGACCCTTGCGGCCAATGTCTGATAACTCGGCCCAGCCAAGACAGCCATGATGCCCATGATCGCCAGTACGATGAGGAGTTCTGTCAGACTCCAGCCTTGTTCCTGTATCTGTGATTCTCTCGGCATGCCCCACTCTCGCAGGGGAGTTCCCCTTACGAGGATGAACGTGGTCTCCAAGACCCGTGCCCACGCTGGTCCACACCCAGATAACTGAATGATTTGTGAGGAGCGGGAGCGGAATACTTCGCAAGTTCGCGCGGTTTCGCATTATCACAAGGAAACATGGAAACGGAGCCGGCTTGTGCACTGGCCAAAAAAGAGGAAGGAAGCCAGAAAAGCACCTCACTATTTAGATACAGGGATTCGCCCGAAGAGATACAGGGAGAGGCGTTAGTTAGTAACCAGGGCCAAGAAGACCTTGATACCAATCGAGGAGCGGTTGGGCGAAGAACAGGGAGAGGAGGGCTCCCAACACAAGGAAGGGACCAAAGGGAATATAGTCATCACGCTTGATGATACGCAGGGCGATCAAGCTGATGCCGATGATAGAACCAGTGAGCGAGCCGATCATGATGGTGAGGAGCGCCGGCTTCCAGCCAAGAAACGCACCGATCATAGCCAGCAACTTGATATCGCCACCTCCCATTCCCTCCTTGCCGAAGAGATAGGGGCTCAGCCAGGCCAGGAGCCAGAGGA
>Ga0247727_10012266_pt1 | contig 14756 bp, 11 predicted proteins | sample WisWelCaveWW1625_FD_202498 | JGI IMG/M metagenome (GOLD analysis project Ga0247727, IMG submission 202498) | Biofilm microbial communities from Wishing Well Cave, Virginia, United States - WW16-25 | ecosystem: Environmental > Aquatic > Deep subsurface > Groundwater > Cave microbial mat | place... | reverse complement strand
CTATGTGAAGAATCAGGAGAAGATTGTGAAAGGCATGACCAAGGAGCAGCACAAAGCGCTCGCGGAAAAATATCTCAATCCGGATAAGATGATTTATCTTGTGGTTGGCGATGCGGAAACGCAATTGCAACCGCTGAAGAATTTGGGATTGGGCGAGCCGATTGTGTTGAACAAAGATGGTGTGCAGGTGAATTGAGTTTCGTTGGAGGTTGAACGACCAGCTCAATCCGTTTACAAAAGCGGTAAGCGGATTGAGCTGATTTAGCGGATTTGTTGGATGGATTATTATTCTGCAAGAAAACTTGTAAATCGAAACTTGCTATAATGCCGTCCCTCCTCATGCTGGTCAAAGAGAAAAAAAAGTCATGGCACCGTTGTTGAACAAGACATCATTCTCGAAGAGGAATCGCGGACTCCGGCAACGCAGGCTCCGTCGAAGTCAACTGCGCCGCCTCCGTCTAAACTGACGCTTGAAGAGGCCGAGAAGCTGGCTAACGGAAAATCCTTCGAACTCATTGATGAGAGGATGGTTATCAAAATGCCGGACGATCAACATTCAGACGCTCAAGCGGTGATTTGGTTAATTATTTCAAAGCCAATCCGATCGGCAGAGTGCGCACAGAATTTACACATCGTCTGTGGCCCGATAGCCCGTACGAAGGCCGCGTGCCAGACCACTCGGTCATCTTGAACGAGAATCTTAAAGAAGGCGAGCGTTACGCCACCCGCGCGCCGGACATCGCCATCGAAATCGTTTCGCGCGATGACGGTTGGAGCGCGCTTTTCGAAAAAGCCGATCTGTATTTGGAGAAGGGTAGCCGCGTGGTATGGATTGTTGATCCGTATCAAAAGGCAGTCGTCGTAGTAACGCCCAATGATCGGCGCTGGGTAAGGGACACCTTGACATGTCCGGAGATTCTGCCCGGTTTTAGCATGAACATGCAAGATATTTTCAGTTGGCCGGCGAAAACTTCAAAGACGACCGAATGAATCCCGAATTCGTTAACAAGGAGTAGGAGCGCAAATTTGACGCCGCGGCCCGGCGCTCGCTGCGCGTTTTACTCTTTACGTTTTATCCTTACTCCCCTCTGCCTCACCACCTCATAAAAAATCACCGCCGCCGCCGTAGCAACATTGAGCGATGCAATTTTGCCGCGCATTGGAATGTGCACGAGAAAGTCGCACTTCTCGCGCACGAGACGATGCAAGCCCTTGCCTTCGCCACCGAGAACGATGCCCAACGGCAACGAGGCGTCAAGCTCGTCAAAATTTTTGTCGCCACTGGCATCGCAGCCGACCAACCATAATCCAGCCTGTTTCATTTCTTCCATAGTCGTGGCGAGATTATTCACTTGCCCAATTGGAATATGAAACGCTGCGCCTGCTGAGGTTTTGATCGTCGCTGGAGTGATTTCTGCTGAACGACGTTTGGTGAGAATGACCCCGTGCATCCCCGCGCCTTCGGCAACGCGCAAAATGGCGCCGAGGTTGCGAGGATCTTCGACGCCATCTAAGAGCACCAGCGCGGCTTTCTCATTTTTTTCTGCAGCGCGCGTCAGCATCGTTTCCCATTCAACGAATTGAAGTGGCGGCAACTGCGCCACTATTCCCTGATGCTTGTCGGTGGCGACCATGCGGTCAAGCTCAACACGATTGACGCTTTGCATGGGTGTGCGGCGTTCTTCAGCAAGTTGAATGATTTCGGCGAATACCCCGCCCTTCGATCCTTGGGCTAAGAAGATTTTTTGAACGGGCAATTTTGTAAGCAGCGCTTCATGTACCGGCTGCCTGCCGAAGATTTTCATAAAAAATTGAGAAGTGAGATGTAAGAAGTAAAACGTAATGCGTAAGACGAAATCCAATCGGTCGCAATTTTTGCTCCGTCTTACGCTTTACGAATTACGTATCATCCAAATTGCTCACTGGCGCGATCTGGCAGTTCCGCCGGCGGAGCGGCCATCAGATGTTTCGGTTTGCGGCGGGGTGCGATCAACAATCAATTTGTGATCGAGATTTGCCGCTTGCCAGCCGGTCAAGTAAATCAACCGCGTGATCTTCTGCATCTTGTCAAAGTTGATTTTCTCGACATCGTCCTCGGGGCGGTGATAATCTTCGTGAGTGCCGGTGAAATAAAAAATGATCGGGATGCCGTGCTTCGCAAAGTTGTAATGATCGCTGCGATAATAAAAGCGATTGGGATCATTGACATCGTTGTAGGTGTAATCGAAATTCAAGCCGATAGTTTTGTTGGCGTCTTCGTTAAGATGATGCAATTCGCTGCTCAAATGATCGGAGCCGATGATGTAAACGCTGTTCGAGTCGTTGCGTCCGATCATATCGATGTTCAAATTCGTCGTGATGTTTTCCAGCGGCACGAGCGGGTTTGAGGTGAAATATTCCGAACCCAGCAAGCCCTTCTCCTCTCCCGCGTGGGCGATGAAAAGCAAACTGCGTTTTGGGCGAATCGGATTGCTGGCATATGCTTGCGCAAGTTCAACAATAGCCGTTGTGCCAGAGCCGTCATCATCCGCACCGTTGAAGATGGTGCCATCATCGCGCTTGCCCAAGTGATCGTAATGCGCACTGAAAACGACAAATTGGTTTTTGAGTATTGGATCGCTTCCATCAAGGCATGCGACGACGTTTTGCGAAACGGCCGGCCATTGTTTGATCTCAATATTGATTCTCATTGACGTCTTGCCGAGCTTGCGCGACATCGGCTTGTTGCTCTTGATGATTTTTTCCTTGATCGATTGTGCCGTAGCACCGGCGCTGGAAAGCAGGGCATCAGCCATTGTCTCACTGATGACGATGTTGATCAGACTGCTTTCACGAGTTGATCCCTGCGCCAAACTCATTCGAGGCCCGCCGACAAATCTCCGGAATTCTCGAAGCGCATCTGGAATCGAGGCCGGACCGACGATCAGCACAGCGCGTGCGCCTTTTTCCTGTGCGGTGCGCGTTTGCTGGTTGTTATCGAATTTGAGTTTTGTACGCAGCGCGGCAAGCTTGCCCTCTTGCACCGAGTTAAGGCCGCGTGAGCTTAATAGTAAAACAAGCTTGTTACGAACGTCGAGACCCTTGTAATCATCCCACTTTTCTTCAGGCGCGGAAATTCCGTAGCCGGCGAAAACGACTTCGCCCTGGATCGACGACGATGAGACGCCGAGATTCAGCCCGTAAAAATCTTTCAGCCAGTGATAGTGCTGTTCGGGGTCCTTCTGCGTCTGCATGGTGATGGCAGTGTTCTCATTTACTTGGGCCATCACGAGATCGAACTTCTGCAGCATGGATTGCGAACCGGGCGTTGCGGTGAGTCCATTAAGAGAAAACTGCGTCTCCAGAAAACGCGCGGCGAGATCGAGGCCGCGCTCGCCGGTTTCGCGACCTTCGAGGGCGTCATTCGCGAGAAAGCCCAGCACAGCGCGCATGTCGTTTGTGTTGATGGACTCAAAGCCAACACTTGCTTCCGGCGGTATTTGGGCAAAGGCGGACGTCGAATAAATCGACAATACCAATAAAAGTTTTTTTCTTAACATGATTTCTCCGAATTTTTAAAGTGTTTTGGAATAGTGGATTGTTGGATCAATGGATTTTTGGAGGATGTCAATTCATTAATCCATCGATCCACCAATCCAACACCCCATCAATCCACGCCCTACATCCCCGACGGCGCGTCGATGAATTCAAACGGCAAAGCGAATTTTTCTTGAATATGCTCGGCGAGCGCGATGACGCCGAATATCTCCGTCGCGTAATGGCCGCCGTAGATGACATTCATACGATGCTCTTTGCAATAATGGAAGAACGAATGGCGCGGCTCGCCGGTGATGAAGCAATCGATGCCGGCAGCTTGAACATCGGGCAGAAGTGAGGCGCCAGCGCCGCTGCACACGGCAAGCGTGGTAATCTTGTCAACGCCGAACATGTCGCCGCGGGTTTCTTTTCCAAAAAGCTGAGTTGCGGCGTTTAACAATTTCTCTTGAGAGAAAGGAGAAGCAGCCCTCCCTCGCGCGCCGATCATCACGCCGTGATATTTTCCAAATCCGCCATCGACTTCGAAGCCGAATTTTCTGATGATCACTGCGTTGTTGCCGACTTCCAGATGCGCATCGAGTGGAAGATGTGCGGCGTACAGATTAATACCTGCGTCAAGAAGTTGTTTAACCCGCGTGTAATGCGCGCCGATGATCGGTTCGTTTTTTTCCCATAACAAGCCGTGATGGACGATAAGAAAATCTATGCCGCGTTGCGCAGCGATGACGATGCTTTCGAGGCAGGCATCCACTGCCGCGCCGACTTTTTTGATGTCGTCGTTCCCCTGTACTTGTAATCCATTGCGCGAGCCATCGACGAAATCGCTGAGGCGCAGATAGTCATTGAGATGGGCGATGAGGCTTTGGGCTTTCATGCTCAGAACGGCGACGGCGGCGATTGGCGCGATTCATAATCTTGCGGCGACGGTTGCGGACGAGGTAGTAATGTAGTCGTCGAATCACCGGGTGGGATATAGGGAAAAATCAGATAGAGATAAACATCCTGGGCGCTGCCACATGCAGCGGTTCGGCGAAATTCATAACCCACGCCGGCTTGATCATAGAACCACAACTCGCGCCAGAAGGGGTCGCTGCCGCCTGTTTGAATCTCGTCCGGCTCGCCGCGTTGGGCGCGAACATCGCTGCGGTCATCGCGTTTGCCGCAGCTCACAAGAAAAAGCAGCAAGCACAGCAATGCTGCGATGCGGAGAAACAGGGCGGTCGTGAGGTTTTTGTTTTGCATGGCACGGGCAAAATAAGCACGGCGTAAGCCAGAGGCAAGCAAAAATTCGATGAGCCTGAAAATCATGCTTGCTTCTCGAAAGCAGTAGTGTTAGTTTAGGCACGGATGTAGGTTGCGCAAACGCAACAGCATTCACCGCCCGCCTCCACCTCGATTAAACCTGTGAGGGATGGGATGAACTTTGCGATGATTTTTAGAACACGTTCTCGCCTCTTTTCCCTGCTCGCCTTCTGTCTGCTACTGCCTCTCCCGCACGCCGTCCACGCGCAAGCGCAGATGACACCGGAGATTCGCGCCGGCCTCGAGCTTGTCGAGCGCGACGATCTCGACGGCGCCGAAAAAGTTTTCAACAAAATTCACGATCGCGACAAGAAAGACGTGTGGGCGATCATCGGGCAAGGGGTGGTTCTCTTGCGCCGCGGCGAAACCACGACGCAGGCTTTCGAAGTTTTGCTCAAGATTGCGAAGCAGGACAATACCTCGAGAGCCATTGGCAAATTTCGCAAAGCTCTGGAGCTGCAGCCGGATTTTCTCGAAGCTCGCTACTATCTTGGCCGCGGGTTGATCAACAAACGCAAGTCGGATGAGTTTGCAGAAGCGACAGTGGAATTGACGATAGTGGTCAATCGCGACAGCCTTTTTCTCGACGCACTCTATCAACGCGGGATCGCCTATCTTGGCAGAGAACAATGGCATGAGGCGTTGCGCGACTTTCGAACCGCGATGCGACTTTTGCCCGACGATCGGCGTCCGAACGTGAAGGCCGCCGAGGCACTCTTCGAGCTTGGCGACCCGGCGCAAGCCAGCGAATCATTTCTTGAAAACATCGCCTTGGTTCGCAACGGGGAATTCCTGAAAGATGTTTTTACGCCGATGCGCCCGCTCTGCACCAAGAATGAAATTAATGAATTTGGAAACCTGCCGGTAACGGAAAGAGGCGCGTTCATAAAACGTTTTTGGCGCAAGCGCAATCCGACGCCCGGCACGCTGGCAAACGAGCGGCTGCACGAGCATTACCGCCGGCTGAAGTTCGTACAGCAGGCTTTTCACATGCCGATCAAGCCTTACTATGACGATCGCGGCAAAGTTTATTTGCGCTATGGGAAGCCGGAAAGCCGGTACGTGTCGCCATCCTATAATACCAACATCAAAAACAACGAAAGCTGGAGCTACGAGCATCTGGAGGAGAATTTGGTTTTCGATTTTGTCGATAACGGCGGCATCTTCCGCGAAGCCGATGATCTCTCGGAAGCCGCAGGAACTGGAATGTCGCTCACGGGACGCTACGCCATTGCTGCAAATCTCTACGCCGACCGCGCGGATATGAGTCTGCTCTATTCTCGCATTGCGATGTCGGCAGGGGTGGGGAATGAAAGCGATTTGATCTCGCGCATCAGCGAAGTGAGCGCGGCAAAGCATGCCGCCGAAGCGACGGCGACGCGGGAAAAATACTTGTACAACTACAAGGCCCAGCCGCTGAACTTTTCTTTTAACTGGGCAGGTTTCCACGAAGATGAGGAAACGACCCGGCAGGAAATTTACTTTGGTCTTGCAGCTTCGCAGTTGGGGTTTCGGGTGCAAGAGAACGGCAGTCTGATGACCACTCTTCAGTGCGCTGTGGTGGTCGAAGACAGCGTGTACGACGAAGTCTTTAAAAGCACATGGTCCAAGCAGGTGGTTGCTGAGGATACCACGACTATTCGCGGCGCTTATCCCCTGTTACAGCGCAATGTTACCGTGCCTCCCGGGAGCTACAACCTCACTTTGCAAATCGCCAATCCCGACGGTCAAAGTCTGGGGATTTACAAAATTCCTCTGCGCGTCAACTCGTTCGCCGGTGAAGAATTGAAGGTGAGCGATATCCAACTGGCTTTTTCTGTCGCTCCCGCTGACGGCAACGGGAGTGATTTCGTGAAGCACAATCTCAGGGTTCAGCCATATCCGATGGACACCCTCAAGCGGTCGCGCCCGATCTATCTTTATTATGAGATTTACAATCTTTCCACCGATGCCGGCAATCGTAATGACTATCGCGTCGAGTATGAGGCCCGCGTGCTCCGGCAAGACCGGGGTTTTTTCAAAAGCATCGCTTCGATTTTTGGTGGCGGGAAAAAACGCGGCGTCAGCTCATCGCATCAGCAGCAAGGCGCTGGCAACACGGCGCATGAGTACATCGCCCTGGATTTGGCGAATATGCCCAAAAGCCTCACGGAGATTTCAATCAACGTGACCGACGAGCGCAACGGCCGCACCGTGAAAACCTCGCGCACATTGAATTTGGAAGACTGATGCGCAAAAAGGCTCGAGCATTTCTCTCATGAAAGCAACAAAAGTCCCACGAATAAAAATTTGTTGTATTGCGAGCATAGAAGAAGCGTGGATGGCGATTCAAGCCGGGGCATCTGCCCTCGGTCTGGTCTCTTCGATGCCGAGCGGTCCGGGAGTCATCGCTGAAGAACAGATCGCCGAAATCGCTTCCAGTATCTCCCCTCCCATCGCCACGTTCTTGTTGACATCCAGCCAGGACGCAGAAGCAATCATCGCTCAACAGCGGCGATGCCGGACGAACACTGTGCAGATATGCGACCATTTAGAAAATGGAACTCACGCTGATTTGCGCCGGGCGATGCCGGGCATTTCCATTGTCCAGGTTATTCACGTGCGCAGCGAAGAATCCATTCACGAAGCGATTTCCATATCTCATCAGGTGGATGCGATCTTGCTGGATTCCGGCAATCAGTCGTTGGCCGTTAAAGAACTCGGCGGCACCGGTCGGTTACATGACTGGGCAATCAGCCGCAGAATCCGGCAAGAGGTGCATGTGCCGATTTTTCTGGCGGGTGGGTTAAGGACGGAAAACGTCGCCGGGGCAATTACTCAAGTAGGCCCCTTTGGCCTGGATATTTGCAGCGGTGTGCGCACCGAAGGCCGGTTGGATGAGCACAAGCTGGCGCAGTTCTTTGACGAAGTTCGACGAAACAGCTGTTAGATCGTTTACGATCTACCGATAGTCGAAACGTGATGACTGTCGATTCAACCAACAATTCTCTCAAAAAATTAATTAATTTGAGGAGTGAACCAACATGAGAAACTTAACAGCAAAAACCGTTGTTAAGCAGTTCGCCAAAAAGATACCGTGGAGAGTTCTACTCTTCCTTGCTGCGGTACTCGGCGCCAGTTCGGTCATAGTAGTCGCTCAATCTCAGCAGGACGTGGCAAGCGTTCGCGAAGCGGTGGAGCGTCACTACGCCGCGATTAATTCAGGCGACAGCAATGCCATTCGGCAGCAACACTTGCCGGAGTTCTCGCACTTCAGCCTTCGCGGCGGCCTGCTGCGGTCGTTTGGCGAACAGAGCCCAGAGTCTCAGGCGTCCCGCACGTCCAATCAGCATATCCGCCATTTCGCGGCGCAGATCTATGGCAACGTCGCGGTGGCGACATATTACCTCGTGGGTTCGGTGAAGTTCGGCGAAGAATCGCTCACGGGCATATGGCGTGTCACCGAGGTTTGGGTGCGCCAGGGCAGCGAATGGAAGGAAGCTCACCACCACGAATCGCCATTACAGGCCACAGTGCGATAATAAGCCACGGCCTAACAGTGCATCAACCGGACGCGGGCACGCGAGGCATGATTTTCAATGCTGAGTATCTTCTTGTGCGCCCGCGCCAGTTATGCCTGCGATAGTCCTTTCAAGAAAGCTCCTTAAATACTGATTTCAGATTACCATTCACCCATCTTACTGATGGTTGGGCTTTCCTTAATTTGTGAATTTAAGGCCTTTATTAAAAATTGGCTTTGCGAATATTCGGGCAAATTCTATATTTGATTCGAAAATACCGATAGCATACGAATAGGCGTGGAATTAGAATAGGGCTTTCCGTTGGGAACATGCGACGATAGGTGCGCGTTTAGTTATTACCTTAATTTTACAGCATGAAAACCAATTGCAAATTTTTCGTGTGGTAGCTCGTTACCACGATTGAAAACCTTCAAATCCTCGTGGAGAAAAATATATGAAAAGATCGCTCGCCTTCTTGCTTGGCGTGACCTTACTCATGCTGTCTGCTGTGTCTTTTGCCCAAAACTTTGGCAAGAACCACGTGCAGTACAATACCTTCAACATGAGCCTCATCCAGTCCGAGCATTTCGACATTTACTTTGCGCAGGGCGGCTTGTCGGTGGCGGAATTTGTCGCAGCCGCGGGCGAGCAGAGCTATCGCGAGCTGCGGGAAGATTTTCGTTATGAGCTGACCGATCGCGTTTCCATCATCGTCTACAACAGCCATAACGATTTTCAGCAGACCAACGTGCAGTATGCGCCGCCCGAGGAGTCGGTCGGTGGTTTCACGGAGTTTTTCAAGAACCGCGTCGTAATTCCCTACGAAGGCGATTGGGAAAAATTCCGGCACGTCATTCATCACGAGTTGACGCACGCGGTGACGCTGCAAATGCTCTTCGGCTCGGGCGTGCAATCGATCATCACCGGCTTGGCGCGCCTGCAGCTTCCGCTTTGGTTTATCGAGGGCTTGGCCGAATATGAAAGCCGCGGCTGGGATACGCAGAGCGACATGTTCATGCGCGACGCAGCGCTGAACGGCTACGCGACTGACATCGACTACTTCGGCGGATTCCTGGCATACAAGGGCGGGCAGTCGCTTTTCTATTATCTCTCGCAAAAATATGGCGGCGAAAAAATAGGCGAGCTGCTCGGAAAAGTAAAGTTGAGCAAAAGCGTCGAGCGCGGTTTTCGCCAATCCATCGGCGTCGGCATCGAAGATTTGAACAAGCGCTTTCAGAAGCATTTGAAAAAAGAATACTGGCCGGACATTGCCGGAAGGCAGGAGCCTGAAGATTTCGCCAAACGCCTCACCGATCATACCAAAGATCGCAACTTCATCAACAACCGGCCGACGCTTTCGCCTCAGGGCGACAAGATCGCTTTTCTCTCCGACAAATCCGATTACTTCGACATTTATTTGATGAGCGCGATCGACGGCAAGATTATCACGAAGCTGGTGAGCGGGCAAAAGAGCGGCAACCTCGAAGAACTGCAATGGCTGCGACCGGGCATCACCTGGTCGCCGGATGCAAAATACATTGCCTTCACCTCGCGCTCCGGCGGCGAGAATGCGCTGAACTTGCTCGAAGTCAAATCAAAGAAGATTACCCGTGAGTTGAAGTTCGGACTCGATGGTCTCTTTTCGCCGACATGGTCGCCAACGAACAACGAGGTTGCCTTCATCGGCACCAAGCAGGGTCAATGCGACATTTATGCGGTTGATCTAAAAACCGAAACGATCCGAAAAGTTACCGACGACATCTTTAGCGAGGGCGAGCCGGCCTTCTCACCGGATGGAAAAAAGATCGCCTTCACCAGCGACCGCGGCGCTTATGGCGAGGCCACCGACTTGCCGGAGGGGTTTCAAATTTGGCGGCACAACTATCGCAACACGGACATCTACACTGTTGACGCTGTCGGCGTCGGCAATGGCGGGCGCGTCGAGCGCTTGACCGATACGCCGTATCTTGAAGAGTCTCCGATTTATTCTCCCGCCGGAGACAAGCTCGCTTTCACCAGTGATCGCTGCGGTATTTTCAATATCTACGTTCACGATCTCGCCACTCATGCCGAGTACCCCATCACCAACGTCATCGGCAGCGTTTTCCATCTCTCGTGGGCTGGAGACGGCTCGAAGATGGCGTTCACTTCATTTTATAACGCCGGCTACGACATTTACTTGATGAAAAATCCGCTCGACGTAAAGCCGGATCAGATAAAGCTTGAGAAAACTGCTTTCCTGAAACGTCTTGAAGAAAACCGCCAAGAAGAGCCGGCGACGATTGCCGCATCATCCGAGACAACGGCTGTGAAGGAAGAGAAGAAAGATTCCAAAGAGGAGAAGTACCGCAATTATGTCTTCGGGCAGGAGTTTGCCGAAGGCGCGCTGCAAACCAAAGAACAAAAATCTGCTTTTCTCGATTCGACACAGTACAAGCTGGCCAGCGGCGAATACAAGGTGAAGAAATACAAAACCAAATTCTCGCCGGACATCATTTATGGCAACGCCGGCTATAGCCAATTCTTCGGCGTGCAAGGCCAGACGCTGCTGTCGTTTTCAGACGTCATGGGCGATCAGCGGATCGATATTTACACCGATTTGTTTTACGATCTGCGCAATTCGAATTTCCTCGTGCAATACTATTATCTTCCCAAGCGCATCGATTGGGGCGTCGGGCCGTTTCATTACGCCTACTATTTTTACAGCAATCGCTACCTGACGACGCGCGATCGTTACTTCGGCCTCAATCTCTATGCCTCGCGCCCCTTCAGCACTTTTCGCCGCCTGGCATTTTCCAGCACGCTTTTGGGAATCAACCGCGATTTTCTTGAGCTCATCGGTACGCCGCCGGGAGTTCAAACGAAAATCCGTGTGGCAATGGGAACCTTGTCGCTCGTGCATGACACCGCTGTGTGGGGTTACACCGGTCCGACCAACGGCAGCCGCAGCGAGTTCAGCGTTACTTACAGTCCAAACATTGCCGGCAGCCAAGGACTGGACTTTCTCACATTTCGCGCTGATTGGCGGAAGTACTACAAGATCGGCAAAGAATATAATTTCGTCGTCCGCGTTGCCGGCGGCGCTAGCAACGGCCATAATCCACAGCAGTTCTTTCTCGGCGGCCTCGACAACTGGCTCAACCAACATTACAAAGGCGGCATTCGCATCGACCGGCCGGAAGACATTTACTTTTCTTCATTCGAAACGCCTCTGCGCGGCACCGATTATTATGAACTGGCCGGCAGCCGCTTCGGTTTGATGAACGTGGAGTTTCGTTTTCCGATGGTGCGTTATTTGATCCTGGGCTGGCCATTGCCGCTCGGTCTGGCAAATATTCGCGGCGCCATCTTCAGCGATGTTGGCAGCGCCTGGTCGGAAACTAAAAAGTTCAAGCCGTTTCGCAGCTCGCCGGGCGGCGGCGCCATGCTTGATGATCTGGTGATGGGCTACGGCGTCGGCGCGCGAGCCAATCTCGGCTTTCTTCTGTTACGCTTCGACGTGGCCTGGAAAACCGATTGGGCAAATACGCAAAGACCGAAGTATTATCTTTCGCTTGGCACCGAATTTTAGTTCCTTTGAACGCGCCCCATTTAGGAAAACGGATGGCAATGAACAAACATATGAGATATCGCATCATCTCGTTGGTTGCAGTTTTATCCGCGGCAAGCGGCTTCTCGCAACAACGCCTCGATTCTTATGAAAGCCCTGTCGCCAATCATGATGAATTCTTTGGCAAGCCTTCGTTCATGATGCGCAGTTTTGCATTTCCCGGCGCTGATGGCAAAGCAACTATCGAAATTCGCTTGTCAATAGTTTACGATCTTCTGCAATTTGTCAAAGAAGCGCCGGATCGCTATCACGCAGCTTATGAGATTACGGCGGCAATCGTTGACGCAAAGAGCAACGAAGTCGCCGGCAAGATTCTTCGCAACGAGATTACCGTTCAGCGGTATGAAGACACCAACTCTCGAGTTTCGACATTCGACGAAATGATCCGCCTCGACGTTCCCCCGGGTGATTACACCCTCACGCTCGACATTATGGACCTCGACACGCAAAAGCATTTGCGGCGTGAGGAAGAACTCAAAGTTTCGGATTTTGTTGACGGTCAATTGCAGGTCAGCACGCTGGCTTTTGTAAACTACAAGCGCCCGGTGGCCGTGCGCGATTCCCTGTCGTTCAATCTAAGCTCGACTCTTCGCCCACGCCGGGAGTTGCACGGAATTTATTTTGAGCTGGCTGATGTTTCCGGTGATTCCGTTGCGGTGCAGTATACGATTCGCAATCATCGGGACGAGCAAATCGATAGATGGAGCGAGAAGCTTGCCGCCGGTTCGACGGCCCATCTTGTCGACATGGAAAAATGGGTCAGGACGCCGGGACAGTATGGCATCGAAGTGTACGTGCGCGACAACAAGACCGATCGCACACGCAAGGAATCATTCGTCGTCATGAGCTCGCCGGAGAGCAACGGCGTGAAAACTCTGCCGGCGGCAAGCGGTCTTTATGAGCCGCTTCGCTACATCGCCAAAAGCGCCGAGTACAAGAGAATTGCCTCCGCCACGGAGACGCAGCGCGATAGCTTGATTACCGATTTTTGGAAGCAGCGCGATCCTTCGCCGGATACGCCGGAGAATGAATTGCTGGACGAATACAATCGCCGGTTGGACTTTGCCATAGCCAGTTTCAGCGTCGCAAATATCGGCAGGTCCGGTTGGCAAACCGATCGCGGAAGAATTTATATTCAAAACGGCCAACCCACCGACGTGCAGCGGCAGATGCCGTCGCCGCGAGGCGGCGCGCGTTATGAAATCTGGTACTATAAAAATCTCGACCGTTCCTACATCTTTCGTGAGCGGTCAGAAGGGGGAGAATATGAATTGGTCGGACAACAGTAAGAGAAAGTATTCAGTGACCTGTGATCAGTGTTAAGTTATCGCAATTCTCGAAACTGAACACTGTTTACTGATTACTAATCTCCTGCCTTTTTCCTGCATTGAAGAGAATCATTAACCTGCCATATGCCTGTGTCATGAATTGAAAATACGAGGAGGAAAACGTGTCACGAGCCGCTTCGCGAAGGATGTTTTTTTTCATCCTGCCCCTGCTACTTCTCATTTTTTTATTTTTCGCTCTTTCATCGTGCAGTCGTAAATCACCTCCCGCTCCCAGGCTCGCCATCGTCATCGTCGTCGATCAAATGCGCGCCGATTATTTTCAACGCTTCGCCGGATATTTTTCCGGCGGCCTGGCGCGTCTGCAAAAAGACGGCGCGGTTTTTTTGAACACGCATCATCGTCACGCCGACACCGAGACCGCGCCCGGGCACGCAACGTTGAGCACAGGTTCCTTTCCCGCGCATCATGGTATCATTTCCAACAATTGGTTTGATGCGAGCGCTGGAAAAAGCATCTACGCTGTCGCCGATTCGCAAGTACATATTTTCGATTCCAATAACGGCGAAGGCCGCAGTCCGCATTTGCTCATGCGTCCGGCTTTGGGTGATTGGCTGAAAAAACAGCATGCGGGCGCAAAAGTGATTTCGGTCTCGCGCAAGGATCGTTCGGCAATTTTGCTCGGCGGGCAGAAACCCGATGGCGCCTATTGGTTCAACTTTCAAAACGGTGGGTTTACCAGCTCGACCTACTATTTCGAAAAACTTCCTGCGTGGGTCGCGGAATGGAATAGCCAACATCTTGCCGGCGCGTATAGGGGAAAAGTGTGGGAAAAAATCCGCCCACCGGACGAGTATCTCGCCTCAAGCGAAGATCTGTTTGATGGTGAAGAAGGCGGCTTGCAGTCGGCTTTTCCGCACGCCTTCTCCGGCGATACAACGAAAACTAGTGATGAGTATTATCACTGGTTTGCTGAAACCCCGTTTGCCGATGAATTGACTCTGGCCTTCGCGGAGACGGCAATGCGCGTTGAGCAGCTCGGCAGCGATGAGATTCCGGATCTCCTCTGCATCGGTTTAAGCTCGACCGACGCCGTCGGGCACGGCTATGGCCCACAGAGCCAGGAAATGCAGGACAATCTGATGCGGCTCGATCAAAAGCTCGGCGAGTTCCTGGCCAAGGTCGATCAGCACGTCGGCCTGCAAAATTGTGTGATTGGATTGTCGAGCGATCATGGCGTGTTGCCGCTTCCCGAAGAGCTGCGCCGTCGCGGTTACGAGAGCGCGCGGATCCCGGTCGAAGAAGTGTTCGCCGAAGTCAGCGGCATATTGACCGAGATGTCGCAAGAGCTTGGTATGCGCCGGCCGCTTTTGAGAAATTATTTCCAAGCTTTTTATTTGGACTCACTACTGTCCGGTAAAAATTGTGAAGCTGGTCTGTAAGCTGCTGAGAACGTAAATTTTAGAGATCGCTTTTTTCAAAATCGATTTGAAAACTTGTTGTACCTTTTTGCCATTCCCC
>Ga0247727_10012265_pt1 | contig 14756 bp, 14 predicted proteins | sample WisWelCaveWW1625_FD_202498 | JGI IMG/M metagenome (GOLD analysis project Ga0247727, IMG submission 202498) | Biofilm microbial communities from Wishing Well Cave, Virginia, United States - WW16-25 | ecosystem: Environmental > Aquatic > Deep subsurface > Groundwater > Cave microbial mat | place... | reverse complement strand
CGCCAGCCGACGAACCGATGGGTTCGGGCAATGGGCAAGGATCGAATCGCTGTTGCCACCGCTCGGTGTGGCCAGTAATGCTGGCGAAGTTAACCCGTAGGCTTGAGGCGGGTTTGCCAGTAGAGCTTCCATTGGTCACTTTGCTCAAGGCCCACCAATCCCGGCGCGCCGGGATCGGCGTCCCAGCGCATGCCGCAGCGTTTCAAACGCGCCGTGGTGGTCTTGCACATCGCTTCGGTCGGGCCGCTGCCGACTGGCCAGCCCTTCTTCCGGGGGGAAAAACTCCGGATCGCGGATCATGTCGCGACGCTCGGCGACGTAGTGCAGTCCCAGGTGCTAATCCTGGCGGGGGTAGCGCGATGCAGATATTCAGGCGCGAACTTCCTTTTCTCAACCGCTCAATGGATGTGTTACTTCCGTCGCTTCCCGTTTTTCGGTTGGTCCGCCTCGAATGCGAAAACCGTGGGATCGACCTGGAAGTATCGAGCCAGCCGGGCGATGTGCTCGCGCGTCAGCCGCCGCTTCCCACCGAGCACTGCGGACAGCGTCGAATTGGCGATGCCGGTGGCGTCGCCCACGGCCAATTGAGTGACACTTTTCGAGTCGAGGAGATGTTCCAACATGGCAGCATCCGACGCCGGCTCAATCGGATGATGCTCTTCTTCGTAGCGTTCCACCTGGTCGCTGAGCACGTCCAGGTAGTCTGATTCGGCTGGGTCCAAACGGTCGCGGTCGGTGAGTGAGTCCACGACTGCGATTGCCCGCTCCAACTCGGCGTCGGTCCGAATCGGGCGCAGTGGGAAGCGACGAATGAGGGCCAGGTAGGAATCGCTCAGCCGATTCGCATTGGTCCTATTCGGCGTGGCTCTCCGGACTCTGCCGCTCGGTCTCTTTTGGAGTTTCGCGCTCATGTTCGGTTGCCTCGCTCAATCGTTTTTCCAGTCGCCCAGGTCGTATTCGGCGTGCCTCAGCACGTGGCGAATGAAGACCTTGCCGCGGTTGTAGTGAATTGCCGCGATCAACCGGAACTTGTTGCCGCCGATGTTGAACACGGTGAACTTCCCGATCTGATCCGCACTGGGGTAATCGGCCCGGACGTCGACAAACTTCTTCCAATCCGCCTTCTTCACACGCCGGAGCCAAGCCCGCAGCGGATTCTCCGCCTCAGGATGCAACCGCCAGAAGTCCCGCAGCCTGCGTTGCGTGATGACGTGCATGGCCAAAGTGAGTTTAGCAGATTGCGAAACATGCGGCAAAGGCTGCTTGAACTACGGATGGGTGTGGCCAGTAATGGTGGCGACGTTAACCCGTTGGCTTGAGGCGGGTTTGCCAGTAGAGCTTCCATTGGTCAATTTGCTCAAGGCCCGCCAACGCCATCAGAGCGTCGGTGTAATCGGCGTCCCAGCGCATGCCGCAGCGTTTCAAACGCGCCGTGGTGGTCTTGCACATCGCTTCGGTCGGTCCGCTGTCGATTTGCCAGCCGTTCTACTGAGGGGGGAAAAACTCCGGATTGCGGAGCATGTCGCGTCGCTCGGCGACGTAGTGCAGTCCCGGGGCGCCGGCATCGGCGGCTTGGCGTCGGGCCGGGCACCGCAACGCCGCACGCCATCCCGGCGCAACGGGACTGCCACACCGCGTCGGTGCTGTCGTGCTTGTGGGCATCGTCTTGGGCTGCGGCGGCGATTCATGCTCGCACAACGCAGCCACAGCACACAGCCCACAGCTGCCGTCGTATTGCCAGCCGTGATAAGGACACTCGTTAGAGTCGCCGACGACGCGACCGTGAGACAGGGCCATTCCGCGATGTGCACACTCGTGGCCGTGGACCTGGCACTTGGTCTGTTGCTTCATCAGTTCTTTCAGTTTGGCGATCGTCAATCAGCCATTCGCTCGCCGCTGGCCGGCTCAGTTCGCGCTTTGAGCCGGTGTCGTCCGCCCGCCGTGATGATACTGGTGGCACTCGACGCAATCGGTTCGCGCGCCGCCGGAGTCGCTGTGGCAGCGCCGGCACAGATCGACGGCGGGCATGAGCACCTCGGTCGTGTCCTTGCTCGAATGAGCCAGGTGACAGTCGTCGCACTTCATAGCACGGTGTTTCAGGTGACTGAACCTGCTGTAGATCATCCAGCGTGGCGGAATCTTCGTCGGTTTGATCTCTGGCAGCCCGCTCGTCGGCGAATCAAGTTCATGGCACAGCTTGCAACCCGCCGCGTCCTGATACAGCAAAAGTTCGACGCGCGCGACTCGCTCGTTGGTCCGCGCAACTCGTGCCGCGTCGCGGTCCGCGTCCGATTTGCCGGGCAATCGGCGGGGCACGTCGCCGCCGGGCTGCGTGGCGGCGCGGGGTGTCGGCGGCTCTTGATATCGAGCGACCAAAAAGTCGCGGATCGCCTGCGGCGCGTCGTGCGGCACTGGTGTGGTGCCGAAACTGGCCAAGTCGAATAGCAGCGGATGGCAAGTTTTGCAGTGTTGCTGGTAGGTTACGGGCAGCATGTATTTTCGCTCGGCGTCCGGCTGATGGCAGTCGCCGCACGCAAGCGTCGTGCGTTCGCCGTCCGCTCCGCGGAGGCCGTCCGCTCTCAGATGCAATTCGTGGTTGAGTTTGATCTGCGCTTTGTCCGACCAATCGTCGCGCTTAACGGCGAACTCCGGATGGTCGCGCTCGAAGCTGGTGACGCGTTCGGCGAATCGCGGCGACGCGGCGGCCGTTTTCAAATCCGAGTGGCACGAAACGCAGAACAAGTCCGCGACTTGGCTGAGCGACGGCAGCCCGCGGTGCTCGCGGTGGCAGTTCGCACAGGCGGGCACTTTTTCCTTTTTTTCTTCGGCTTGATGCGCCGGCACTTCGTGGCATTTCACGTTCGAGCACGTCGTGTCGGCGATCGACCGGATTCTGGAGTCGAGTAGCAGCAGTCGCCGCACCGGCTGCCAACTTTCCTCGTGACAACTCGCGCAGTCGTTTTCAATGCTGGCGTGTGCCTTGGACACAGGCCCGGCCGCGTAAATGCGGTTGTCGCCTCGAATTGCCGCGTAGGCGAGCCACGCTGCGGCCGCGCCGGCCGCGGCGAGTGCCGCGATGAGCTTCCAGCGCCGCAGCGCGTGACGCCGCGTGATGTAGCGGATGTCGATCCGCTTCGCCACCGATTTGCCGGTCCGCGCAGGAATCATCAGTACCTCAACGCCACAATTGCGTGAGCCACACCGAGCACGAGGAGCGCGACGGAGAGCGGCACGTGCACGAACAGCCAGCCGTGCAGCCAGTGATGCAGCCGGGCCTGCAGCGCGAGTTGGCGGCGTTCTTCGCAGCGGGCTTGCAACTGTTCGATGGCGTCGTGCAGCGTGGTCGGCAGCACGACCCGCACTTGCGCGAACGTCGCGGCCACGCGCGGCGCGTCCGCCAACCGGTGCGTCCGCGAAAAGCGATCGCTCAAAAACGGCCGCACTTCATGGAGATAGAACTCTTTGAGCGGCCCGCTGCCGGCGAGCGGCTCGGCCTTTTTCGGCTTCCCCTTTTTCTCGCCCGCGGCCTCCGCGGCCGGTGCGGGAAGGCCCTCGAGCGGCCCGCACACCCCGGCCACCAACGCGTCACTGTCCGCCAGCATCGCCGCGCAAACCTGCGGAATCTGCTCGTAGATCGTCTCCAGCGGCGCGCCGGTCGTCATCATCCGCGTCAAAAACTGCTGCAACGCCAGCCCGAACAGCCCGCTCGCCACGATCACGCCGAACACAATCCACAACACGATTTCAAGCGGCCCGCCCCAGCGAAACGCACTGTGAAACGCGATCAGCGGCACGCTCAGCATACCGAGCCAGATGTGTCCTTTCAGCCACGTGCTCGCGCGGCCCACCCGCCACGTCGGCACCTGCTTGCGCGCGGACAGAAGCCCCGCGAACAGCATCAAGCTCGAACCGGCGATGCCGAACAGCAGCCCCGGCCAACTGCCGCCGCTTGGTCCGTTCGGCGTTTTCCACACCGTCACGCCGTACAACGCCGCCGCCACGACCGCGAGCGCCGTCGTCACCGCCGCCCAGCGCTTGTGACCGGAATCGATAATCAATCGGTGCTTCCAAAGGAGGTCGCTTGCGGTGCAACAGTCACGGCGAGCCGGCGCGAAAAGAATTCGGCGGGATTTACGCGCATCGCCGCGTCGTGCGGACACGCGTACACGCAGGTCGGCTCCGGCAGCCCGACGCACAGGTCGCAGGTCACGGCCCGTTTCAGCATCGCGCGTTTCTTGCCCGGCCGCTTCGGATCGTCCACGTCGATGATCTTCGGCTTCTGGCCCTCGTACAAATGTTCCAGCTTGGCCACGTCAAACAAGTGCATCTCGATGTTGCCGTACGGGCAATTCTTCGAGCACAGTTCGCAGCCGATGCACCAATCCTCGATGATGACCTCGAGCGTGTCGCGGCGGCGGATCGAGCCGACCGGGCAGCCAATCATGCACTGCGGGTCCGAGCAGTGGCGGCAGGAGCTGGCGACGAGGTAATTCTGAAAGCGCAACCCGTCGCGCAGCAGCCGCGTGATGCCGTCGTCGTGGGCCGAAGCGCACGCGTGCACGCATTCGTCGCATCGCGTGCAGCGGTCGAGGTCGATCATGAGCGTGTTTTGCGCGACCGGCAGTCCCTGTTGCACGAACTGCTCGATCGGTATTTCCGGGATCATCTGCAGGCGGACGCGGTTCGATTCGCGGCGCCGCTCGGCGTTGGCTTTGAGTTTCGCGCGCAGGCGCGGCAGGCGATTGATCACCGCCTCGAAGTCTTCCTTCTTGATCTCGACGACCTCGACGTGGTCGATCGCGCGGCAGGCGGCCATGTGATTGCCGCCCGTGAGCACGCTCATCTCGCCGAAGATCTGGCCGCGCGACACGTAGCCCAGCACGACGTCGCCGCCCGCGCAATGCTGCACCACCTGCACGAAGCCGATCCGCACCATAAACACGCTCGACCCGACCGTGTCCTGCTCGAAGATCACTTCGCCCGGATCGAACGACCGCAACTCGACGCGCGAACGCAGTTGGTCGATGTATTCGTTGGGCAGATCGGCGAATTCGCGCACGTTGCGGAGCTGCTCGAACAAAGCCCGCTCGCGGTAGCTCCGTTCCAGCTTCGCCTTGAAGCTCTTCGCCTTCTTGAGCAGCTCGAGCACGTTGCGCATCATTTCGAGCAGCACGCAATCCTCGAGCGCGATCGCGGTGGCGGATCGCGGGTAGAAATCCATGCAGGTCATTTCGCCGAACAGGTCGCCGGAATCGAGCAGCACCATTGGATCGCCGAATTTCAAGTCCGAGGGCGCGTCGATCGGGATCGACCGTTCCGCCTGCGACTCGTCGTCCATGAAGTCAGTTTCGGCGGACAATTGAGACGTGTTGGGTCTCAGGAATCCAAACCAGCCGCGCGACTCGTTCTTCGCGCGCAGCTTCTTGGCCCGCCGGATCGGGCTGGAGATCGTCATCTGCACCTTGCCGGACAGGATGTAGAACGCCGTGGAACCGTAGTCGCCCTCGCGGCAGATCACGTCCCCTTTTCGAAACCGGCGCCGCGCGACGGCCCGGTCGTTGTAGTCGAACTGCTTCTGCCAACGGTCCTCGGAAATCTCCGCGAAGTCGCGGTAGTGAACCATGTCGGCCGGCGTGAGCGGTTCCATCGTGCCGCTGAAGTCGCGCGGCGCCAGCGATTCGGCCTGCTGCGCCAGGTCCAATTCCGTGCCGAAGGCCAGCAGCGTATTGCCGACCGTGATGTAGTCGCCCGGCGCGAGCGGCGTGGGCTCGCGGACCCGCTGGCCCATTCGATAGGTGCCGTTCACGCTGCCGGCGTCGATCAGAAAATAGCGGCCGTCCTCACAGCGAATCTCCGCGTGACGCCGCGACGCCTCCACGTCCGTGAGACGCATCTCGCAGGCCGTGTCGCGGCCGATGACGACCGATTCCGTCTCGATCGCAAATCGCTGCCCCTTATCCGGCCCGTCGAGCACGAGCAGTTGCAGCGCGCCGGTCTCGAACAACAATTCCGTGTCGCCGACTCGAATCAAGTCGCCTACCGAAATCCGCGCCCGCGGGACTTGCGTGCCGTTCAAGTAGGTGCCGTTCGCGCTCTCCAGATCCGTGATCCAGTATTCGCTCTTCACGAATTCGATCTGCGCGTGCTGTCGCGAAACTTCCACATCCGGCAATTGAATGTCGTTCAGCACGCTTCGGCCAATGCACAGCGTCGACCGGCCGAGCGGATGACGGCAACCTCGATCCGAACCATTAGTAACGAGTAGCGTGGGCAAGCGATGATCCTTTCGATGCCGCGCGTCCGCCCGGCAACGGTCTATGCTAAGGCTCGCGCTGACGCGCATCAACCGAGCATCGCGGAAAGTCTGTGGAGCCAAAGTCACCGGGTGCGGTCATACTCGTGGCGTCGCTGAAACTGTCGGGCGTTGGACTGCTCCGGATTCTGAATTCTGGCGGCTTTTGCCACATCTTCTTGCGTTTGCCTTTTGCCTTTCCGGCGCCTGTTGCTATCATCAACCGCCCTACTCGCCGCGCGATCGTCGCGGGGCGGGTGTTTTTCGTCCCGAAGTTTGGCGTCATGAAGAAATCGTGTCCCAAGTGCGGCAGCCTCGTGAACCTCGACGCGGAGACATGTCCGCAGGCGGGTTGCGGAGTCGTCTTCAAGAAGGCGCGCCAGAATCTCATCTTGCCGGACAGCGACAAGGACGACGTGGCGAGCCGCGACACCGTCGATTCGACGAAGGTGCGTGTCGATCCGAAGCGGTTACCGCCAAGTTACCGGCGCAGGCTAAGCTTCGGACAGCGCGTCGTCGCCGTGCTGACATGGCCGTTTCGGCTGGTCGGCGGCTTGTTCAGCCGCGACAGCGCGTCGCGACACGCGGAGAGTTCGACACAATTTCCTGACGCAGCCGCTTCCGCCGCGAGACCGGCTGCGAAGCTCGATTCGCCGAGCCAGCGGTCCGGTTCGCGGTCCCCCGCGGCGCCGGCCGGCGCGGGGCAACCACCGGGAAGAATTGGCGCGAGCGTACCGAGTCCGGAAAGTGCAAGAGAGTTCAAACCAGTCGTCGCGGTGGGGCCTCACGTGCCGAGCGCCTCCCCGGCATCCGACCCAAGTTCCGCAGGGACCCGACCTCACGTCGGTGAAAAGAAAATGGCAAACGAACCGAAACCGGCCGAACCGCGGCGCGTGGACCCCGATCCGGCGAGCGTTCCGGCCAAGCCACAATTGGCCGCACAGCCCGACGAACTCGCCGCCCAGTTTGCCGCAGCCGCTCGACGCGGTGACCCCGTGATCGTGCCGCCCGGCGGTCCGGAGCGCCCGGTCGTGGCCGCCAAACCAGCGGTGCCGCCGGCCGCCGCACCAGCGCCCGTCGCCCCAGCGCCGGCACCCGTTGCTGCCGCACCGCCGCGCGTGAAGCAAGTGGACGTGTCCACAGTCAACGTTCTGCCGCCCGACCCAACGAACGAGCCGCCACCGCACGCGCCGTCGATGCAATCTGCCGACACGCTGGGGCCGTCGCTCGCGCCCACGGCCAGCCGGATCGACACGCCGATCGGCGAGGCGCGCGTGCCGGCCGCCGCGGCAGCCAGACCGGACGAAATCCCGCCGACCCGAACGCCGATCAGCGCGCCGAGCGTAACCGCGGCGGGAGCGGCCACGATCTTCATGGACGACGAAACTCCCGATCCGCGCTCGCAGCAGCCCGCGCGCACACCCGCGACGCCGTCCGCGCCGAGGCCGGCCGCTCAAGTTTCGATCGGGCAGATGTCGGTCGCCGCCGACGTCGGCAAACCGCTGCCGCCACCCAGCCCGCCCGTGGCGACGCGCCAAGGAACGGGACTGAGCGGCATGCCGCCCGACAAAGGCGCGTCGTCGCCCAAGGATCCGCAGCAGGTCAACATCCGCGAAACAGCGTACTTCGGCGCCATGCCGACTCGCCCACGCGTCGAACAGAAATCACACTTCCTCGATGTGCTCGACACGGCGGGTATCTGGAGCACGTTGATCGAAATCGGCCCGCAAGGCGTGACCATTGGCCGCACGAAAGGCAACGTGACGCTCAACGAGGTCACGACCATGGGCGCGTGTCACGCCCGATTTTGCTTCGAGAACGGCGTGACGACCGTGACCGATCTCGGTTCGCGCAACGGCGTGCTGCTGCGCATTCGCGAGCCCGTGCGGCTGCGCGACGAGCAGCGGTTTCGCGTCGGCACACACTTGCTCGCGGTCCGGCGCTTCGTGCGCGGCGAGCCGAAACAACAGACGCTCGGCCCGGACCCGGATGAAGTGCTATGCACGCGCGAGATCGCGCCGCACGCCCAACTTTCGTTCGTCGCCGTGGACGGCGGCGAATTGTTCTCGTACCCGCTGCTCAAAACCGAATACGTGATCGGCCGCGACCCAGAGCAGACCGACATCCCGCTCGCGGGCGATTCGGCGAGCAGCCGCCGCCACGCCAAGCTGCGATTCGACGGGCAAAATCACTGGCTCGAAGACCTCGGAAGCCAGAACGGCACCTACGTCCAAATCACCGGCCAAGAGCGACTGAACGTTGGCGACATGGTGCTGCTCGGCCTGGTGCTGTTCCGAATTTCGGAGAAATCAACGGAGAAGTGATGGCCCGCGACGGCGACCGAGCACGCGCACGGCCGACTCGAAGACTCGCTGTCCGTGGCAGCCGAAAACCGTGGCGTGCCCGACTGCTCGTCGCGGCACTTGGCGCGCTCTGGCTCGACGCGCACGCGGCGCGGGCCGACGACGATCACGCGCCGCCAACGATTGCCGGCGCGGCCTCGTGTGCCGTCGCGGCCTGCCACGGCGGGGCAAATCCCGATTACGGCCAATACCGCACGTGGCTCGAACTCGACCGCCACGCCCAGGCATTTCAGACGCTGCTCAGCGACCAATCGCAGCAAATCGTGGCGAGCCTCAAGCAGCAGCCCGCGCACGACAATGACCTCTGTCTCGCGTGCCACAGCACGTCGGTGCTCGGCCAAGCGGGTCCGCGATTCGACCGGCGCGAGGGCATAAGCTGTGAATCGTGTCACGGCCTCGCGGAGAAATGGCTCGAACCACACAAGCTGACGCCGTGGAAGGAAGTCACGCCCGACGACAAGTACGGATCACTCGGTATGCGCGAGACGAAGAACGTCGTTGTGCGTGCTCGACTCTGCGTCGAGTGCCACGTCGGCACGGCGCAGCATGACGTGAATCACGAGTTGCTCGCCGCCGGCCACCCGCCGCTCGTCTTTGAACTCGACCTGTTCACCGCTCGCATGCCGCCGCACTGGAAGGGACCGTCCGACAAGGTGACAACGTTTGGCGCCGCCGCGTGGTCGGTCGGTCAGGCGGTCGCGATCAAGCAGTTACTCGCGGTGCTGCGTGGCCGGCTGTCGCGTGCGGACTGGCCGGAGTTTGCCGAGTTCGATTGCTCGGCGTGCCACCACGCGCTGGAGGAGCCAAGTTGGCGGCAGAAGCGTGGCTATCCGGGACGCGGCCCCGGCGCACTCGCGTGGTCACGGCCGCAGTGGGACGTATTGCGCCGACTCGTTCCGCAAACCGCCGAGGCTCGCCGAACTGACGACGCCTTTGCGTCGCTCGCTCGCGCGCTGAACAATCCGCGTTCGGGTGCCGCGGAGCTGCTCAGCTTGACGGGCAAGGCCGAGCAGGCCGCCGACGCCGCGCTCGACACGATCGTGCAACTAAAGTGGACCGACGCGAAATTGAGTCGGCTGCTCGACGAACTCATCGCCCACGCCGATCGCGCGAATGAACCTGCCGGTGCGCTGCACCACACGCTCGCCGCCAGCGCGCTCTTCGAGGCCATCGAACGCGCTACGCAGCCGCACGAGTCCAAGCAAGCCGCCGACCGCGCCGGACGCGTGCGAGCACGTTTCAACGATCTACTGCATCAAATCACCGGCCCGGCGTACTCGCCAACGTCATTCGGCGATCGGCTGACCGATTTACGACAGGCCCTCGAACGAAACCGCTGACGGCGTCACATCCGCAGTTGTGCTACCTACGCCGCACGGCCCAGAGCGATTCGAAGGTGCGAAGGTACAGTGTCCCATTCGACACGACAGGCGAGGCAGTGAGCGTTTCGCCAAGCTCGTTTTGCGCGACTATCTCAAACTTCGGCCCCGCCTTGACGACGGACACGCGGCCGTCGAAACCCGGCATGAACACGTGGCCGTCGGCGTAGATCGGCGACGCGCGGTGCCTCGCGCCGTGAACTCGCTCGCGATATCGCTGCTCGCCCGATTTGGCGTCGAGGCACGTGAGCACGCCGTCTTCGCCGACGAGGTAGACAAATCCGTCATGCACCAGCGGCGACGGCACGTCGGGCGTGCCGCGCGGCAGCGTCCAGAGTTTCGCGTCTTTGTTGTGGGTCGCGTCGCCGGTGAGATCGGGCCGGAGCACCAGCACGTTGCCGCGCTTCGCTGAGGGCACGACGATCATGCCCGGCGCGGCGACCGGCGAGGCGACGAATCGCAGCGTGGCGTTGTAGCCGGCCTGGCCGGTCTTGCCGGCGGCCGATTTCTTCGTCGCGGGCGGCTGCTCCGCCGCGCCGATCGCCTTCCTCAACTCCGCGATCGTGTAGGTCTTTTCCGGGTCGAGCTTGTGTTGCTCGGCGAGGCGATCGAACACGCGGCGCGTTGGGCCTTCTGGAATTTCCGATCGCGTGACCTTGCCGTCCTTGTTCGTGTCGAATCGTTCAACCAGCCCGCCGGCACTACCGCCGCCCTGCCCCGCGGCGCCGCCGCCCGCCGCGCCGGCGTCCGCCGCACCGCCGGAATCCGCCGGCGGATTCATGCCGCCGTGCCGCCACAGTTCCACGCCGTCGCTGAGCCGGTGCGCCATCACGTAATCGCCGCCGTGCGTCACGAGAAACTGCGCCTTGCCGTCGTCGTACAGCACGGGCGACGCGTACGAATGCTTGCACTCAAACGTCGCGCCGGTCTTGCGGTCGCGCTTCCAGATTTCCTTGCCGGTCGCGGCGTCGAACGCGGCCACGTACGACGGCTCGGCGTCGCCGCGCATCGGGCCGTGAATGATCTGCAAATACAGCCGGCCGTCGTGCAGCACCGGCGTCGAGTGTATTCCAAATTGAATGTCGAACTGCCCGTAGCACTGCTGCAAGTTGATCTTCCACTTCTCGTTGCCGTCCACGTCGAGGCACACGAGGTCGCCGGTGCCGAAAAAGATCCAGACGTGCTTGCCGTCCGTGCTCGGCGACGGCGACGCGAGATTTCCTTCCGCCGTGCCCAGCCCCACGTCGCGGTTTCCCGTCGCCAGCTTGCGCCGCCACAACTCGGTGCCGTCCGTGCCGACGCACAGCAGCAGCAGGTCTGCTTTGTCGGCCGACGTCAAAAAGATGCGATCGCCCCACACGGCCGGCGTGGACCCCGCCGGACCCGGCAACGCGAGCCGCCACGCGATGTTCTTGTCGCGGCCCCACTCGGTCGGGACATTCTTCTCCGCCGACACGCCGTCATTCTTCGGCCCGCGCCATTGCGGCCAGTTCTCGGCCGCCGCACGATGCGTGGCGAGTCCCAGCGCGGCAATGATGACGATTGACGGCAGGCACGCGCGACGGCAAAACGCCGTCGCGGCCCTTGAATCGCCGCGGTACCCATTTGAAACAAGTCGGTGTTGCATCGTTCGCTCCTTGGTGTGGCGACGAGTTTACAGATTCTCGACGGCCGTCGCCAATAAGCACAGGGCGTTTCGAGCGAACGACCAAGCTCACCTACCGCGGACTCTCACTTGTCCTGATCCTGTGCTTCTCTCGAGGCTTGGCGCTTCCTCGTGAAGAACTCCCGCAAATCCGCCACGCCACCGATGACGGCACCTGCAATGGCACCCGCACCGGCTAGGAAAACTCCCACAAAGAAGCTGACAACTACACTGTCACTCGCCGGTTGTGCGCCAGCCATAATGCTGACGCCCGCAAAACCAGCAAGGAACCCAATCCCAGCGCCAGCGAGCGAACAAACCAACGCGCGACCCATGAAACACCTCGTCTGCGGAGAGGAACTGAACAAAACCACCACCGCCGAACGATCCAGCTCAGCAGCCGGGGCCGCTGAGTAACATATGACTCTCGGAAACCGAACGTGCGGCCCCGGTCTGCTGCAGCGTTTGGTTCGGCGTCTGGGGCTACTCCGAAAGCCAGGAGGCCGGGCAGCCCCACCGCGCCGCCCACTCGGACACCCCTTCAAAAGCAGTTCTCTCCGGGCAGCTCCGACGCCTGCCGAATCCAACTCGCCACGAGTTGCTCGTCGATCTGGTCGTCCTCGTGGATGTGGAAGTAGCGCGTGCCCTCGTTCTTGGACTCGACCGGGGGGACAGGACGCAACGACGTGCCGCCGAAGAAAGCCACCTTGACGTACTTCGTGAGGCAATGGAAGCCGAGGAACCAGCCTTGGCCCTCGATGCCGTAGAAGGGCGTGTTCCACCTCACGGCTTTGCGCACGTTGGGCACGGTGCGCACGATGAGCGCGTCGAGGTGGCGCCCGACGTCGCGTTTCCGGCCCGGCATGGCCGCGATGTAGGCCTGCACGGGGGCGTCGCCGTCGGCCTTTGCGATCTGAGGGTTGCCGCCTGCGAGGAGGGTCGGCTTCGCAGCGACCCGCTTGGCGGCTGCCTTCTTTGCGACTTTCGCCGACTTCTCGGACGTCTTGCGAGCCATTGGGTTCACTCCAGGACCGCGGTGGCGGGTGGCCTGGACGGCTTGCGTCCGGGCCACCCGCGGCCCCAGCGAAGGGACAAGAGCCCCCGAACAACCAAAACGCATTGTACGCGGACACAACCTCCGAACAACCACAAAACTGGGGCCGCCTCCGCTGGATCGTTTCGTTAGACGATTGCGCTACGCGGCGGACAGCGATCTTCAACTTTTTGGTTGCTGTTGACTGTTCTTGCGTATTTGATCGAGCTTGTCTTCCAGCTCCTTCCAGTTGTTTTCGAAGCTCTTGTTCAGGCGCGCGTCGTCAAGCTTGGCGTCTCCCAATGCGTTGTTCATCGTCTTGATCAGGCTTTTGATGTCGTCCTTCTCCGCCTTCGTAGTCTGGAAAAGGTTTAGGGGGTTGTTCTGATCCAAGCCGTCCAGGTCGAAAAGGAGCGGACACACGTAGGTGTGCTCAACGCTCTTTGAGATGGCGCCAGCTTCAAAGTAAATCCAAGGCTGTTGCAGGTTCTCCGGGGTCAAGCAAATGATGCCGAAACCACTTTCCTTGAGCTCCTTGCTTATTTCGGTAGGCCAAATCCGTCCTTTGTCCAAGTCCGCCGACGACATCCACGGCTTCAGGATATGGATGACATCCGGAAGCCAGTCATGAAGTGCTTGAGCCACAGCTTTGCTTCGGGGCCCTGACCATCCAATGAAAACCTTCATCATCGACATGGCTCCTACTAGCGAAATGAGATTTGTTTTTGGTCAAGGACGCAATGCAGGTTGAAATCGTCTAACGTTAACGCTGAGCGGTCGGGGCGGGGAACTACCAAACCGCTCCGAACGGAGACGAAACCTCGAACAACCAAAACCCGTGACGCGAACGAAAACGCCCGCCCCGATCCGCTCCAGCGTTTCGTTAGGCGAGCCACGACCCCGACCGAGAAGGAGAACCGCGACCATCGAAAACTCGGTTCACTCGTCGTCTGGGAATTTCACCGGCTTGCCTTGGCTCATCTCGTAGAACTTGAGATAGTCGGCGAGCGAAAACAGGCCGATCTCTTTGCGCAGCTCCTCGACTCGCCTACGATCTTCAAGCGGCAAGACGACCAACTCTCCATTGTCGTTAGGACCGATCTGCGTTCCATAGCGCTGTTTCTCCCCCAGCATCAACTGCAGACGATCGTGAAGCAGCGCGTACGGCTGGCCGTTCAGTCGCTTCGCCTTCACGTCCTTCTCGATCGCCGGTAGGGCCGCCAGCATCAGAGGTGCGTGCATACTGTGCTGCACGATCAGGAACGCATCGTTGGAAGTGCGGGCGCCAAACCGCTCGGCGTCGATCCAACCGACCTCCTGCACAAGTTTGACAACGTAGTTCGTGTTGTCCGCATCGACCTTCCCGGCTTCATTTCGCTTTGCCGGGTCGGTGCGCACTTCCTGGTCGAGCTTCGCGCGCCGGGCCAGCTCCCCCTGTACGGTCTGAACTTTTTCCTTCGGCAATTCTTTGGCTTCTCCCAGGGCCAACGGCTTCGCCTCGACTTCGGCCGGAACCTTGTCCAATTTCAAGTACTTCTTCGGCTTGCCGTCCGGCCACGTGAGGGAGAGAACCCGATCCTTCAACTCGAACCGGATCACGACCTCGCGGCCCAGGGAGTTCGTGACGATCCTACCCGGTTCGTAGGTCAGCCGGGCGATCTGAAGAGTGGGCTTGCCAAGGCGAGCGAAGGTACACTTAGTCGCCTCGAAGTGGATCACACTCTCGTTGTCGTCGTCATTCTCCCAACTGCCTATCAGAGACCTGGCGAAGTCGGGGACAATTTCTTCGGGGGGCCGTTTGTCCTGTCGAGTGGCGATTTCCTGAGGCTCCTCTGCGCCGACGCCCCATGCCAACGAGACCCCAAAAAGCAGAACGAGGCTCATCGCGCTTATGGCCCGCATTTTGTCCCCCTTTCTCGCGGGTGGCCCGGACGGCTTTGCGTCCGGTCTGCGCAGCAGCAAGAGGTTTCTATCGATCAACGTTTCGCCGCTCATTCACGCAGCGCAATCCTCTTGTCGCTGCGCGACCCGGACGCAAAGCCGT
>Ga0247727_10012264_pt1 | contig 14757 bp, 13 predicted proteins | sample WisWelCaveWW1625_FD_202498 | JGI IMG/M metagenome (GOLD analysis project Ga0247727, IMG submission 202498) | Biofilm microbial communities from Wishing Well Cave, Virginia, United States - WW16-25 | ecosystem: Environmental > Aquatic > Deep subsurface > Groundwater > Cave microbial mat | place... | reverse complement strand
GCCACTCGCAACTTGACGACGTGCGACTGACGGTCGTGGGCGGCGGCCCGGCACTGGCGCGCTGGCAGCGGCTCGCGCGGGAGTGCGGACTGGGAGCGCGGGTGGAATTCACCGGCCCGGTGCCGCGGGACTGTTTGCCCGGGCGGTATGCCACCGCGGACGCGCTGGTGTTTCCGGCGTTGCGCGACAGCGGCGGCTCGGCGTTGCTCGAAGCCATGGCGCGCGCGCTGCCGGTGATCTGCCTCGACTGGGGCGGCCCGGGCGAAATGCTGGATGCTTCGTCGGGCGTCAAAATCCCTGTGCGCAACCGGACCGAGACGGTCGCCGCGCTCGCGGCCGCCATCGCGCGGCTGCGGGACCTGCCACAACTGCGGCGGTCTCTTGGTCAAGCCGCGCGCGAGCGGGCGCTCACGCGGTTTCGCTGGGAAGCCAAAGCCGCGCTTCAAGCCGCGACGTATCACAGGTTACTGACTGCGCCATGATTCCCTCCCGCCGCAAGTTTTTGACGACGCTGTTTGCCTCACTCGAGGCGAACGGCGTGCGCTACGTCCTGTTGCGCAACTATGACAACCTTTACGCCGACGTGACCACGGACGTGGACTTGCTGATTTCGCCCTATTCAGCACGGCGGTTCGAGCGCTGCTTGCGTGAAGCCGCCGGCGAAACCGGTTTCCGCTTTGTTCACGCGGCGCGTTACGTCAATTACTCGCACGTGTACTGGCACCCGCTGGGCGGGTTTATCCGGATAGATTTCGAGACCGAAGTGCGCTGGCGGCTGTTCACGGTGCTTCCCGCCCGCGAGGTTCTCGACGCCCGACGGCGGTATCAGGAGTTTTTCTTTCCGCATCCGCGCCACGAATCGGTGATTCTATTCGTGGCCGCCATCTGGCGGCTGTCATTGAGCGACCGGTATCGCGAGCAACTGCCGCGGCTGGCGGCGGCGTGCGAAACGCCCGAGGAGTTGCGCCGCGCGCTGGTGGAAGCGTTCGGCCCGGCGGGCAACGCCCTGGCCGCGTTCCAGCCGCACGCGGCCACCGCTGTTTTCGACCGCGCGCTGGCAAAGCGGGTCCGTTGGTCGCTGGTTTTTGCCGCCCATCGCCGGGTGCGCCGGTTACGGGCTTTGATGGTGAACACCTGGACGGACGTGTTGCGGCTGAGGGAGCGGCTGCGCCGGCCCGCCGGCATTTCGTTTCTGTTCGTCTCCAGCAACGAGCGCCCCCGGCACTTCGCCGAGTTGATGCAGCGGATTGATTTTCTGTTCCCGGCGAAGAAATGCATCCTGCAATCGTTCGATCTCACGGGCGGTGGTTCCAGCTGGGCGCGCTGGGGCTTGCGCCTGCGTTGGCTGCGCCTGCGGACGTTGTTCAAGGGCGGCTTGTTCGTGCGTTCCTACCGGCTGGCGCGCGACATGGACCTGCTGGCTGTGATCCGCACGCACGCGCGATACTTGTTTCCCTCCCGCACGTTCGTCTGCGCGGAGGACAGCGCGGGAAGCCTTTACTTCGCCCACGTGAGCCGCGGATTCATGGCGACCTCGCCGCCGCGGCCAGCGTCCGAAGAAACGGATTTCAGCAGGCTGTTCATCGAGTTCATTTCGGATATCCTGGTACGCGCGGCGGCGCTGGACGCCCGCAAAGTCCCGAGGCGCGGGGTTTTTTGCGTGCTGGCCGGCCTGGACGGCGCGGGCAAGACCACGCTGGCGCGCAATCTTTGCGAACTGGCCGCCCACCACGATCGCTTCACCTGCGCCCGGTACTTCCACTGGCGCCCGAAGCTGCTCCGAAGTGTCGAGTTCCCGTTGCCGGAATTCCGAAATCTCCCGCGCCAAGCCCCGCTCCGGGCCAGCGCGTTCAACACAATCCTCTCGGCGGCGAGGCTCGCGAAGAACGCCGCGCTCGCCCGGCTCGCCTGGCACTGGCGGCTGCGGCCCTTGCTGGACCGCGGCTGCCTGGTGGTGGTGGACCGCTATCTTTACAATTACCACCTTGACCCGGCCTCGGTGAAATTCACCGGCCCGGCCGCGTGGCTCGAACGCGCGGAAAGGTTTTTCCCCCAGCCCGACCTTGTGCTCAAGCTTGGCGCGCCTGCCGAAATCCTGCTCCGGCGCAAACAGGAGCTTTCGGAACCGGAAGTCTTACGGCAGATTGCCGCCCTGAACGGATTGCCGTGCGCCGCCGGGCGCGTGGCCGACCTGGACGCGGCTCGACCCGCCGCAGAGGTTGCGCGCGCGGCCATGGAGGCCATCCTCCAGTTGCCGCGATGACCGCCGGCCGGCTGGACGCGCCGCCATTCCGCGAAACCCGTCGTCAACCGATGTCAGCTTTGCCCTGCACCACGCTGCGCGAAGTGTTCGCCGCGACGGCGGAAGATTCCGCGGCACAGGAAGAAATCGGCTTTCGCGTGTTGCGGCGCGGAGGCGATCCATTTCTTTTCCTGCCGACCGACCCCCACCTTGGCGTCGCCGCGCTCGATCTGTATCCCGCCCAATCGGCGAAGGCCCGGTTGGCGAAGGGGCTGTTACGTGTGGCGTTGCGGCTCGGCGCTCCGACGGGGGTTGAGCGCTGTGCTTTGCGCTTTGGGCGCGGTGGCGCTTTTGTTCAGTTCCTGGCGCGCACGGCAAAGCTGCCGGCCGGCGAACTGCCGCGTTTGGCCGTGCTGGCGGGCAATCCGAGGACCGAGGGCCGCCGCTTCGTCATGCTGGTGTTCGGCGCCGACGACGAGCCGGCGGCGGTGGTGAAGGCGGGAACTGGCGACGCGGCGCGCAAGCTCATCGCCCACGAAACGAATTTCCTGCAACGGATTGCCGCGCGCACGCCGGGCGTGCCGGTGCTTTGCGGGACGTTTGCCTCGGGCGTGCTGGATGCGTTCGCCCTCGACTATTTTGCCGGGCATCCGCCACGCGCGCAAGCCACGCCGGCGCTGGCGGAATTGCTGGGCGCGTGGGTTTCGGTTGGGCGCGTCGTCACTGTGCGGGAGTTGCCGGCCTGGCAGCGGCTCCTGGCCGCGTCCGCCCGTGCGCCGTTGCCCCCGGTGGTCGCGGCGCAGGGCGGGAGGCAATGTCACGCGGTGCTCGCGCACGGCGACTTCGCGCCGTGGAACGTGAAGGTCGCGCAGGGCCGGTGGACGGTGCTGGATTGGGAGCGCGGCGAGCCGGAGGGAATGCCGGCGTGGGATTGGTTTCATTTCCTGATCCAGCCCATGGTGTTGGTCCGGCGGGACTCGGTGCCGGCTCTGATGGCGCGCGTCGAGCGGCTGATCGTTTCCGATTCCTTCAGTCGGTACGCACGGCAAACGGGCGTCCTCGGCCTGGAGCGCGAATGGGTGCTGGCCTACCTCGGCTATTGCGCGCGCGTGATCCGGCAGGCGGACGGCTTGGATCGGATCGAGGCGCTGGAGCGGGCGCTGATCGCGCGGTGGTTTCCCAGCGGCGGGCGGGCATGACCTTCGAGCGGCTCATTGTACTGGGACGGAGACTCCCAGGAGTGACTCCTCCTCGTCCCCGATTTTTCAGGGTACTTCGAGGACGAGGACGAGGACAAAATCCAAAGCGTGCGTTTTCGGCCAGGCACAAACTACACCGCGGAGAGGACATCCTGCCGATGCCGATGGCCATGGAGGAACTCTTCGAATTTCCGCCACACCTCTTCGACCGAAATGTTCGTCAGGCAATGGGGTGAAGTGAACCGGCAATAATCGGAGCACGGTTTGTAAGGACAAGGACGGCCTTCGACGCAAACCGTCTCCCGATGCAGAGGCGCGAACCACTCGGGCAGTTGCGGTCCGAACAACGTGAGCGTGGGCACGCCGCAAAACGCCGCAAGGTGGCCCGGCCCGGAATCGTTGCCGATGAAGGCTCCTGCGTGGTCAAGCAACGCCAGCAACTCGGCCACGGTGCGTGGGGTGGCCACGCCGTGCTCGCCCATGCGCAGCCACCATTCGCGCTGGTCCGGGTCGCAGGCGATGACGACGGGATAATTGTGCCGGCGCAGGCGAGCGACGAGGCGGGCGTAATTGGGCAACGGCCAGACGCGAACGGATTGTCCCGCCCCGCTATGCACCAGCAGGGTGCCGCCAGGCCGCGCCCCCGGCAGCGGAATGGCCTCGCGCGCGGGCAACGCGAGGCCGAGTTCGCGCCCCAGCACCCGCCAGTACTCGTAGCGATGATCGCGTGGATCGGGCCGGGCCAGCGGATGGGTCAGGAACCAATCGCTCCGCCAGCGGGAAAAACCAAACCGCTTCCGGGCGCCCGCCAGCCAGAGCAGAAGGTGATCGCGCGGATCCCACCGCGCGGAGAGGGCCGCGTCGAACGCCTCGGCAGCCAGCCGCCGGCGCAACGACCACAACCCGCCCCACGGCCACCGGTGCAACCGGTATTTTCCCGTGAACGCCGTCCACGGCGCGACGAACGGCAGCACCCGGACTTCCGGCCAGAACCGGGGCCGCAATTCCAGCGCGTAAGGTTTGGCGACGAGCGTCACCGCGAATTGTTCCGCCGCCGCGCGCAGGAACGGCGTGGCGATGACGAGATCGCCCAGCCCCCAGAGTTCGACGATGAGCAGTTTGGATTTCACTGTGGCTTGCGGGCGACAAGATACGCCGACCAGCCGAGCCAATGCACGCGCGCGGTAAACTTTTTCCGGCTCTCCGGCAGCAGACAAAGCACCGGATGCGCCGCGGCGAACAGCCAGTTGCGCGACGTGCCGGCGCACTCGGCTTGCAACCCGGCGGCGGCGAGCCGACGCGCGAGGTCCTCGGTCTTCACCAGTCGAACATGCGTCGGGTCGTCGTGAAAATTCAGCGTAAACCGGCCCGCGGCGCTGGGCAGGTCGAGCGTCTTCGGATGCGGTGTTTCGAAGTAAACGCGGCCCGCGGGCTTGAGCAGCCGCGCGATTTCAGCGAGCAACATTCCCAGATCGCGCAAGTGTTCGACGACGTGCATGCAGGTCACGGCGTCCATGGCCGCATCGGGCCAGGGGAGTGGATCGCGCTCGAAGTCGGCGCGACGGAACTCGCAGCCGGCTGGATACTGTTCCGGGCGGCCCGATTTGTCGGCGGAGAAGAGCCGCAGGTCCGGGCGCAACTCGGCGATGTGCCCTAGGGTTTCGCCGTCCGAGGAGCCGAGGTCGAGCAACGCGCCGCCGCGCGGCGTTGCGGCCACAAAGCGCGCGCGCGTGTCGAGCCAGGGAAAGTGCCGCAAGCCAGCCCAATTCATAGCGTCGCGGCAGACTAGGGAGGACGGGAAGGGGTGTAAAGCGCGCCTGAACACGCGCCCAAATCCGCAGGCGAACGGAGCGCCAGTCTCCGGCCCGGCACGTTTCGGAGGCGCAATCACCCGCGCGCCGGATCGGAGAAATGCCTGACGCAACACGCAATGCGTCTCATGCGAGCCCCTTCACCGCCGCCTCCAGGCTCGCCACGTCCGCCACGTTCAGCATGCGCGCCGACTTCTCGATGCGCTTCATGAAACCGCTCAACGCCGTGCCCGGGCCGAGTTCGATGAACTGCGTGAAACCCTGCCCCAGCAGGACACGCATGGATTGCTCCCAAAGGACCGGCGCCGTGAGCTGTTCAACCAGCCGCGAATGGATCGCCGCCGGCCGGCCGTACGGCAGCGCGGCCACGTTCGAGATAACCGGCACGGTTGGGGCGGAAACCGCAACCCTGGCCAGTTCCGCTTGCAGCTTCGGCTGCGCACTGCCCATGAGTGGGGAGTGGTACGCCCCGGCCACCGGCAGGGGAATGGCCTTGCGCGCGCCCCTGGCCTTCGCCAGTTCACAAGCCTTCTCGATCCCCTGCGCCTCGCCAGAGATGACGAACTGCCCGGGACAATTCAAATTCGCCAGCACCACGCCCGCTTGGGCGCACACCTCACGCGTCGGCGCTTCCTCCAGGCCGATGATCGCCGCCATGCCGCCGCGCGTCGCGTCGCACGCCTCCTGCATGAAACGGCCCCGCTGGCGGACCAGCCGCAAGCCGTCCTCGAAACTCATCGCGCCCGCCGCCGTCAGTGCCGTGAATTCGCCGAGCGACAAACCCGCGGTGGCCTCAAACGCCAGAGCCGGTGCCCGCTCCTTGAGCAGTTGGAAAGCAATCCAACTGACAAGAAAAATCCCCGGCTGGGCGTTTTCGGTTTTGATCAATTCGGCCTCCGGGCCATTGAAGCAAATGGCGGCGAGGTCGTAGCCGAGAGCGGCGTTGGCACGATTGAACCATGAGCGGGCGGACGGAAACACCGCGGCGAGGTCCCGGCCCATGCCGACGGCCTGCGCGCCCTGGCCGGCAAACAACAATGCGGTCTTGCTCATGGAGACCGGCAACTAAACAACATTCTTCGTGGCAGCGAAAGGGCGGAATGAGTGGGCGACTCCAACGGGCCGCTATTAGAGAACAACACCGTTGTCCACGCAGTTTCGGAAGCTTCACAGCGGCCCGGCCCCTGCGCCTGGCCATGCACAGGAAGGCAAGGAGACTTGCCGGGAGCACACGCCATCAACTCCCGGCACTCCGCTGCGTCATGGATTCTACGGCGAACGCGGCTGCGGGCCATCGGCTGGCGGAAGCGGGCGGCGTTGGTCACGCGGGCGGTTGCCGGGCGGCAGCGGCTCCTCGCGCCGGCCCGGCGGGCGGGATTGCCTCATCAATTCCTCGAACCGCGCGCGTTGTTCCGGGAGCAGCGCGTCCCGGATGCGTTTCTGTGTCTCGGTCATTTCGCGGCGCAACTCCGGCGTGATCCGTTCCCAGATTTCCCGGTTGCGCGCCTGGCCCTCGCGGATGATTTGTTCGATGCGCTCGCGCTGCCCCTGGGTGAGGTGGATTTCGCTGTCGAGCTTCTTGAGGAATTCGAGGCTGACGCCGCGTTGCAGGCGGTTCTGAATCATGTTGGGCAACGGCACCGGCTGGCGCAGTTCCCCGGGAGTCATCGCCATTCCGGGGTTCGTGTAGCCGGGCGGGCGGAAGTTCTGCGGAGGAGTCGCGGGAATGTTGACCGGCTTGACGCGGTCCGAATAACTGACCAGCAATCCGCCGGTGACGACTCCCGCGCCGAAAATCACCAGCGTGGCGAGGATGACTTTCCAGGAATTCACCAGAGTTCCTCAGGCTCGCCGATGGTCGCGAGCATCGTTTGCTCGAAATGCTGATCGAGGTCCTGGATTTCCGCGCCCGGGAAAGCCTGGGCACCGACGAACGACCAGACGCCGAGCAGGAGCGGCAGGGCCACGCACGGCGCGGCGGCGCGCCACAACGCCCGGGCCCAAAACGCCCAGTGGTCCGGAAGGCTCCGGCCCGTCAACCGCGCCAGGATCCGCTTTTCAAACGCATACGGCACGCGGTCGGACGGCGGGTGGGCACGGGCGGCGGCGAGCAGCTTTGATCGCAGTGGCTCGAGGTTCATACGATTCCGGGGTGACAGACGTTCGGTGTCCAGAGGGGGTTACAAGTACTTGTCCCGCGCCAGGCGCGCCAGATGTTTCCGCATTTCGGCCCGGGCGCGGAAGGCGCGGACTTTGACGAGGGTGACGGACCAGCCGGTGAGCCGGGCGATCTCCTTGACCGGGCGGTCCTCGATTTCGAGGAGCGTGATGACGAGGCGCGCGGGAGGCGAGAGTTGGTCCAGCAACCGGTCAATGAGTTGCTTGGCCGCCTGCGCGTGCTCATCGGCGGATCCGGCGTCGGCGACGAACCGGTCCAGCCAGTCATCTTCCGGCTCCGACAAATCGCAGAAGGAAGACTCCCGGTTGCGTTGATGGGCGCGGAGGAAATCGTAGCAGGTTCGCACGGCCAGCCTCATGAGCCAGTGCTCGAACGGGGCGTCGCCGCGGAAACTCGCCAGCTTGCCGTAGGCCTTGAGCCAGATTTCCTGGACGATGTCCTCGACTTCGCTCTCGCGGCGGGCATAGCGGCGGGCGGTGGCGAACAGGCGCGGGGAGTATTTCTCGACGAGCGGTTCGAAGCTGGCCGCGTCGCCTCCCAACACCGCTGCGATGAGTTCGGCATCGGACCGTTCCATGCGGCGCGACTATGGCAGAGGCGGGAAGGAGACTGAACTTGAAAAAGCCAAACGGGGGAACACTCCACACTCAACCCCCAACCTGCAATGGCCCGCCGGTCGGCTTGCTTGGGAGTTGAATGTTGAGCGTAGAATGTTCCCCATTCTGGCGGATCATTTCTCCGCCTTGGGCTTGGGCGGCAGGTCATTCTCGTCGCGAGGCCCGGCGCGAGGTCGGGCGGGCCGGTCTTGGAAATCGCGCTGCGGATTTGGGCGAAACCCTTCGCCCGGATTGAACGGCGGCGGGTTCTTGATCTGCTCGATCTGCTCGGCGGAGAGCGGCGGCTTGACCTTGGCCAGGGCTTTGGCGCGCAACAGGGCCAGTTCGCCTTCCAGCCGGCCAAGCTCCAGGGCGTGTTTGCGCACGGCAGCCTCATCAATCTTCGCTTCCAGACTGGCGGCCATCAGGTCCTTCCGCGTGTCGCGCAGTTTCATTTCCAGGTCGCGCCGCTTTTCACCCTCGGCTTCCATGGCATCGCGGAACGATTCGCGTTGGTCCTCGCTCAACACGCGAAAGAAGGCGAAGTCGCCGCGCGGCGCGCCGGCCTGGGGGCGATCCTGAAAGCCCCCTCCCCGTGGCGGCGCCGGGCGGTTTTCGGGTTTTTCGGTGGGTGCGGGCTGGGCGAGCGCGAGGAGCGTCGCCCCGAACACTGCGGCCATGATGGCCGGCAGGAATTTCCGGATGGTGGGGGTTTTCGTTGTCATAGGTTTTGAATGGCGCGGGGTTCCAAAAGCGCGATCCATCCACCAGACGGTCGCGGTGTCCCGGATGTTACAGCGCCAAGGGCCGTTGTCACTTCCGGGTGATGCCGAAGGCCCTTTCCAGTTCAGCCGAGAACGCGGCCACGGCGGCGGTGATCTTGGGCGGCTGTTCGGCCACAGTGGCAATCATTCGCGTGACCGTCTCCGGCTTGGAGCGGACGAGTTCGGCCGCCGCGAGCAGGACCGAGAGTTGATTGTTGATGTCGTGGCGCATGGTCGAGAGCTGGCGGTTGAGCTGCGCCATCTGCTCGACGGTCAGGGTTATGGGCTGGCTGGGCGACGTCATGCGCCACGATGGGCGGAACCGCGGCGAGGAATCAAGCGGCTTTGCGATTCTCAACCGAACAGCGCCGTGATCGGCTGGCCCAAGCCGTCGCGCGTGACGTAGAACGGCCGCCTCGGTTCCGGCTCACGATTTGATCATTTGTCGCACCTTAAAGAATCCAGACCCGGTCGTTTCGCCGCATTCGAAAGTCACTGTCGTGAAAACGCCCGTGGCGACCACTTGCCTCGTGGCAATGATTTTGCCTGACCAATCACAAATCTCCACTTCATAGACGGCATCTGGCGAGGACGCGAAACCGATTCTGATTCGATTCTGAATAAACTCTTTAGTGCTGATCGGTACGTCTCGGAGTTCTGGCATCGAGCTCGCAACGCGTGATGCGGCGACAGCGTTGGTTAGGTGTTGGTTGGCGACCAATGAGAGTCGGAAGAATTGTCCATAGGAATTAAGTGAAACATTGGTGGTCCAAGTCGTTCGCGGTGGATCTCCGAAAAACCTTGCGATGCGGGTCCAGTTGGTGAGATTAAACGTGCCCTCTAGCTGGACTGTTGACGCTTGCCCCCATGAGAAAGTAACCCCATAAAACTGGCCGTTCGTGTGGATAAGTTCGTCAATTTTTATATCGCGCACAAATTCAATTCGCACGATGAAATTCGTCGGCGAGCCATCGGCTTCCGCCGCATCGCATGGAACTAGACAGTCCAAGTTCATGTATCCTCCAATGCAGTCACCATAAAAACATGAACTGTTCCAACACAAACCGAAGACCGTCGTAAAGCCGTAAGCCTGTCGCCTGAAGCTTGCGGAACTGCTTCACACCGAAAAAACTATCTCGTTAATTCTGGGCTGCGGCGTCAAATAGTCGTACTTGATGAAGTTGCCTTGAGAGGAGGGGTTGTTCGTCCAATGCGAGGGAGGAATATTCTCCATGTAATTTGTGAACGGATACACCCTAACCCGGCGTAGCCGGAACCAAGAGTTTCTGGTAAATCGGGTGGCATGTCTGAACCGACACCTGCTCCTGCCGCCACGCCTCAAGTCGAACTGCTGACTCAACGCTACGCCGACCACATTGTTGGCACGCTGGGCTGTTGGGACCGCGTCATCATCACCGGCACGCTCACCGATGTCTGTCATGCGGGGGCGGTGGAAGGGTGGCTGCGCCGGGATAACATCCGCTGCTTCGATTTGAAGGTGTTCGCCGAACCGTTGCGCGATCAGGTGCGGGATCACGCGATCCTCACGGCGCGGGCCGCCGGTTTAAGCATCGAACACCTTGAGCGTAAACATTTCCGCAAGGAGGATCGCATCGCCGAAGTTCTGGCCAAGCGCGGTGACGCGCCGGGTCTGGTGCATGTGTTCTCGGCCATGGAAGCCTGTCAGGCGTTCAAGCCCTGGCACGACAAGACCACGGGCAAGACCGGCCTGCGTCCCACCGCCGGCAAATGTCTGCACTACTACTTTTATTTCCTGCACCCGCGGCTGGGGCTGGTCTATGTGCGCGTGCCGACCTGGCTGCCCTTCCGGCTGCAAATTTATTTCAACGGCCACAACTGGCTGGCCAGCCGGTTGCGGCGCGCCGGACTGAAGTTTCAAATGGCAGACAACGCGCTGGTCGAGTGTGTCGACTGGAAAAAAGCCCAGGCGCTGGCCGATGATTTTTGTCTCGATCAACTCAAGCGTGATCTGGACGGGCTGGCCCGCCAGTGCGTGCCGGCGTTGCTGGAACGTTTCCGCGGCGGCTATCACTGGAGCCTGATGCAGGTGGAGTATTCGTTGGACGTGATCTGGCGTTCGGCCCAGAAACTCGCGCCGGTCTATGAGGAGTTGAGCCGCCAGGCCATCTTCACGGTCAAAGCGCCGGAAGTCGCCAAGTTCCTGGGCAAACGTTTTCCGGCCCACACCGACACCGCGCTGGGCAGCGACTTTCACACGCGGGTGGAAGGCACGCGCGTCAAACACTTTCTGGGACCGGCCTCGCTCAAGCTCTACGACAAACGCGGGCGGGTGCTGCGCCTGGAATGCACGGTCAACGACGTGACCTTTTTTTCGCACCACCGCAAGGTGGAACATCGGGATGGGCCAGCCACCTGTGAGGTGGCACCGCTCAAGAAAAGCATTTTCAGCCTGCGCGACCTGCGCGGACTGATGCACGCGGCCTGCACGCGGTATCTGGCGTGGTTGAGCCGGCTGGAAGACCGCTCGTCGGGCAAGGTGGACCTGGACAAACTGAGCCGCCCGGCCAAGGACGCGGCGGCACGGAGTTGGCGCGGGTTCAATCTGTTTCTGAGCGCGGACCTGCAAGGCATTCTGGCGGTGCTGGCGGGCGAACATCACATCAGCGGCCTGACCAGCCGGCGGCTGCAACGGCTTTTGCCACGCTGGACGCGCAGCCAGATCGGGCGCTTGCTGCGGCGACTACGTTTGCATGGACTGATCAAGAAAGTGGGCAAGACCTACAAATATTACGCGACGAGTTTCGGTCAACGCCTCCTGCTGGCGGGCTTGAAGCTCAAAGAACATTTGCTGCTCCCAACGTTGTCCGCCGCCTGAAAATGTTGCGCACGTTGCGCGACATTTTTTCATAAAGGGACTAATGCTGGCAAAGGTGATGCTTGTGAAAAACGGATCTTCGAGCGTGCGCAAGCGATATTCAAACCAGCCATTGCCTCTGTAACTGCTCTCCAGTTCCACCGCATCCCTGCCGAGTCCACGCCAAGGCGCGAACATCCAGATGAGTCCAACGATGGCCACATTGCGGAACATATTCACATGCAATAAGCAATCTTCACAATAATGCAATCAATGATCAGGGTCGGCTTTCAGGCAAACAGTTCCAGGATGGGTTTGCCCTCGCCATCGCGTGTCACGTAGAACGGCCGTTTCTCGATCTCGTAAGCCAGCCTGGGCGGAATGCCCAGCGCGTGGTAGATGCTGGCGTGCAGGTCCTCAATCACCACGCGGTCCTGGATCGTCTTGCATGGGCGCTCGTCGGCGGTCAGACCGTGGAGATGACCGCGCTTGATGCCGCCGCCGTACAGGAGCACGCAACCCGCGTCGGTGAAATGCCGGTGCATTCCGTAGTGCTTCTGGTCCTCCACTTTCTCCGGCACCTCGACCTGGTTCTTGATCAGCTTGTCGGGCTTGCCCTCGATCATGGCGTCGCGGCTGAACTCGCTGGCGAGCACGATGAGCGTGCGGTTGAGCAGGCCGCGCGCTTCGAGATCGAGCACGAGCTGCGCGACGGGCGCGTCAATCTGCTGTTTCATCGCCGCCAGGCGCGTGTTGCCGTTCTCGTGCGTGTCCCAGTTGAGGAATGGAATGTATTCGCTGGTCACCTCGATGAAGCGGGCGCCGACCTCGGCGAGCCGGCGCGCCAGCAGGCAGCCGAGGCCGAAGCGTCCGACCATCTGCGCCTCGTACTTGGCACCGAAGCGGTCCTGCTTCGCGTCGAACTTCTGGCCAGGCTGATAACCTGCAACGTAATGGCGGATGCTCTCCAGCGGTTCGAGCGAAAGATCGAACGCCTTGGCCGCCGGTGAACTGAGCAGGCGATGCGCGTTGTCGAGCGAGCGCAACAACGACTCCTTTTGATAGTCGCTGCCGTATTTGCCAATCGGGCCGACGGCCAGCACTTTCTTGTAAAACTTGTTCCGGTCCTCGAACCGTCCCGGCGTCATGCCGCCCGGCGGGCGCACCGACTCGGCGGCTTGATCCGGGAAGGGGATGTTCAACGGACCGTGCTCGCTGCCGAGAAAACCCGCGGTGGTGAACGCCTTGATCTCCTCGCTCTCGCCGACGTCGAAACGCTGGCCGATGTTGATGAACGCCGGCACCGCGGGATTGTTCGGGCCGAGCGTGCGCGCGATCACCGCACCCAGGTGCGGCGCGGCCACGGTTTGCGGCGGCGCGTAACCCGTGTGCCATTGATACTGATGCCGCGAGTGCAGAATGAAACCGAGGTCGCCCGCTGTATAGGAACGAATCAGCGTGCCGCGGTCCATCACGGCGGCCATTTTCTCCAGGCCGGCGGAAAACCGGATGCCGTCCACCGCGGTCGGGATGCTCGGGAACGTGCTGAGAAACGAGTCCGGCGCCATGCCTTTCTCGAACGGCGTGTAGCGCTTGGGATCAAAGGTCTCGGTGTGCGCCATACCGCCGCCCATCCAAAGGACGATGACGGTGTCGGCGGTGGCTCTTGACCGATCCACCTCGACATTCGTTTGGCCCGACGACCCGACGCGCGGGAAGCCGGCGGCCAGCGCGCCGAGCGTGGCGGTGCCGGCGGTTTTCAGGAAGTCGCGGCGTGACCAGTTTGCATTCGCATTCATCGTTCACCTCTCAATAGATCAATTGAAACTCCGGCAGCATGGCGAGCGACCAGAGCAAATCCTCGACGCCGGATTTCTGAACCGGCTTGCCGACGAGTTGTTTTGCCAGGCGCCCTTCGCTCCAACCGGGCTTGCGGCCCAACGCCGTTTCGTAAAGCCGCGGTACCAGAGCGCGCGCCGGTGGCGCCTTCGTCGCCGGCACGAGCGATTCCGCCCCGCGTTTGACGATTTCCGCCAGTTCTCCGCCATTCGTCAACTCGAGCGCCTGCAACGTCGTCGCGGCGGTCGCACGGCTGGTGACCACCTGCTCTCGGTTGGGCCGGCCCAGTGCGACTTGCAGCGCATCGGCCGGCACGAGCGCCGCGCGCACGACTTTGAACTGGTTGGTCGCGCCGGCGACGTTGACGATCTTGGGCGCCGGCTTGTCATACCACGCGCCGGCCAGAGCACCGAGGGCGTCGCGGAATTGTTCGGCGGACATCCGGCGCACCAGCGGGCCGTAGAACACGGAGTCGCCCTTCGCCTGTTCCGTCGCCGGCACGGCCGGCAACTGGTAGGCGCGCGAGGTCAGCATCTGTTCGATCAGGTGTTTCACATCGTAACCGTGATCGGCAAAATCCTCGGCCAGCCAGTCGAGCAGGTCCGCGTTCCAGGCGGGCCCGTCCATGTCGTCGGCCGGCTCGACGAGGCCGCGCCCGAAGAATTTTTGCCAGAGCCGGTTGACGAGCGTGCGCGGCAGCCGGCCATCCTCGCGCTGGGTGAGGAGCCGGGCGAGGTGATCGAGCCGCTCGGTCTTGTTGGTGCCGGTCTCCAGTTGGCCCAGTTGCGGATAGATGAATCGCGGCGTCGCGACCTTGCCGGTGGGCTTGTCGCATTGGACCAGTTCCAACGGACCATCGGCATAGACGCTCGCCAGGCCGTACGCGTCGGCGAGCGTCCAGTCGTTGATGAAGCTGTCGTGGCAACTGGCGCACTTGAGGTTCACGCCCATGAAGACCTGCGAGATGTTCTGCGCCGCCTGCAACTGCGGCGTCTGACTCGCGTTCACGACGCCGCGCCACACGATGCCCTTGGCGAACCCCTCGGATTCCGGCGTCGGGTTGACCAGCTCGCTGACGAACTGGTCGTATGGCCTGTTCGCCTCCAGTGCGGTGTAAAGCCACTGCGTGATCTGTTTGCGGCCTCCGTCAATGTATCCCGTGCCGCGATAATCGTTCCGGAGCATGTCGTTCCAGAACGACATCCAGTGCAGCGCGTAATTCTCCCGATCGGCGAGCAGGCGGCGCACGAGCTTCGCGCGCTTTTGGCGGTCGCGGTCGGCCGCAAACTTG
>Ga0247727_10012263_pt1 | contig 14758 bp, 12 predicted proteins | sample WisWelCaveWW1625_FD_202498 | JGI IMG/M metagenome (GOLD analysis project Ga0247727, IMG submission 202498) | Biofilm microbial communities from Wishing Well Cave, Virginia, United States - WW16-25 | ecosystem: Environmental > Aquatic > Deep subsurface > Groundwater > Cave microbial mat | place... | reverse complement strand
CGGGGAGTGGACCAAAATCGGAGAAACAGCTTTCCGGGCTCGGTCTTCACATCGGTAGGGCTTCCGTGCAAATTTAAAGTGTGGATGTCCACACCAAGGAAACGTGAGTACTCCTTGAGCACGGGTTCGATTTCAGCCCAGGCTTCCATGTCGTCACGGCTTTCAAGCACAACTTTCACTTCGCGGGCAACCAGCAGAATCACGTTGTCCTGGTCTGTTTGCGACTCCTCGAAGATAGCGCTTGGGACTCCCAGAATCTGAAAAACTTTCTCTTTTTCCGATTCCGGAAAAGCCAAACCGGTAACCTCCCGCGGCTTGGTGATTTTAAGCTCAGAAAAAGCTACCCGCGCCGCTGCGAGAGCTTCTTTTTGATCGAGGTGATTTTCGATCATGTACCATGTGTCCATTCGTGCCTCCTGTTTGGATTTTTTTGGATGATGAAGAATAATAGCAAGGCCACCTTATGGTTTTGGGATCATCCGCTTTACTCCCATAAGGTTCATGAAACGGCGACAGTTGTAGTCAAGTCAACCATACTTTTTGTCCAACTCTTCATGATAAGCCGGAAAGTACAGCGCTTGTCTACCAAGACCCGAAGGAATCGGCAGCACTCTGGCTTTATTTTTTTATAAAACCAACGTGCTACCGACACCGTTTTGTATGGACAGCATACAAATAGGTTGGTAGCCACTCCTTATATTGCTCTTCAATTTTTTGTATTCAACAGATGGTACTTTAGGATGTTCGGTTTCCCGCAATGCGGGATTCCTGCTTGTTAATGTGCAACGTCCACGGGCGAAATGATTTCAAAATCTGGCTTCGGCAAACATGCCGCAATTGGACAGATTATCCAGAATCAGAAACATGCGCGTGTGAGGAAGGTTTTTTGAGCCCTCCTGCGGGTGGATTCGGGCAGGGAATCCATCCACAGCAAGGCTATAATCTTTAATCCGACAAGTCGGCCGTTGACCGCAGTCATTTCACGCAGTACAGTATGGATATGACAAAAAAGATTGCGAGAGTAGTTACCGAAGAAAGTTTCCCTCGTCTTTTTCAAAAAGAGCTTAAAAAAGCTGGATTAGATAAGGTTAATGTTGACAATATTTTAGATTCGGCACGTGTCATTCGTGAAAACGAACAAAACCTGAAAGATCTTGGCGGTCTGAAAAAACGCCTGGATATCCTGGATAAAATAATGACTACTGTTGATAAGATTGCAGGTGGGATCGATAAATACGATAAAGAACAAACGCTCAATTCTAAAACGCTTTCCGATCACAACGATCGCCTCGAAAAAGTAGAAAAGCACCTCAATCTTCCCGTAGCTCCGTAAATGAGAATCACATTGAATTGGTAATGTGCGTGGGAAACGCTTCCAAAAGCCTCCCTGCGGATTGACAAGACAATGCCACCCGCAGCGGGGCTTTATATATAAATGATTAAGGAGTGATATCGTTCATACCGTAGTAAAAATGAACCAATATAGACAACCGCCTGTCTTTCTTCCATTAAAAAACCCCGCACGTTGGCGGGGATCGGGTAGAATATCAAATGCTTTTTTAAGCGGAAATCTGGAAGTCAGACTGTAAGGCCCACAATGTCCGCGGGGCACTTCATGCTGTACGAAGGACCGCAAATACTGGGACAGGAATCTCACTTTTGTAAATCTGCCGATAAACATCCGTGAGCACAGTGCCTTCCAGGTTTCCGCTTTCCTAACTTTTCCTACATACTTTAGGACAGTTTAGTAGGGACAGGTTAGAAAAAGCAGAAATGTCTTGTCTTACTCGTATCTAATAGCAGTTCCCGTCTGTCCAACATACCGCTCAATATTGCGGTACAAGACCTCTGTTCACCCGTTCGATACGTATTTGAAAATTGATACTCCCCGCCACCGCGCAAGCAATATGCGCTAGGCAAGCAGTTGTATATATTGGTTGGTAAAGTGCAATAATCAGAAACTGTCATTAACTTTTTACATTCAGTTTCTGATCATGTCCTGTAGTATATCATACTCATACAGGTTTGTCAAGTTTTAGTTACAATGTGCTATTTCTCTTAATTCACCTTTATCCGCTTCAGAATAGGTGTACTATAGCATGTCCTATAACTGTTGTCAAGTTTTAGTTACATCTAAATAATCAATATTATCAACAGACTTATAAGACTTATATAATATGTATCTCTCTATTGACAATCCTATAAAACAGGCCTACAATTGCCTCATGATCGAAGAAATCCTCACAAGTCTCGGCCTCACACCGGAGCAAGTCGATATCTACCAATCCCTCCTCACCAATGGTTCTCAGACGGCAGTCAAACTTGCTAGAACCACTAAGGTACAACGCACCTATATCTATCGAGTCGCACAGGAACTTGTGGCCAAGGGGCTTGTGGCGATGGACAAGAAAGACCGGACGACCGTCTTCGTGCCCCAATCACCCGACCATCTCCTCACCCAGGCTGAGGAAGTCAAAACCAAGGCTATTCAGGCACAAACAGCTCTTGAAGGCATCCTCCCAAGCCTCAAAACCAAATATCAAGCAATTGAAGCAAAACCAACGGTTACCTATTTCGAGGGAATTGAGGGAATCAAAAAAGTGTATATGGATACGATTAAAGAAGGAAAGCCTATTTTAGCTCTCGTAGAAACGTCAAAGGTAGAACCGGACATCTATGAATGGGTAACGAAGGAATACGTGAAGTTACGCATTGAGGCAAAAATTCCAGTAAAAGCAATTGTAGCCAGCGGTCAAAAAACTCAAACCTACGAACGGCAAAATGATACAGAACTACGAGAAACAAAACGGATCGACAGTGAAAAATTCCCGTTTGAACATGAAATTAACATCTATGGCACGAAGCTTGCGATCATCAACCATCGCAAAGGAACGGCACTCATGGGCATCATTATAGACAATCCGGTCGTTTCTAAAACCTTTAAATCATGGTTTGAACTGACATGGAGTACGATTGAGTAGCATTACCTTTTCGATGACGCTTCCCACACAGGATTTGCAAGTTTTTCTGCAACGAAAACAATATTCTTATCCCCATGACCATTGGGAATATCCTGTACGATCGTTTCGCGCATGGCAAATCCCAGATTATTCAACATCTGCGTAATACGTTCTGGGGGGGGTACAAACCGGTTATAAAAATGCTCACCGTCTGGCGAATCAACAATAATCCATTCATCAGTAAGTTCTTTTTCGGTAAATCCAAATTTACCAAGCACTGATCGATATCGCTGTACATTTTCCCAATAATTCCCCTGTGTCGAGTCGGGCATATCAAAGATAAATACGCCACCTTCCTGCAAGACGCGACTTGCCTGAACTAATACATCATAAAATTTGTTTTCCTCTTCTGTGTGTGGCAACGAACGACCTAAAGAGATAACTGCTTTTTGACTTCTGGAAGCGTCATCAAGTTTATACCAGTCTCCAATTCGAAAATGATCTCCGTACTTCTCTCGACTTACCTGGACATTCCGCTCCGATGCGTCAATGCCCCGCATTTTCTGAAATCCCTCTTTATATAACGATCCGGTCAGCCAGCCGGTTCCACTACCTAACTCTACTATGTTGTCTTCATACGAAACTGCATATTTTGTGAGTAAACCAGCCGTGGTGGTCATGATTTCATGTTCCATCTTAACGCTCACTGGATATTCTTCAAATCGTATGGCGGCGTATAAATCCGCAAGGTTCGTATGAATAGGTTTATCTGTCAAAAGTCCGAGCGTTGAGCGCAACATATCTTCCATTGCATCAGATTCAGTTTTTGACAATTTCCCTGTATACAACATCTCTCGCATCGTATTAAGTTCTCGTGTCACACCATTATCACGAAGAAACATTCCCATCAAAAAATTTTGACGCTTTTCACTGCAATCACCAGATGCGATATATCGATAGAGATGTTTTTGTAAATGAGCGATCTCAGAAGAATATAAGAACCATTGCTCATCAGTGCCAGACCCCTTATACTCAGGTGAATCTCGAACACCTGCATTTCCTACATGCTCTTCAAGAAATTGAGCAAACCGTCCCCCTAAGCGCACGCTCGCTTCAGAATATGGATCGACGCTGCCAATAACCCTAAAAACCATAACTATTTTGTCCATTTCCCAACCTTGAAGGTAGTCATTCATAGTTTGCACATGGTCAAATACCCAGATGCCAAATTCCGCCTTGTCATCATCGGTCATTTTGGGACATAGGCGACTAATAATTTGAGAGATGCCTTCCCAATCTTCAACGGTGTCTTTAATCGCACCTAAAGATTTGGAATTAGCAAAAATTTCGTTATTTTCTTCCAAATAATAAAACCCATCAGAGATTGTATTATTAGATGTCTGTGCCCCTCCTGGCCACGGCAACGGATGATCTTTCTCAAATTCTTCAAACTCCGGAGAATACCAATGACGTGCAGCTTGTTCTGCCATAACACACACAAACGCTTTTGCATCATCTGCTGTAGGAATCCATCCTTCGTCTGCCCTCTGAGCTAACACCCGCAGAAGTGTAGGATATTCATAGTCTCGGATATTGGGAATACTTAATTCACTTGATAAAGGAGCCTCATCAGCCTGTATTGCAACCGAAAGCGCATTTGATTCTAAAATTCCGCTGCCTACTCCTGTCATAGTAATTCAAGCATATCATGGTTTAGCCCAGATACCCCCTTCTTTTTCTTTGCATCATCCTGCGCCTTCAACAATTCGTCCTCATATTTCAACTTCCGCCGATCCTCATAAATCGTCACTTTCGCTAAACCGAGCTTCGCCAACTCTACCACCACATTCTTTCCATCCACAAACGGATACGCTAATACTCTCCCGAAGCGATCCGAGGTATAGGTGTCGTACTCGAGCGTGATGGTTTTGCCTTGAACGAGCTTTGCGTTAGCCTCTGTTGCTTCCTCTTCGAATGGTTCTCCGTTGTTGGGTGCATTGACGCCGACAAATCGGACAATCTGACCATTTGACAGTTCGATTGTGTCACCATCAATCACGCGTTTGACTTTTTCTTTTGAAGGAAGATTCTGGACGGTGGTGGTTGATATGTTTGGTTGAGTCAGAATATCTTTCACTTGTTTTTCATAGTGTGTGCCTCCAAGAAAAGAAAGGAGAGATACCAAAAGAGCCGCCGGAACCAAAACCAGCTTGTTGGTATTAAACTTTAGCTTCTGTTTTTGTTTCATGACTTTATGAGCTGTGCAAACCTTAATTTGTACAGGCTTTCCAACAGATCACTTCCCGCGTAACCTGCCAAAAGTGACATGCGCCAGTCCGCGTTCATAATCAGTCCAGCCATTTGTCCTGTGATTATGGAAACAATAATAGAGAATGCAAAATACTTCCATTGAAACTTGAACGTATCGGGATTGAATTCTTTTGCCTTGGATATACCCACAAGAGCGCGAACAAGTCCTCCTGCTCCACCTGCTAAGGTTTGCCATACTGCGTATGGAATCATACCAATCACCTCCTCACAAAGAATATGTTGTTGCCTTTGCTTTTCCCTCTTTCTTTAGTTTTCCAGAATTAACCAGGGTTCGCAAGTAGTCGGTTGCGGTGGTTTGAGATATATGAAGAAAATCACGAACATCGAGATTGTCGATCTTCCCTTTCTTTTGGGCTAACTCAAGAATCTTTGTAAGATTTTCTTCTCTATTTTGTTTTCGTTCGTCAACTGAGCGTTGCCTCCCCAACTTCAAAACAGTTTGTTTATCATCTGGTGGTTGCGTCGTGGGCACATCTACAGGCTGTGCTGGTGACGAACTCACAGGCGGTGCTTCAATGGAATCAATATGAATTGCCGGTTCTTCCGACAAGTCGGAAAGTTTTTCCATGAGATCACCAAATGAAGAAGCGGGTGCTGGCGTTTGAACAGGATGAGTAACCTGCGGCGGCGTTGGCGTAGGATTTGATTGAGACTGACTAACAACAGGAACCGGAGGCTTTACAAAATCATCAAACGATGATTTGGGAGATTCTGGCGGTTTGGGATCGGCCGGTATGGTGTTTTGGATACCTTCCAGCGGCTCTGGATTGATTCCGGCCGATTGGGATGGGGTATTTTCTGCTTGAACAACGGGAGTACTCTCTGGCATTTCTGGTTGCACTTGGGACGGCTGATTTGATGGCGAATGGTCTTGTATGCCACCTCCTTTTGAAACCTCGGGCGGCATAGAAACCGGTGCAGGTTGAGGCTCAACTTGAATTGGAGGAACGCTCTGGATAGGAATATCGGAGGCTACCGGAGTTGTGGGAACTACTGGCTGAGAACCCGCCGACGCTGAAGCTGTGGCGGGCAGGTCGTCCGGTGGAATTAGATCCGCTGAAGCCGAGGCTTCAAGAACTTGATTTGGCTGTAGCTCTGATTGTGAAGGTTGAACTTGAGAATCCACCGATTTTGCTTGCGTTGACGAGCTGGCTTCCGTCGAATCGGCCGGAAGATTAGACACGGAACCGCTTGGAACGGCTGAGGTTGTCGGTATGGAATCGGCCGGTTGAGCTGGGGAATCCGTATAATCTCCCATAAAACCAGTATACAGATTATACAGTGGGTTTGGAACTCAATCGGCCTAACTGTATACAAAAAGGCCGATTCGTATTTCTAATATCTTGGCGGCTCCGCGCCCCCACCCTCCGGAGAGTACGAGCTAAAAAGTGCGCGTTCTTACGCGCGCTCAAGGACAACCGAGGTAGATGCGCAGGGCGCTAAAATATTGGTTTTGCGCGAAGCGCTACAACTAAGCGGGCGCGCAAGCCGAATGAACGCTGGACAAGGGATAAAATAAGAAAAGTGGGGGCTCCCCCGAGTGAGGTCTTCCCACGTGGGGGAAACCGGCCAGCACATTAATCTTCTGGACCGGAGGGGGAAGGAGTGCCCACCCGCAGCGAGCTTTCGGTAGTAAATCAAAACTCAAATCGCGTATGCGCGGTAGAGAGTGGTAGAGATAGTAGAAGTAATGCACTCTGGCGAGCACCAGCCCAAGCGGTGCCTGCGAGCGAGGAGGGGGCGCCGCCGTCAATATAAAAGGGTTGGGCGGTATGTTACGGAATCTAAAGTGTTTTGTATTTCGGGAGTGTTTTTTTGTTTTGCGTGCATGGGTGGTGGGGCAAGCAAAACTAAAATCAATTTCCCCTTTCCTTGGCGCCTCACACCCAAACCCGTGGAAGGTGTTGGTAAGATACAAGCGAAGTCCCGCCGTCTTCGGCGGGACGAGCAGTCAACTTTTTAATGACAGTGGCGGCAATTCATTTTTCCCCTTTACCCCTTTTTTCTTGCCGCCACACGCGCATCTGATGTATCATTCACTTAGCTATTGTTGACAAAGTATGTTCGAGCTTTGCAATATATAGGCTCAAAAAATTATTTAAAATATTTGGAAAGCACTTCCTTTTCAAACGGCGTGTCTTCAAAAAGCCGAAAAAATTCCAGAAATGCTTTTTCCCTGAGTTGATAGGTCACTTCTCTTCCTTGTCTGGTTTTGACCACCCATCCGCCTAAATGAAGCTGTTTCAGGTGATGCGCGACAAGATTTTCGGCAAGCCCCAGATGATCCACAATGTCCCGAGCAATCATTGGTTCATGGGCCAAAAGGTATAAAACGGAAAGGCGCGAGAGATGAGCGGCGCTTCGAAGCCTCCGTGCGACCGGCTTTACCTTCTCTCGGAGTCTAGCGCGTGTGAGCATATACTTGCTATAATACTACAATAATTGCTGAGGTGGCGGAGTGGTCAATCGCAATAGACTGCCACCGCCTGTGGCGGGGTGCCGCAGGAAGCGGCATAAATCTATCTCACTATGTTTTTTGCTTATATAATAAAAAGCACTACAACAAACCGATACTACATAGGATCCTGTGAGAACATTGAAAAAAGGTTAAAGCAACACAACAATGGAAAAACAAAATCAATTAAAAACAAGGGGCCATTTGTCTTAATACATACTGAAAGTTTTAGTAAAAGATCGGAAGCGTATAGAAGAGAAAGACAGATTAAAAAATTTAAAGGTGGTGAAGCTTTTAAAAAGTTAATAATTACTGAATGAATACGTAGTGCTGGGATGCCGGAGTGGTCAATCGGAATAGACTGTAAATCTATCGCCCTTACGGGCTGCCTAGGTTCGAATCCTAGTCCCAGCACCGAATCGGATTTTCCGGCGGAGCCGGTCAGGCGGCTCTGCGCGGGCAGGGGCGCGCAGAGCGTTGCAAAAGGCTCGCGGAACACGGCCGAAAGCTGCCGGTCTTTCAAAAAGAAGTTCGACCCGACCGTTTTGGCGAAGACCACAAGTTCTTCGCCATTATTTTTTGCGCGCGCGATTTTTTCGCACGATAGTGCGCTATTTACGAATTCCCGAAAAGGTTCGAGCCATGCTGATCCGGTTGCTTTGATTTTCGTGATTTGCTCCTGAAGATTGATCTTCTGTTCAAATAATTCATTTTTCTTTTGTTTGTATGTTTCTGAATCAATCACCTGATCGAGATAGCTGTCTAAAAGCAGGGTAAGTTTTCTCTCGACTGCCTCACTCTCCTGCTTCAATTGTTTAAGATGTTCAATCGCCGATTGTTTTTCAACAATTTCATCCCGATCAAGCCACTCCAGCCATTCTTTACCCCAATCCTGCGGCAGTGCGGCGCTTGCGATGGTGTTGCGCAGTTGCATCTCGATATCCGGCTCCTGAATATATTTTTGTACACACGGTTTGAGTTTTTTGGTACAACGGTAATAGATATATTCTGCGGCTCGGTCTGTGCGGCGGTAATATTTCTTGTGTATTTCTGCCGTGATTGCCGCGCCGCACTCACCGCATCGTGCCAAACCAGAGAAAACAAAATTGTGGCCGTTATATCTCGGTCGCTCAATCTTTTTGATATACTGCTGCACTTTTTGAAATATATCTTTGGAAATGAAACAAGAGTGTTTTCCCTCGTACAACTCCCCGTTGTATTTCATAAGGCCAATATAGAAAGGATTGGAAAGCGCAGTTTTTACTTGCTCGATTTTCATGGGTTTACCTGTAGAACCGGTTATCCCGAACCGATGAAGAAAACGAGTAATCTGGGCAAATGATGTTCCGCCCTCTGAAAACATTTGAAATGCTTTTTTGACGACCTTGGACTCTACAGGGTCAACTTCTACGGTTCGCGTGTCTTTGTCGTTTCGATAGCCAATCGGTGCTTTAGTTGGCCACACGCCATTTCGTAATTTCTGCCGCAATCCTCGCTTGATGTTCTCGCTTAAATTGTCCACATAATATTTGGACTGGCCAAATGCGATTGAGAGCATGAACTTGCCCTGCGGCGTATTTTCAAACCAGAGGGTGGGAAATTTAAGATCGAGCAGTTTGCCGGTATCTAAAAGATAAATAACTCTACCTCCGTCAATCGAGTTTCTGGCCAATCTGTCTGCGTGCCACGCGAGGATGCCTTGCGCTTCACCGTTCTCGATTCGTTTCAAAACTCCGGCAAACTGCTCCCGTCCGGGCATTTTGGCAGTTTTGGCTTCGGTTATGTACTGGATCACCTCTAATTGTTCCCGCTTAGCAAATTCCTGTAGTTCGGCAATTTGTGCCTCTATTGACAGCAGTTGTCTGTCTTTTTCATCCGTTGATTTACGACAATATCCGATGTATTTCATAGACCTATCCTCTCTCTTTACAATTTTTGCGTGTTTCTCCTTCTTTTTCTTCCGGCAGCTTTCGGCTGTGTTGCGCGAGCCCTATTTGACGCTCTGCGCGCCCCTTCCCGCGCAGAGCCACCCAACCGGCTCCGCCGGAAAATCCGATTCGGTGCTGTATTTTGAAAAAATTCGAACGTATTTTCGCAAACACGCAGGCAGGTAGCTCGCCCCGCCTCCGGCGGGGCTCGCAAAGTGAGCGCGGCGCCCCCACCGCCGCGCTTCCGAAACGATCGGGTCGAACTCAAAAAGAACACGCAAAAATTGTAAGGTACAAAACGTTTAGTGGCGCACTCGTTTTGCAACCAGTTAGGAATCGCTTCCAACTGACGAGTGCGCCACAAAAAAGCGATTCCGAAAAAACTGGTTGCGGATTTACTATACATCCTAGAGTTTATTGGTGCAAGAACCACAGGTCGCAAGAATTAGCCTCAAATCACGACCTATAGTTGACTAGGACTCTCTCTCTGCGGTATACTTCACCACCTATGTAAATCCATCAAATAGCCCTACTTGCTGGGCTTTTTTAGTGGTTTACAGAGGAGCACATTAACAATAAAGGCAAGGATAAAAAAATATCTATAATCCCCTCACCTCTGACCAGAACTTTTTCTGTCTGGAGGTGAGGGGGAATTATAGAGAAAAAATCAATTCATTCCAAACCGTTATTCACAAATAAAGGAGAAAGCAAAAAAGAAATAGAATTCAATCCTGTCCGAAAGAAGGCTAAAGGTTATCAGACCGAGCCTGTTGCAATCTCATCAGCATCACCGCGGTTGCTGAAGAGAAATCGTTATTTAACTCAACAAGGAGAATAGGAAATGAAAAACAATCCGTTAACCACAGTTACATTGTTTCTGATCACAATTGCCGTCATTTTGAAGGTTTGGGCGGCTCTAAGCTATGGTAAAGCAGCACATTGGGAAACCCATCTAGCAAGCGGGCTACTCACAGTGTCGGGATTTCTGCTTCTGAGTAAAAGGTTTGAACAGGAGCCTTTTTTGGACAGGTGGTTCCCTTGGACAATCCCATACAATCTCTTCTGGCGCACAACCATAATACTTGGTTTTGTGGGGCTTGCTGTTGTAACGACCTGCCTGGGGCTCGGAGCAATAATGTTGTGGGTCTATAGCGGCACTTCACTGGTTGTCCTCAGGCTTGGATTTGGCATCGAATGGTAAATCCTTGACCTTTACGGGTCAATAGCGGTGGCTAAAGGTAGTAAGTTGAGATTGTGTTCAATCACAAAAAGAATTCCAATTCTTTATCCCAACCCAACCCTTTCGCCCCGCTAGTAACTATCGATGTGTGTCGATACTGATGAGTCCAAAAGGACGAATTACGAGTTGTGTTTTGACCCTGTCCATTAGGACAACATTTTCGCTATACTACCTTTATACCTCTATGCAACCCGCACATACCCATCTGGCGCTCTTCCAAGGCGAACAAATTCGCCGAGCGTTTTACAAAGGCGAATGGTGGTTTTCCGTAATTGACATCATCGCAGTACTGACCCAATCAGAACGGCCACGGAAGTATTGGAATGATCTCAAAATCAAACTAACGCGAGAGGGATATGTTGAAGTGTCCGAAAAAATCGGACAGTTGAAATTGGAATCTCCAGACGGAAAACTACGCGAAACCGACTGCGCCAATACCGAAACGCTTTTTCGCATTATCCAATCTATTCCCTCTCCAAAAGCAGAGCCGTTTAAGCGATGGCTCGCCCGTGTTGGGTATGAACGCATACAGGAGATTGATGATCCGGAGCTAGCTACCAAACGAACACGAGCACTATATAAAGCAAAAGGCTATTCCGATGACTGGATTGAAAAACGCATGCGTGGCATTGCCATCCGCGAAGAATTGACCGATGAATGGAAAAAACGAGACGTAGGAAAAGACAGAGAATATGCAATTTTGACGGCAGAGATTTCTAAAGCAGCGTTTGGGATGACGCCATCAGAATACAAAAAATTCAAGCACCTTGAGAGACAAAATCTTCGCGATCATATGGATGATCTTGAGCTTATTTTCACCATGTTGGGAGAAGCATCAACGACAAAAATCACTCGCGCTAAAAACACACAGGGGTTTCCCCAAAATAAACAAGCTGCCCGTGAAGGAGGTGGCATTGCGGGTAATGCCCGAAAGGAATTGGAGCGAAAATCTAGTCAAAAAGTCTCCACACCGAATAATTATCTCAAAGAACCGGAAGGCACCAAGCGTTTGAAGAAATAGAAAATATTTTTTGTCGGCTCCGCGCCCCCGTCAAGCTTCTTTCGGGTAGTACGAGCTAAAAGGCGCGCGTCTTCGCGCGCATAAAGACAACCGAGCTAGGTGCGCAGGGCGCTCAAATAATGAGTTTTGCGCGAAGCGCTACCTATGAGCGGGCGCGCAAGCCAATCGAACGCTGGACAGGGATCCAATAAAAGTGGCGGGGGCGAAAAGCAGATTACCCCGCCGACTGCAGGACGTGCTAAATCAAAACATACTCCGGTAGAGACTGGAAAAGATTCTAAATCACCAGCATATTGGCGAAGCCGCCCCTAGCGCGGCCACTCGCATAAGGCGGGGTCGCCGCCATCATAATTGAGTTGGGAGGGTGGGCAGATACGGAATAACAAAAACCTGTTTTCGTTTTCTGTGTTAAAATAATCCTACCTTGCTCGACGCAACGGAGAGAAAAATCGCGCGCGCAAAAAAATAACGGAAGCGCGGCGGGTGGGGGCGCCGCGCTCACTTTGCGAGCCCCGCGGAGCGGGGCGAGCTACCTGCCTGCGAGTTGCCGAAAATACGTTCGAATTTTTTCAAAATACAGCACTATGAATTTATACGAATTAGACTGCCACCGCCTGTGGCGGGGTGCCGCAGGAAGCGGCATAAATCTATCGCCCTTACGGGCTGCCTAGGTTCGCCACCGCTTCATAGCGGGGTCCCGTCCAAAGGCGGGAAATCCTAGCCTCAGCACATAGGCCTATAGTTGACAAATCGCCCATAATAGTATATACTTTCTTTCCTGTATAAATTCATCAGGTTGGCTCACTTTCGAGCCTTTTTTGGTGGGTTATACCGCAGATGTTCTTTGACATGGAGAGAGAAAATATATCGAACGACTCACCGTTCTCTATCCCCGTCTGTATGCAGAAATACCTCTGCATAGTGGTGGGGATAGAAGAAGCTGAATTATCTTGTTAAGGGCAAACGGAATTATTCCGGCCCGTCGTCGTCCATCCAATCCGGCCAAACCGGAACTACACACCCATAGAAGGAGAAAGATCATGTTACGGAGAATGTTTTTTGTTTTGTTGGTCGCCGCCATAGGCTTGACTGCCTGCGCACCCGCGGCAACCGAGACGCCCAGTCCAGCTGGAGAAATCTTTAGCAACCGACCGGTTGTGTTTGCGCCCCCGTTTACGGGAGCGATACTCAAGACCTATTTAGACCCGGGCTTCGTCGCGGTGGAAGATGGATGGTCCATTCGGGCTATCGGATTCACATCCGATAAAACTCAGGTGCAGTTTGAGTTGTGCTACCTGCCTTACGGAGATCGTAATTGCACCTTCCAGTACGTGCCTGTGGACCATCAGGGCATTGCGCCTTATTTCCTGCGGCCAGCGAAAGCCTACTTCCTGGTCAATGGAACCACCACCACAGGCGATCCGAATGTTGAAGTATGGGGCGCCAGAGAGTGGCCAGTTGTGGCACAGGTCTATACACCGCCAACAACGGTAGTCTCAGCAACCACGCCAGTGCCGACAATTGATCCAGCAAGCAATGTTACCCTCTTGCCAGAAGTGGTAGGTCTGTCTCTGGAGGAGCTAAAACAGGGACACTGGTATCAGAGGTGCGAAGATATTTGCCGCCGAGGACAGTTTTTCAAAAATCCAGACCGATTTGAAATGCTGGATGGATCAACTGTTCCGTACAACGAAAACGATCTTATTCTGCGCATGTTGGATGAGACCGAAATCGTCATCGGCGAGACGTATTACATCTGCGCCATGCCAGGAAACCAAGTGTACGTCAATGACGTGCTCATGGTCGAGGGAGACTGCGTGATCGGCGTATTCGAGGGTATTAAAGAGGGATACGTTGATGGCGCCAAACAGGGATGGTACGAATACACCGCACCAGGCGGTGAAACCATGCGAATGGACTGGTTCACAGGGGCCTTTGAGGTCTTTAAGACACTCGAGTAAATGCTCGAAACATGAGACCAGACCAAAATCTGGTCTCATGAGATATTTTCTCGATCCATTTTTTAGTTATACCGGCAGGTCTGTGCACTTTTCTACGCAGACCTGCTTTTCCTGAGGACAGAACGCTGTTCTGTCTTGAGGAAACCTGCCTGTTGATGTACACTCCTTTTCAATGAAACCACTTCCTACCACTGCCACCTACAAACAAGGCGCAAAAACACTTGCCGGAAAGTACTACACCTCAGAAGAAATTTTTACCAAAGAACAAGAAAAAATATTTGCCAAAAGCTGGAATTGTGTCGGGCGTGCCTCACAACTCACTATAGCTGGTGACTATTTTCTAGCGACGGTTGCTGGAGAATCACTCATTATCGTCAAAGACTCCGCAGGAAAATTTCATGCACACTTTAATGTTTGCCGCCACCGAGGAACCCGCGTTTGCGTAGAACCATCTGGCCATTTTCTCAAACACATGCAGTGTGCTTATCACGCCTGGACCTATGGCACAGACGGCAAACTCGTCACCGCACCTCATATGTTCGAAGCACAATCATTCGATAAAAATAATTACGGACTTTTTCAAGCTCATATTGCCCAGTGGGAAGGGTTTCTATTTGTAAACATAGACCCAAAAGCAAAACCGTTTAATGCAGTCTTTAAACCATACAAGAAACTCATTTCTCGTTTTGACTTGCCTGGCTTGACCGTAGGCCACCGCGTAACCTACAATGTGGCTGCTAACTGGAAGCTGTTGTTCCAAAATTATAATGAATGTCTCCATTGCCCTACTATGCACCCACAACTATCTGTCACCCTTCCATTTACCAGCAGCACAAATGATTTAACTGAGGGACCTTTTCTC
>Ga0247727_10012262_pt1 | contig 14758 bp, 12 predicted proteins | sample WisWelCaveWW1625_FD_202498 | JGI IMG/M metagenome (GOLD analysis project Ga0247727, IMG submission 202498) | Biofilm microbial communities from Wishing Well Cave, Virginia, United States - WW16-25 | ecosystem: Environmental > Aquatic > Deep subsurface > Groundwater > Cave microbial mat | place... | reverse complement strand
AAAAACTAAACCAGTAAGCGGATGCAGCGGAATGAAGCTCCCCGACGCAAGCGTCGGGGTATCAAGTGGTGTATTGTCTATTGTAAACGACGCAAGCGTCGGGGAATTGAACCCGAACAAGATTAAACGGAAAAGCAAAAGTCCGGACTATATCCTCCCAAAGCGTTTATCCAACTCCTCAATCGGAATATTGATCACCACCGGCCTTCCATGCGGGCAAAAGTAGGGGGACTTCGTGGCAAACAATTCGTCGATCAAGCGGTGCATCTCAGCCGGATTCAGCGAATCGCCGCTGCGCACGGCGGAATGGCAGGCGTAGCTACGCGCCACGTTGTCTCTAATTTCCAGACTCTCGCGCTTGCCGCGCTGGTAATCATCGATCAAATCGCTAAAGAACTTTGCATCAACGCTGAGCTGCAAACCCGAAGGCACACCGGTGACGAGCACGGTGCGCGAGCCAAAGTCGCGCATGGCAAAACCGATTTTCTCCAAGAACGGCAGCATCTCCAAAAGCACAGCGAAATCTTCGCCACTTAGCTCCACCACCTGCGGGAACAGCAAATGCTGCGTTGCTGCTGTTTGTTTTTCAAACGCTGCCAACGCCTGCTCATAAAGAATCCTCTCATGCGCCACGTGCTGATCGATGATCACCAAGCCGGATTTGATTTGTGAGAGAATGTAGCGCTTGTGCAACTGCCACACGCCGCGTTGTTCTATGCCCTGGCCGTCGTTACTCTCCGACGATTTGCGCATTGGCGGAGAGACCAATGGATCGAGCGAAGGCTTCGGCAGATTCAAGCCCATTTGCCGCCCCGGCATGGTTGGGCGAAATGGTTTTTGACTCGCAAGATCAAAGGGCATCGCGGGTGGATTGACCGCAAACTCAGAAGATTTGGATTCAAACTGCACTGCCGGCGCTTGCGCCGCCAAATCAACCGCAACAGGGATGACTGCCGCCGAGGAGAGCGTCGTGCGCACGGCATGGCGCACGATCGAGTAAATCAATCGATCGTCGGCAAATTTCACTTCCATCTTCGTCGGGTGAACGTTGACATCGATGCGCGTGGGGTCGATCTTGAGAAACAGGCAATAAAATGGAAATCCGCCGTGCGCCAAAATCTCGCCATAGGCGGCTGTCACTGCGTGGGTCAAAGAATTATCGTGAATGTAACGCCCGTTGAGAAAAAGGAATTGCTCCCCGCGCTGTTGCCGAACCGTCGCCTGCTTGCCGATGACGCCGTGAATTTCCATCGTCGGTCCGGCATCGTCGAGGTCGATCAGCTCGTTGCGCAGACGGTCGCCATAAAGCGCGATGATGCGCTCGCGCAGGCTTTGCGGCGCCACTTCAAAAATAATCTCGCCCTCGCTGACGAACGTAAACTTGAGCTGCGGATAACACAGCGCAAAGCGATATATCGCCGTCATGATGTGGCGAAGTTCGGTGGCCGTTGCCTTGAGAAATTTTCGCCGCGCCGGCGTGTTGAAGAACAAATTCTTCACGGCAATGCCGGTACCTGGCGTGCCGGCGGACTCGCTGGTTTGCTTAATTTCTCCAGCCTCGATGCGAACAACCGTCGCCGCATCAGCGTGTGACTCCATCGTGCGCAATTCAATACGCGAGACGCTGGCAATGCTCGCCAGCGCCTCACCTCGAAAACCGAGCGTGCGAATCGCCTCCAAATCTTCCGCGCGGGAAATTTTGCTGGTGGAATGTCGCATGAAAGCAAGCTCGGCATCGGCGCGGCTCATGCCAAGACCGTTGTCAACGACTTGGATAAGCTCGCGACCGCCGTCTTTGATGACGACGGTGATCTCCGTGCTGCCGGCATCAAGCGCATTCTCGACCAGTTCCTTGACCACCGACGCCGGACGCTCGACAACTTCGCCCGCGGCAATCTTGTTGGCGACATCGGGTGAGAGAATTTTTATTTTATCTGGCACTGTTCCAATTAAGGCTTGTTGTCTTTCTTTGAGCGGCTAATTCGTAAAACGTAATGCGTAATCCGTAAAAAGCTCTTACGCATTACGTATCACTCCTCACGAATACCGAATCCACTTGATAATTTCCGGCAAGTTCGGTCGCTTGCCGTACATCAACACACCGACGCGATAGATTTTGGCTACCACCCAAATCGCGCCAAAGATCGTCGCCACCATGATCAACATGCTCAGCAGTATCTCCCAAAGCGGCGGCATCTGTACGACGATCCGCGCCAGCATGATGATCGGCGCGAAGAACGGGATCATCGAAAGAATCACCGAGGTCTGCGACGCCGGATTTTGAATGATGACCATGATGAACATGATGGGAATGATGATGAGAATGACGATCGGCCACTGCATCTGCTGCGCTTCCTGCTCCGAATTCACCATCGCGCCGACGGCGGCATAAAGCGTCGCGTAGAGAAAATAGCCAAGCAAAAAATAGAGAACAAAAGCGACGAGAACGCCAACAGGCACAGTCGGTAGATTAACGCCCTTGGCCGCCGGCGCCATCATGCCAACGACCTGCACGCCATACAGCGATACCGCCGCGAGCGCGAGCGTCCAGATGAGAAATTGCGTGAGGCCGACGGCGCCGTTGGGGCCGAGAAATCCGTAGCCTTTGCCGGCGGCTACGGCCAAGCTCAGATCGCTGACTGCTTGAACTTTGTCAAAAGACTTGCTTATATTTTCCAGCCGTAGCGCTTCCATAACCCTCCTCAAGGTTAGCTGATGTTTATTACATCGTGCTGGTACTCATACTCATACTCTTACTCCTACTCTTACTCGCCTTTATCTTCTGCTTCGGTAAAAAACCAAAAGCGAGTACGAGTAAGAGTATGAGTAGGAGTAAGATATATAACAAAGCGATTTCGTTTCTTAAAACTCTCCCGTTACCCCCAGCCCCGGGCCATCCGGTAGAATCAACTTTCCATTATCAACCTTTACACCCGTGAACGGATCATTCGAAATCAGCAGATTGCCGTCGAGGTCTGCCCAATCGACGAGCGGCGAAAGATGCGCTGCCGCAGTAATGCCCAATGAGCTTTCGATCATACAGCCGAGCAGGATTTTCAAATTCAGACAACGCGCCAGGGTGATCATACGCAACGCCTCTTGAATGCCACCGGCTTTCATCAACTTGATGTTGATCCCATCATAAGCATCGGCAAGTTTTGGAATGTCGGTTGCCTGCTTCACCGCTTCATCGGCAATGATCGGCAGTTTAATTCCTAATTCAATACAGCGCTGGCGCAGCCATTTTTGTTCTTGTTGCATGGCGGCGGGCATCGGCTGCTCAAGCAGCACGACGTTGTTTTTCGCCAGCCAGTGGATTTTTTCGAGCGCTTCTTCCTTGCTCTTCCATCCTTCATTGGCATCGACAAACAGCGGCTTATCGGTTGCCGCTCGGACTGCCGTCATGATTTTTTCATCATCCGGCGTGCCAACTTTGATTTTCAAGATCGGGTAAATTTCCGCTTCACGAATTTTCGCCTGCATTACTTCCGGCTTGTCGATGCCTATTGAAAAACTGGTGAGCGGCGTTTTGTTTTTATCCAAACCAAGAAAGCGATAAAGCGGCACGTTGAGATTCTTGGTGATCCAATCCATCAGCGCCATATCTATCGCCGTCTTCGCTGCCATCTGTTGATCTGCGACTTTTTGAATCGCATTGCCGAGATCATAAAAACGCCAGAGGTCGGCTTTCTCCACTAACGGCCTGGCTTTCTCAATCGTCGCCTGTATAGATTCGAGCGTTTCTTGATAACGAATATTGCACGCTGCCTCGCCTCGCCCCACCACTCCGTTTTGCGAAATTTCCACGTAAGGGTATTCTTTGAAGTCGCTGGAGCCGCGCGCAATCGTCCAGGTATGCCGCAGGTTCAATCGCTTTACCGTCGTGCGCAATTGGACAGCATCGTTTGTCGTGGCCATTGCCGATTCAGCTTTCAATAAATCCGTTTTCAAAAGACCCAACGCCACGGCAGACTTGCCCGCCAGCGCAAAAAAATTCTTTCTGGTCATGTCGCTTCCGCCTCTTTATTTTGAATTGCATTCTATCAAAAAAAATGCAAGAAAGCAAGGAGGTAATTGACGATAATCAGCAGATGGTTGAAGCGGGGTATTGATGGAAACTTTGAGCAGGCTCAGGAAATAAAAATTGCCGTGGGTAGAATTGACTATGCTTGAAGGAGCCAAAGTCATTTTCTTCCGGAAAAAATGACTTTGGCCGCGAATCAACTCAAGCGTTTCCGCGCCGGCTACAAGATTTGCGCGGGTTGGTCATTCGTCGTCATTTGCCGATCGGCGCGAATCGTTTGGACGATCAAGCCGATGCCGGCGGCGATCAATAACAACGCAAAAATAATCGGTCCGATGCCGTAATGCCGGTCGGAGAAGTAAATCAACACGGAGACTGCCAGCATGCCAAGCGCCGGATATTTTGCCCACTCCAGCTTGTTCTGCTCCGTGCGAATACTGTAGAGATAACCAAACGTCGCGGCGATGCCGAACGTGATCAGCGCGCCAATCGTCACGTCATAAATCAAATTGAAGCCTTCCAATGCCACGACCAAGCCGATAGTGAAAAGAATGCCTGCGGGAATGATCGGCCAGTAGGTTTCGCGTTTGTTCAAATAAATCCGCAAAAAAAGACCGCCGATGATCCACAATACGGCAGCGCCGGTGATCTGGCCTGGCAAAATTCTCGTCGAGCCGACGAGAATGGCAAAGCCGATGAACATGGCGGCGATACCGGCATAAAACTTGAATTGCTTCCCGTCGCTGCGGCTTTGATAAAAAAGCGTCGCGCCGATGAGGAAGAAAATAATGCCGGCGACATGGTCTGAATCAACTCGCAGCCAATCAAGATTCTGCGCAAGCGCCAACAAACCGATGATCACCAACAACGAGCCGAGGCTGATTCGACTATCCCGCAGTGTCATGGAGGTTCTCCTTCAATTAGATCGAGCCGCTGTAAATTTCTCTTGCGGGTTTTTGAAACGGATAAACGGCGCCGATGTTTCGCTGCTTATCAGAAAGAATAGCTCAGATCAACGGAAAAAAGCGTGCTTTTTGAATAGCTCTGATTTTCGATCCGGCTGCGATCATCATCGAGATTGGCGAGGGCGCTAAGCAGCAGCCTGGCGCTCAAATTCATGGTGAGAAAAAGAAGAAGCGTGTTGATATTGCGGTCGGTGTAAAGACCCAAGCCTTGCAAGCTATTCGTCGTTGAGTTTGGATACCTTCGGATCTCGTAGGTGTTATTGAGACTCAACATCAAGCCATTGGTTTTAAAAAGCTCGACGGCAATCGTGAACCCATTTGAAGTGTAATCTTCATAACCGACGAAGCCGGCTTCGGTGCGGCGCGTGTCGGTCACGGGAATGGCATTCGGCTGGACAATATCTTTGGCGTGGACCCGCAAGAGAAACATGTACCCTGCGCCGATTTCCAGATCGCCGAAGATTTTGAAAACCAATTGCGGGTTCAAGAAAGTGTTTGAATAATCCGGCGTGTTGAAACTGGGCACTTCATATTGGCGAAGCGTGTAATCGCCCTCGACGCGGATCGCGACTTTCGGCCCCAGTCCGATGCGGAAATCGCCGCGCAAGTATTCTTCCTGATATGTGTTTTGATACGTGGAATCGGAAAAGCCGCGAGCATAGTCGCGATAGCGCCAGATGTTTTGCAGATAGATCGAAGAGTTGGCGGCGGTTGCTTGATAGATCGATGCGTCCACCCGATGTTCGCGATAGTCATTTTCGGAAAAAGAAGGATGAAAACGAGCCGCATAATCATAGGCTACATCTATCCTCGTCGATAAACCGGCATAACTTCCTCTCATGCCAATTTGATTGTTGAAGTAGTTTGGATAGATCGAGCTTTCATTTCGATACCCGCGATATCGAAACTCATCTTCCAGTTCAACACGCACTTGTTTTTTTGGGTAAAAGGCAAGGCCAAGCGTCGAAGCATTCTGCCAATATTTCAAATCCGAGCCGCGTCGATAGCTCGTCCCTTCCACACGATTTGTCAAAGACCCGGCAAACTGAGCTGAAAAGGTACGTCGACCGCGCAGCTCCAACTCGCCGCTGGTGTAATCCCGGCTGGCTTTGAGCAGCGAATACGCCGAGAAGAAATTCTTCAGCTCCTCCCCCCTGCTGACTTTGAGACGCAAACCGGTGAATGGATTACCGTTATTTTCGGAGTACAAACTATCATCGCTAAAACCAAATTCAAATTGCTGCTGCCAGTAGTCGACTCCGGCAACGACTTCGCGCGTCCATTGCCAGCGCGAGTTCGATGCCGGCACAGCCAACGTCGATTCTATTTGCTTGGAATCGCTTTCAGCTTCGGTGAGAGGCATTTTGGCAACATCAAAAGCGGTTTCGAGAATGATCACCGCCGTTTCAAAATCCTTCATCGCCGAAAACTTATCCGCCTGTTCCAGCAGCTCGACGGACTGGCGCAACTGATCGAGAGCCACGGCGCCGCTGTTTTTTCTCACCCACCGAATGAGCCGCAGCCGCATCGCCGTGTAATATGATTCGCTATCAAGCGCGATCGCCGCACTGTCTCCACTTGCCGTCTGCTCATCAGGAGGTTCTTGCGCAAACCCTGAAAAGGGAATTAGCAACACGACGACACTGACGACGATTTTTTTCAAAAACTCATTCATCTTGTTTGTAATCTACTGAACCAGGAAAGGCATAGGTGAGTAAGGGTCATTCATCAGCATCATTGTTATAATAGACTTGATTCGAAGAAATCGTTCTGATAAATCAGTTGCGAATATCGAAAGGCAGCCCGCAGCCTCAGGCGCACGGGAAGAGGCTGCGGGTTGTTCTGCCCTTCATTCATTCTCGTACTCGTACTTTCTCATACTCTTACTCGCTTTTTGTTTTGTAAGACCAAGAGCGAGTAAGAGTAGGAGTAAGAGTTACGCATTACGAATTACGGATTATAGCTCACCTCATCATCACCATCTTCCGCGTCATCTGGAAGTCGCCGGCCTTGAGCTGGAACAAATAAACGCCGCTGGCAACTTTCTGCCCGAAGCGGTTCGTGCCGTCCCACGTCGCGCGGTAGACACCAGCTTCTTGTTTTTGATTGACCAGCGTGGCCACGTCCTGACCGAGGAGGTTGAACACCTTCAAGCTCACTTCGCGCTGACCCGCGAGCTGATACTTGATCGAGGTTTCGGGATTGAACGGGTTCGGAAAGTTTTGCTCGAGATTGAACGACGCAGGAACCGTCTCGCCGACTTGTTCAACATCCGTGGTGCTCTCCGTGATGTCCACATTTTCTGCGTTTTGGCCTTCGCTCACCTCCACGGGTGTGGCGTTTTCCTGGTTGCTTCCGCCAAAGAAAGTAGCTGCCGAAGCGGCGGTGGAGGCCATGATCTTGTAACTTCCGGCGGGCAATTCATCCAGCGAGTAGCTGCCATCAACATTCGTTACCGTCGAGGCGACCACCTGTCCATCGACGTTGATCGCGAAGATCGGGGCATTAGCCACTGCCGCAAGGTTACCAGCACGCCGCAAGCGGCCTCTGATGTGATAAGGCCCGCGCGGCGTCGGCGTCAAGCCAAAATTAATATCGCCGACCTCTGCGCCTGCGGCTACGTCCACCAGCGTCGCCTCCGTCCAGTTCGTCACGTCATCGTAAAACTCGCCGACATAACCCGGCGCCCATGCGAGCACGACATAGCTGGCGGCCTGCAAGCCGGACAATTGATAAAAGCCGAATTGATCGGTGAGATCGAAGAACGCTTGCCCCGGCGGAATGATTGGAACTGCCAGGACAAAAGCATGCGGGATCGGATTGCCGGTGGAGTCGGAGCTGATCACGCCCGAGATGCTGGCAAGATTGTCATTGATCTTATCAAGATAAAAATCGATGCCGTCGGTTTCTTCACCGGCTTCGACGTGCACAAGGGTCGCGTCGCCGCGATCCGCTGCGTCGTCGTAAAACTCGCCTTTATAACCTTCGGCCCTTGCATGGACATAATAATCTCCGGTGCGCAGGCCGGTGACGCGATAGTCGCCATTTTCATCGGTAATGGCGCGATGCAAAACATTGCCGGTTGCAGAGAATACTCGCACCACCGCGCCCTGCAATTCCGTGCTGTCTTCTTCACTGTAAACCGTTCCTGAGATCGCGCCGCCGCGGCTCAGTGTGAAGTCGATGCCTTCTGCGCCGGTGGACTCGGTGATGACGACGGCGTCAGCCTCGTTCAGCTCCGCGGCCTCCTTCCAAAACTCCGGCAGATAGCCATGCGCCTCGGCGCGAATGTAATACTTGCCCGGTCTCACGTTCTCGATGACGTAATTGCCAAGCGAGTCGGTTTTCGCGGCGTAAGGATAACGCGCGTCAATCGCCGGCCGAGTTGGATCAGCCAACCGCGACGGCTCCGGAAAGGCGTATACAACCGCTTCAAGCGGGTCTTTGGTCTGCGCATCGACAACATTGCCGGAGATACTCGCCAGCGGATCGAGCACGAAGTCGATGCCGGTGACGTGCTGATCCTCGGCAACGGCGATCGTATCGGCGTCACTCAATTCAAGCGCGTCGTCATAAAACTCGCCCAAGTATCCATGGGCCTCGGCGCGAACGAAGTAGTTGCCCGGACGCACTTCGACAATGTAATCGCCGTTTTCATCGGTGCGCACTTCGCGGAAGTAATGCGGGCGATTTGCGCTAAGCGACAAAATCCGAACCACGGCCCTGTTGAGCGGATCGCCGTCACTGTTCTGAACATTACCCGCAATGGCCGTGCCGCCGGCAAGATAGAAATCAATGTCGCTCACGGTTTCCGGTTCTGTCAAAGAAACAGGATCGGCTTGGCCGAAAGACGTTGCATCATCAAAGTATTCGAATTTGTATCCCGCCGCATCGGCGGAGAGAACGTAGGAACCGGTCGGCAGCGTCGTGATTTCATAATTGCCATTTTCGTCTGTAACTGTGTGACGCCACTTGCGCTGATTTTGCGGCTCGACCGCCGAAACGGAAAGCACATGCGCGCCGCCGATCTCGCTGCTATCGCCATCCATTCCGACGAAGCCGGTGATCGTCCCGCCTTTGCTCAAAGTGAAATCAATGCCGGGCACCGAGTCGTTCTCGGCAACCGAAACCGGCGTGGCTTCATCGAAATGAGATTTTTCTTCATAGAACTCGTGAAGATATTTCCTGGCATCCGCCTTCACCACGTACAGACCGGGAATAAGGCGGCGCAGAACATAATTGCCATCGGCATCAACGTCGGCTTCGATGCGCCACTCGATTCTTCCGATAAGCTCTGCCCACACATGAGCCGTTGAAATCGGCAGATTGGTTTGCTGATCGGCGACTTGTCCGGAAATAATTCCCGACGGCTGCGGAGCAACGGTGACGCGCGCAAAACCGCGATACAGCGCGCCGGCAATTTCAACAAATGCGATCACCGCACCTTGGCCGATTTCCTGGCCTGCTGTAAATACGCCGTCTTGATTGATCTCGCCCAAATGGCGCGGCTCAACAACCCACTTGACGTGAAACTCCGGCACCGGGATATTGTTGGCCGTTACAAAAGTAAAAATGTATTTTTGCGAAGCGCCCGGCGGCACCACGGCATTGTGCGGCGCAACGACGACCTTCACAAGAGGATCGCGCTGCCTGCCGATGATCACTCGCACTTTGCCGAGCAGCCGCAGCGGCACAACGCCGAACCTTGCTTCGCAAATGATCGTCGCTTCGCCTTCGTAACGTCCGGCGATAAAGAATCCATCTTCGGTAATACTGCCAAGAGAGTCTGGCTCGACTCGCCAGGTGTAAGCGGTAAGAAGAGGAATGATGCCGGTTAAGCCGAAAACCTGCGCTTCAAATTTCACACCCTCGCCGTGATTCAGCCCGACTTCACGAGGGCTGATGAGCAGCGAAAAAGAATTTAAGTTTTGCGCTGCGACGCTGCCGGCGAGCATAAGCGCCAGCAACATCATGCTCCAAAACCGAAATGGCTTCATACAACGCTCCTTATTTTGTTTGTGTGATGCAGAACCCAGTTGACTTTCTACAAACAATCGGTTATGTTTGGAGCAACGTGAGGGCTCCGGCGTCCGGCCAAAACCCTCACGCTGCCGCAAAGCGTCAGAACAATCTCACCATATACGGCAACGACCAGGCCACCGCATCGTAAGGCGCAACGTCGTCGTAAATCGTGCCGTTGTCGATAATATCCACGCCGGCATGATGCAAGCGATGAGCCCAACGCGGGCCATGAACGCGATAGAGGCCGCTGTACGTGCCGTCGCCGGCCACAGCATCGGGATAGATGCCTTCGTCGTTCAGCCGCTTGCGAGCGCGATGGAATTGGTGATCCATGCCGTAGCGCAGCAACGCGGTTTCGCCAGGCGCCGGCGGAAACTCGTTGGTGTTGGTGAGCTTGACAAAAACTTTTACCGAATCGCCGCGCCGAAATTCCGGCACGCCGGTCTCACGGTTCATGAAATAGGAAAGCGGATCGGTAATCGTCAACGTTGTGCCATCGGAATTCTCGTATGTAAGCTCGGCGATGGTTATCGTCGGGTTCGGAGAGCTTGCCACGGCGCCGGAGACGGCAGTCACGCGCCAATCGCGACGATCATTTCCGGTGTCGCGAACCTTGCGAAGCTTGGCTTTGCGCAGAATAGTGTTTACCATGTCCTTGCTGTAAAGAGTGCCGACGACATTGGAATCGGAAGTGTCTTTGGCGAGAATGAAAAACTTGCCGTTGAGGGAATGGGTAATCGTCGCGGTTGCGGTGGTGTCGCTGTCGAATACGATGTCGACGCTTTCGAACTTGAAGGGGGCGCGGCGGCCAAACTTTATCGTATTAATCTGCTCGGCGACTTTTGAAACGCCGCTGTCATAATCCGGCGATTGCTCCCCGTCGTCATCCAGGCCTTGCGAGTTGAACAAATCATCCTGTTGAATCGAGGCTTCGATGGCGGCGCGATCGGTCGCAGAGCCAAACTGCTCTTGCGAAGATGGCGATTCGGGATTCTTGCTGCACGCCGTCATCGCCAAGAGCGTAGCCACTGGCAAGGTAAGCGGCTTGATCATTTTTGCTGAAAAAGACTTCATGTAAGAATACCTCCTACGGCCCACATTTTTCGTGATAGCCCCGTCTCCTCCGGGAGCCAACTCCGGGCCTGCTTTGAGTTGATCCCGGTTCCTTTGGCGGGGCTTTAATTTCCTTTCAGACGCATCAACAACTTCAAACATCATCAATAGAGATTTGCATGAACGCTTCTTTATTTATCCTCCACTGTCATTCGTTTTGACGATTGCCTTCCGACGTGCTCGCCTTCAAAGCCGTGCGCAACATTTCCGTCGCCACATCGATTGATTCGCTCGCGATCAGCAAGCGCCCGCGATTGAGCGCTTCGCGCGCACGGTCACGAATTTCTATCGCTTGATTGACCAGATCCATCGCCAACTCGTTGTTCGAGGCAGTAGCAGACTGAGAAATCTCTTGCAGCGAAGCGTCGAGCCGATCCAGTTTCAGGGAAACCTCGTTTCGATCCAACTTCTGCTCCCCGGTTTTGCCCAACAGCGTTTCGGCAAACGCGAGGAATCTCTGGCCCGCCAGCAGGGCCTGCAACGCCACCCGCGGCCGACCATCGGCAAAAGCGCGTTCGGCTTTGCCGGAGGCGAGGCGCGCCATCGCCGCCATTTCCAATGCATCGTTGTTTGCCTGTTCGCGCGCGCGCTGCTCGATTTCTTTTATGTCTTCGCTGAGCTGCGCCTGTTCTTCTTCCAATCGCGACTCGAATGCTCCTGCGATACCGGTTCCAGCGCGCATGGCTTGGCTGACCAAGCTGCGCGCCAACGCCAGCCTCCATTCGGCTTGCTGCTCGTTTTTTTGAAGCAAAGCGCGGCGCGCCTCGGCAATGACCAAACGCGCCCGGCTGATCAGTTTCATCGCTCTTGTATCGTTCGTTCCTTCGAGCTGCTTTTCCGCAGAGCCGATTAAATCTTCCAACAGCGCTGCTTCGTTTTCAAGTCGGTTCGTGGAGTTCATCGCGCCGGCAAGATCGATGGCGCGCAGCAACAGCCGCACGGCGCCGGCATAAAGCCGCCTGGCCGCCGCCGGTTTGCCGTTGCGCATCGAAAGCTCGGCGTCGCGTCCCTGCTTGGCGGCTTGATCATATATTACGCGAGCTGGCGAATCCTGAGTCGTCTCAATCGTTTCGCGCGCGCGCGCTGCCAAATTCTCAAACTGCCGGCGCTCGTCATCCGCAGGATTCAGTAGGGTAAGTGCCTTCTGTACGAGACTGATCGCAAGACGGAAAAAATCCACCGCGCGGCGAACAAAACCCGCGCTCAGAGCTTGCTCGGCAAAAGTCTGGGCTTTCTTGGCCTGATGTAAAAGGAGCTCGGCCTCTCGGTTGCCGCTGCCGATCACCTCGCTATCTGCGCGGCGCATGAGTTCTTCGAGCTGCGATTTCAAACGCTGCACCGGCGCATTGAGCGCGAACTTCATCGCCTGTTCAATAAACGACGTCGCGGCTCGGATGTCGAATCTCGCTTGCAACAATCTGCCGCCGAGAAGGTTCGTCGCTGCCTGTTCGCGGAGTTGCTTGGCTTTCTGCAGAAGCTCGTTTGCCCGAGCATTCGGAAATGCAACAAGCAAATCTGTGGCTTCAGAAATCAGCCTGTCCAAGTTTGCGAGTTCTCGAATGATCTGCTGGCGAATGGGATCTTGCGCCTGAGCCGGCAACACCGGCTGCAGGATCGCAATCGTCGCCAACATGCAAAGCAGCCATTTCATCATTTTTCTTTTCATCTACTTCACCTGGATTCTAGAGTCCGATTCTCTTTGGGCAACCGCCATGCCATCATCCAATACTCTTTTCCTCGATTATCAAACTAATTGTAAAAACAGCCGTTTAATCGAACTGAAAAAAAATCTGGCCATTCATGAAAAGCGTCGATTGTGCATATAGGTACAATCGGCTTTGTACTTTACCGTTCAAAAAGCGTTTTGTTGATCAAGAAGAAAATTGGTGAGGGGAGTACCGAAAGATAGCGAGAAGTTTTTCAAATCAGGTTTTTTAGCGGATCACGTTTTGATCATGTCAACATAAGCGCCGGAGAGCAAATCGCTTTCGCTAATCTCAAGTTGTCGCATCAACTCCTGCGCTATTTTTCGTCCCTGCTCTTCCGATTGATTCACGCGGAGAACGACTTCCAGCTCAACGAAATGACCGAGACCATCAACTTCATCAAGATGCACACGCGTCTGGCCGACGAGAAAAAGTCGCCGTTTCTTCTTGACAACGCCGCGCACCCCCAAAGCCATCGAAAGCACCTCGCGCAATGAATAAGGATCGCTAATTTTCGTGAGAAAGTAATTTGACGCTTTGGGCTGAGGGAGATCATCGCGCTGGTAAAAAATAAGCTCACCAGCGCCGCCTGAGAAAATTCGCAGCTTCAATCTGCCTTGAGGAACATTGAAAAAAATGTCTTCCTGCTGCAAGATTTCTTCTGGCGAATCACTCAGACGCGCTGCGATTTCGGCCACTCGTTCAATATCACGAACCCGCGCTTTGATTTCGATGTTTTTTGCCAAAGGTAATAAAGATGGTGAGAGGTGATGTGTTAAAGGGCGATGAAAGGTTTTGGAATTAACGGCGCGTTTTTTTCTTTTTCGATTTTTGGACCGGGCGTTTTGATCTCGCAACATCCAGAGATTCGTTTGCCCCGTGCTGAAGCTGATCGCGATCTTCCAGCACCTCGATCGGCACTTCAAAATACCCCATGCTGTAAGATTCATCGCCGAAAGGCTTGAAGGGCTTCATGCCGGCGGCTTCATAGTCTGCCCGATTGCTATCATCGACTTTGAAGTACAGGGCATCATCGGCAACCAGAGCGAAGAATAATCCGTCGAGGTAAATTCCCGCGCCACCGAACATGCGCTTGGACGTCACTGGTCCCACGCATGAAAGTTGTTCGAGCACATAATCGAGATAATTCGAACTGACCGCCATGTCCTTTTATCCATCCCGGTGAATAAATGCCGCGAGCAAAAAATCAGATGGCTACGATTGCTGTTGAAGATTGCCCGGCCTGATTTCGTTGATGCGTTGATTGCTTGGCGGCGGCATCACCATCCAGAGAACAACGTAAACGAGGATCCCGGGAAACGCCGCGCTAACGATAGAAACAATCACATACAAAATGCGCACCGTGGTCGGCGACCAGCCGAGCCATTCGGCGAGTCCTCCACAGACTCCGGCGATCATTGAATCGTGCGATCTGGTTAATGGCATATTCCATCCTCCCTTGAAGTGAAAATCTGCTTGGTTAACGTCACCCCCGATTTTTGAGAGAAACGAGTGACTGCGCCTTTTTCAGCATTAAGAAATTAACCTTAAGCGGTGAATTGTCCATTTCCTCAAATCCTTTAGCGCTATCGGTTCAGTTGGAGTGATTCATGCAGTCGTCTGTTAATTCAATTACCGGTTCGATGAATTTTGCCGTTTTTTGCGGTGATCGATAATGTAAAATACCGTGAGAATAATTAACCCAATCACAGTCATAATCGAATAGAAAATTTCAAGCGGGGTCATTTTGGCGATCTCCATTTTTTCTTGCTGTTCTTTGCATCACGGGTGAAAAAGTATTGGGCTAGTGTAGTGTCCCACAAATAACTTTACTTTTGTTTTTGCAAATGCTAAATTGGAGCATGAGCAAAAGAGCTAGATCTATTACTTTGACGCTTCAAGAACAAACCACTCTGGATGCATGGGCA
>Ga0247727_10012261_pt1 | contig 14759 bp, 8 predicted proteins | sample WisWelCaveWW1625_FD_202498 | JGI IMG/M metagenome (GOLD analysis project Ga0247727, IMG submission 202498) | Biofilm microbial communities from Wishing Well Cave, Virginia, United States - WW16-25 | ecosystem: Environmental > Aquatic > Deep subsurface > Groundwater > Cave microbial mat | place... | reverse complement strand
CGCGTGAACCCGTTCTTCTTAAGCGCCTCGACGAATCCCCGGGGGGTAATCACGCTTTGGCGTGTTCGCGGAAATAGGAGTCCACGCGGTCGTAGTCCTCCTTGGAGTGGATCTCCGACCAGCCGTGTTCGATCTCCAGCCCGTGCACCGGCTGGTCTTGGTCGATCAGATATTGGATCAGATCATTGAAGTCTGCTTTCTCGGCACTGGGAGCTTCGTAGAAAGGCCTGCCGGTGAAATCAGCGAGCACCTTCTCCCAGGCGCGCGAGAACGCTTCCCAGCCCTCTTCCCGGAAAAAAGCCATGCCGATGAACTCGTAGTTGGCTTTTTGCCGATCCAAGGAGCACCCGATCTTCTGAATGGGCTTGAAGCTCTGCTGCCCGAGCTTGCGCGATGAAATATCATCGGCGGGCGCTATCACCAGATCGAGCCTTTTATCGCGCGGCGGAAGGCTCCGGTAGGCGCGGTCCATCACCAGCGTGATCTCGTGCGGGCTTGTCAGCAGTTTTTCCACGATAAGCCGGTCAAAGATGATGTCGGAATAGGCCATGACAAAGCGGCCTTTGAGAGCGTTGCGGGCCGCAAAGAGCGTGTGGACGACTCCGGTCGTCTTGTAATCGGGATTCTGCAGCAGAGCCGCACCGTCCAGTTTTATTGCGGAGGAGGAATAACCGCCGACCACGAAGATATCGGAGATGCCGCAGGAGCGCAGCGTGTCCATCTGCCGATCCACGAGCGTCTTGCCTCCGATAGGAAGCATGCACAACGGTTTGTCCTTCAAGGTCTTGCCCAGGTCCGACTGCTGGCGGTGGTCGCCGGCGGCCGGGATCACGGCCTGCACCGCGCTCTTGGGAGAATATTTCTTTTCCTCTTCCTTCAGCCGGCCCATGCCCTGCAGCTCGAACACCTCTTTCATCGGCGTGATGGAATCCTCAACGGCGGCCGTGGAGCCGGTTTCCTTTATCGTCCTGAATGTTTCATCCATCGCGCGTATCGAAGCGCGCAGACCTTGGTTGGCGTAGATCACCATGCGGATACCGTGCCTGGCGAATTCCTCGGCTGTAACGTTGTAATACGTGGTCGGGATCGCAACGATGGGAAGCGTCCCCTTCCACTTCTTCACAAAATCATACAACTCGTCCGGCGTCGTGCCTTTGGAATGGACGACCAAGCCATCGGCGCCCGCTTCCGCGTAGGCGTAGGCGCGTCTCAGCGCCTCTTCCATGCCCCAACCCGCGATGAGCGCCTCGACGCGCGCGAATACCATGAAGTCGGGGTTCGATTGCGCGTGTTTGGCAGCGTCGATCTTTCCCATGAACTCCTCGACGGTGGCCAGTTCCTGCCGGCCCGGCACGAAGCTGTTCACTTTTGGAAAAAGTTTGTCTTCGATCACGACCGCGGCGATGCCGGCAGCCTCATATTTCTTGACCATGTGGCTCACGTTCGAGGCGTTGCCATAGCCGGTGTCGCCATCGCAGATGACGGGCAGCGAGGTCGCTTCATTCATGATGGAAGCCGCGTGCAGGTTCTCCGTCATCGTGAGGATGTTGGCATCGGGCACCGCGTAGGCGGTGGATATCTCAAGGCCGCTGGCCCAGACTCCGTCAAAGCCGTTCTTCTCGATGAGTTTCGCGCCTAACCCATTATGAGCGCCCATGATACGAAGGATGGGCTGGGTCTGAAACAGGCGTCTTAGGGCAGCGGCTTTCTTGGACATGAAACGAATATAGGACAGGCCGGCCTAACCGTCAAGGACGACGCGCTGGCCATTGTAGACCAGGCGGATGGCCCCCAGTCGGTCCGTACGCAGGATCTGGTTGCCTGGAACTCCCTCCAAGGCAGCCAGCGTTTCAGGTGCGGGGTGTCCGAAGGGGTTTCGGGCGCCGTTTGAGATCAGACTCATGCGCGGAGTGACGGCCTCCAGAAAATCTGTCACTGCCCGGCCGGCCTTGCCGCCGTGATGCGGCACCTTAAGCACGTCCGCGTCCAGAACCTGACCGCTCGCAAGCAGGGAATGCATGGCTTTTTCCTGAATATCTCCCGTCAACAGGATGGAATCATTGCCGTGCGCGAGCAAAAGAACGATGGAGGCTTCGTTGATGTTCTTTTCCCCGGTGACGCCGCGCTCCGGATGAAGCACGCGCAGACTTTCTCCCGGATAGCCGCCGATCGTATCACCGCGACGGACGATAGTTACCTCGGCTTTTTCCCGGATGATCTCTTTTTGCAGACGTTCCCATAGTTTGGACTCATAGGGCACTCCGGCATGGAACACCCGCTTCACGCGGAAGTCCTCAAGGACTCTGGACAGACCGCCCATATGGTCTTCTTGCGGATGCGAGAGGACGACTCCATCCAAGGTCCTCACGCCCTTTCGTCGTAAAAACGGCTCCACAACCCAGCGCCCTTTGTCTGAGAAACGGCCCCCTCCTGCGTCGATCAAGAGGTTCCCGCCTCTGGGAAATTCCACGTAGATCGAGTCCCCCTGACCCACATCGAGCATCGTCATCTCAAAATGCCGCGTCGCCAGCCGGAGGGCTTCCTGACAGAGAAAAACGGCACCGCAAAGAAGGGCGATGCTTGCCACCCGGGTCCTGCGCCTTGCAAATCGTCCGGTCCAAAACAGGTATAGGAGCCCTGCTGACAGCACAGCGGCCAGAGGCCAGGCCAGTTCTCCCGTGACCCAGACAGAACCGGGAAGGTTCTCGATGAAATAAAGCCCACGCACAAAGACCAGAATGACAAATTTGAGCGCAAAGGACAGAAAAGGAAAGATAAAATACGGCAGCGCAAAAAAGAAAAGCAGGAAAGCCAAAGGCACGACCAGGAGATTGGCTGCCAAAGCGTAAGGCGTCACAATATAGAAATTCTGGACAACGAGGGGGAGCGTCAAAAAATAGCAGACGAAAGAAGTCCAAAAGAGTTCTTGGAAATAGAAGACGGTTTTGTCTTCCAGAGTGGGTGCTTCGCCCGCCAGAAGGGGCTCCCTTTTCAGGAACGAGGGCAGAAAGACGATTAGACCGAGCACCGCCAGAAAGGACAGTTGAAAACCAACATCGAACAATTCGAGGGGGTTTAACGCCAGGATAACGCAAGCGGCCAGGCCCAGAGCATTCAAGCCGTCGCTTTTTCGTCCCAGCATATTTCCCATCAGAAAGATGCTGGCCATCAGCGTGGCGCGCACCACGGGCGCCTGCCAGCCGACGATAAGACAGTAGACCCAGGCAGAGGCCAACAGAAGACCGAGCTTGAAAGGGCGCGTGAGCGGAAAGGGCTTAAGAAAAAGCCACAGCACCCCGCACAAAAAACCGATGTTGAAACCGCTTACCGCAAGGATGTGCATGGTGCCGGTCTTCAAGAACAGGTCTTTGAAGTCCTCGTCCAGGTCGCTGCGCTCACCCAAGAACAGCGCTTTCAGAAACGCGCTCTCCCGAGGCTCAAAATCCTGCGACAAGCGGGCGGACAGTGCACGCTTGGCCGCGATGGCCGCCGCTCTTACTGGATGACCCTGTTTCCGAGCCAGCGTTTTGTAGCGGGCGTTTTTTGGGACGTAAAAAGGAGCTGAGATCTGACGGCGCGTCCAATAGGACTTGGAATCGAAGCCTCCCGGATTGCGTCGGCCCGGAAAAGCGGCTAATTCTCCTTCCAGAACCAGCACATCCCCATAATCAAGCGCAGGCGCTTCCTTCCAGGAGACCCGGACCTTGCCACGCACGTCCTTTGCCACGCTGTCAAAACCGTCCCAGCGTTTTTGAACGTCGAGGATGAAAGAGTCTTTATGCACTCCGTGGATGATCTCACGCGACTCGACCTCGGAGACGATCTTCCCGCCGACAAAAATGGTCCCTTCAGGGCCAAGGTTGTTTTTATCTTGCGGGTGGAAAACGGCGATGACCGAGGAGAACAGCAGGGCCGCGAAAAAGAAGGGGCGGCGGCGCCACTCGGTCATGGGATCAGCCGACGGCTATCGTGTAGATCTTTTTGTGGACGTATTTTTTCTGGCTGACGGTTTTGCCGGCGAGGGCGGCCATCACTTTTTCATCTTTCATCGCCGCCGCTTCCACCTGCGATTCATTCCAATCGGCCGGGATCGTGATCTTCGATCTGACCCGGCCGTTGACCATGATGGGGATCTCTATCTCGGATTCTTCCAGGAGCCTTTCATCGTGGACCGGCCAAGGCTCATAAGCGATCGATTGGGAGTGCCCGAGCCTTTCCCAGAGCTCCTCAGCCAAGTGCGGCGCGAAGGGTGAAAGTAAAAGCGTAAAGGCCTCCATCGCCTTCTTGGGCTTGACCGTTTCTTTGGCCAATTCGTTCGACAGCACCATTAAATGTGAGATGGGCGTGTTGAGATCCAGGCTCTCGATATCACGTGTCACTTTTTGGATGGTACGGTGAAGCGTTTTGTTCAACTCTGCATTGGGCGCGACCTCCCCCACGTTCTCAAAAAGCCTCCAAGCCCTCCCGAGAAACCGGTAAACACCTTCGACGCCATTCATCGACCACGCTTTGGACTGCGTGAGGGGCCCCATGAACATCTCATAGAGCCGCAGGCTGTCCGCGCCGTATTCTTCCACGACCCTGTCGGGATTGATGACATTCCCGCGGGATTTCGACATCTTCTGCCCGTCCTCGCCCAAAATGATCCCCTGGTTTACCAGTTTAGTGAAGGGCTCAGCTGTGGAAACGACTTTCAGGTCAAAGAGCACCTTGTGCCAGAAACGAGAATAAAGAAGATGCAATACCGCATGCTCCGCTCCGCCCACGTAAAGGTCCACCGGCATCCAGTATTTTTCCTTCACGGGGTCCACGAACTGCTTCTGGTTTTTTGGATCGATGTAACGGAGGTAATACCAGCAGGAGCCGGCCCATTGCGGCATGGTGTTGGTCTCCCGCTCGGCAGGTCCGCTGCATTGAGGGCATTTCGTTTTGACCCAATCCTTGGCCTTCGCAAGCGGCGGCTCGGCGTTGCCGGATGGTTTGAAGTCTTTTACTTCAGGCAGCCTTAAGGGAAGCTCGCTTTCGGGGACGCGCACGCCGAGAGAACCGGAGGGGTCGCATTTTTTGCAGTGCACGATAGGGATGGGCTCGCCCCAGTAGCGCTGACGGGAAAAAAGCCAGTCGCGCAGTTTGTAGTTCACGGTCGGCTTGCCCAGACCCTGGACCTGCAGCCACTCACTGATCTTCTTTTTGGCATTGGGTGTGGCCAGGCCGTCGAGGAAGGAGCTGTTCACGGCGACGCCCTCGCCCGTAAAAGCCCCCTTGGAAATAGTACCGCCCTTCACGACCTCCACTACTTTAAGCCCAAACTTATTCGCGAAGGCGAAGTCACGCTCATCATGTGCGGGCACAGCCATGATGGCGCCGGTGCCATAGCTGGCGAGCACGTAGTCCGCGATCCACACCGGCACCTTCTCTCCGTTCACAGGGTTCAGAGCATGAGCACCTGTGAAAACACCCGTTTTTTCCTTGGCTAATTCTGTGCGCTCCAATTCGCTTTTTTTTGACGCTTCCTTTTGATATTTCTCCACCGCGGATCTTTGCGAGGCTGTGGTAAGTTTTGAAACAAGGCGGTGTTCGGGTGAAAGCACCATGTACGTCGCGCCGAAGAGCGTGTCGGGACGTGTCGTGAAGACCTTGATCTCTTCGCCTTTCGCAGGGCCGTCTGCGACCTTGAACACGGCCTCGGCGCCTTCCGAGCGGCCTATCCAGTTCTTCTGCATCTCCTTGATGGATTCGGGCCACGCGACGAGTTTCAGATCTTCCAAAAGACGGTCCGCGTAGGCAGTGATCCGGAGTATCCATTGCTTCATCGGCCGGCGCACGACTGGGTGATCGCCGCGCTCGCTCTTCCCGTCCACCACTTCTTCATTCGCGAGCACACAGCCCAACGCCTCGCACCACCAGACGGGTATCTCAGCGGTATAGGCCAGGCCTTTTTCGTGGAGCTTAAGGAATATCCACTGGGTCCATTTCACATAATCCGGGTCAGTGGTATCGACCTCGCGCTCCCAGTCATAGCTTAAGCCGAGGCTTTGTATCTGCTTGCGAAAGGTGTGGATATTTTTTTGAGTGGTAACAGCGGGGTGCGTGCCCGTCTCGATGGCGTACTGCTCGGCCGGAAGCCCGAAAGCGTCCCAACCCATCGGGTGCAGGACATGGAAACCCTGCATGCGTTTGAAGCGGCAATAGATATCTGTCGCGGTATAGCCTTCGGGGTGGCCGACATGCAGTCCCGACCCGGACGGGTACGGGAACATATCCAGGACGTACAATTTTTTCTTCCCGGAAACCTCACCCGGTTCGGGCGTGCGGAAGGTCTTATTCTTAAGCCAATACACCTGCCATTTGGGTTCTATTTCGGCGTAGGGATAAAGGGGGTCCGGCATGGCGCCATTTTAACAGGTTCAGCCGATGATGGCTAAGTGGCATTCCTGGGGAAGGTAGCGGGTCAACGCGCGCAGCACGTCTCCGCGCAAAAGACGTATCATCCCGCTGCGGCGCGTCGTGCCGATCATGACCGTGTCCACGCCTAGTTCTTTGGCGGCGTTGGAGATCAGCTTGCCGGCGCTCTCGCCCATCTGCCAGACCGGAATGGCGTTGATGCCCTTCTTTTCCATCTCATGGACGGCCTGCGAAAGAAGCTCCAGCGATTCCTTGGAAGGCTCGGCCTCGGTCAGCTCGGGCGAGACGGGAGCCTCCTCTACGTAATTGATATAAACCGAGGTCTCGCCCATCGCTTTGACGCGCAGAGCCGCCTCATCCAGCAAGTGATGGTTCAGATTGCGGATGGCGACCAGGGAAGAACTGCGATAGAGCGCGGCGATCTCCTTGGCTTCCGCAACGGTCAGCACTTCGAGGCTCGGCACCAAAAGCTCGACGCGTACCGGCGCCAGCTTCTTGGCAGCAAATCTCAGAACCAGGCCAACCGTCACGATGGACACGGCGAAAAGGAGCGCTTGGCGCTTTTGGTACGCGATCGTGAGTTCGATCACGAATAAAATAATGGAACCGGTCATTAAAAGCAGGCGCTCCCGTTTTTTCAGGGGGATGCTGAAATTCGTCGCGGAAAACCCGAGATTAAGCGTGATGGCGCCGATGACGCCGATGGCGTAAAGAGCGGCGAGCCCGACCAGGTCGTGTTCAACGACAAGCACCAGACACGGAACCAGGGTCGCAACTATCAGCGCGATCCACGGCATACCAAAACGGTTCAACCACGAGAAAACCTCCGGCATCTCCTTGTCTTTAGCCATCAGGAACAGAATGCTAACAAAACTTGTGACCGCAGTATTAACGGCCGACAGCAATAGGAAACCAAAGATAAGTGAGATGAAGTGCCCGAACCAAATGCCGACGTAGTGGTCGCCGAGCGCGCGTAGCATGTCCTCCGTGTGTCCCTGCAAACCAGGAATGGCATTCATCGCCAGGCCCAGCAGGAACGTGATGAGTGAGACTTCGATCAGAACAGGCCACACGGCTTTTTTAGAGGTCTTCCCGACGGGCTCCACCATGATGCCGGTCATGTTCGCCACGGCTTCTACGCCTGAAAGAGCTAAAACAATTCCCACAAAAATCGCCCAATTTGAAAACCAATCCCCTTGAGGCATCTCGAGTTTCACGTGGGGTAGCGACGGAACCGTGAAGCAAAGGAGGAGAATGACCGAGGCGGAGGCCGCCACTCCAATGCCGGCAGCGATGCCGCTGACGCGCGCGGGACCGACCCAGTTGATGAGACCGACGATGACGATGGCCCCGATAGCCCAGAGTTCGGGGTGGGAGAAATTAAAATAATGGAAAGCTTCCAGCGCGCTCAGGGAGGCGGTGATCACATAGTCTGCGACCAGGAGCAGAGCGCCGAATACCGCCAGCAATTTTGAACGGTTCCTCACCGAAGAATAGACCCCGCCGCCATCGGGAGAGATGCGGCAGATGACCATGTAACAGATGCCGATCATGGCCGTCAGAAGAGACATGAGGCCGAGGAAGAACCACGAAGCGTGCCCCGCCAGAGCAAAAGCGATACCCAGCACGTAGGCCTTGCTCGTGCCCCAATCGCCGTAAAGCAGTGCCGAAGCTTGGTACCACTTCAGCTCGCGCGGTCTATCGACTTTTTTAAGCATAGGGAAGGTTTAAGGTGTAAGGTTCGGGATTATACGCTTCATGGGGGAAATGTCAAATGGCCGGCTATTTTGTGACCACACGGTCTTTGCCGGCGGATTTGGCCTTGTAGAGGGCCTTGTCGATGGTGTCGATGAAATCGGCCTTGTCGACCTTGGTCAGGTCGTCAAAAAAGTGCACGCCGATGCTGCAGGTCACCTTGAAGGGTCTTTTCTTGAACGTGAACGGGTGCTCGTGCATGGCCTTTTTGATGCGCTCAGCCACGATCGTGGAGGTCTCGGCCGTCGCTTCCGGCAGGATGATCATAAACTCGTCGCCCCCGTAGCGGCCCAAAACATCGATGGTGCGGATGCAGTGGTCAAAAACAAGGGTGACCTCCTTGAGAATGTAATCACCCATGAGATGCCCGTGCCTGTCGTTGAATTTCTTGAAATCGTCCACGTCGATCATGATGCCGCCCACTGTATGCTTGTAGCGGCGGGCACGTTCGAGCTCTTTGTCCAGCTCCAAGAGGATATGCCGGCGGTTGTACTGGCCGGTCAGCTCATCGATGATGGACTGCTCGCGGAGAGACATGTTGCTTTGGGAGAACTGGACCTTCTGCGCTAGAAGCTGGTCGATCAGGTGCCCGATAAGAAAGCCGAAACCCGTGAAGGCGGCCGGGATAAAAAAGGAAAGGTAAGCGAACCCATCGAAGTCCCAAAGCGAGCTGAGGTAGACACACACCACCGGGACGGCCAGGCCCAGCACCATCCCCCCCAGCGCCAGCGAGTACTTGTACTGTTGCCAGTTCACGCGCTCATTCTACCACGAGCCCGACCTATGATTTCCGTCAAAATAGCCTAGTTGCTAGGCGCGAACGAGCGTTTTCCGAGGCGTAGTAAAACTACGCCGCAGGAAGACGCGAAGTGAGCAACGACGCAGATGGGCTATTTTCACGGAAATCATGCCGAAGGAGGGAGTCGAACCCTCAACCTCGTAAGAGGATCGGTTTTTGAGACCGACGCGTATGCCAGTTCCGCCACTTCGGCTAGATTCGGGAGAGAAAATTGGTGGACCTGAGCGGTCTCGAACCGCTGGCCTCCTCAATGCCATTGAGGCGCTCTACCAACTGAGCTACAGGCCCGAATGAAGACCAGATTCTAGCATATTTAGTGCGCCCCGAGAAAGACCTGTGCGAGGCCCACCGCCGAGGCGCCGAACAAGGCGGAAAGGATGGTATAGCGGGGATGGTGTTTGACTACCTCGCTCAAGAGGGCGTGCAGAACGATGAACACGAACCCACCGCCGACGTGACCCAAGATGTAACCCACCCACTCGGAATGGTCCGAGAATCTCATCAGGACACCCGCCGCTCCGCCGGCCAGCGTCGTAGTCGCTTCGACCGCGACGCTCGTAAAAAAGGACACCGTCCGGCTCAGTCCTGATTCGCGGGCGATGAGAGACAGCGCCATCCCCTCCGGAAATTTGTGGAAAGCTACCGCCAAGACGATCAAGAACCCCGTCGTGGCACCCGTCGCCGCGCCTCCATAGATGGCCAGGCCGTCCATGAAGCTGTGGATGGAAAGTGCGACGATCATCGCCACCGTCAGCGCGCGGAACTCGATCTCGGTGTGGGTGGCCGAGCAGGCCGGACAGACGTGGGAAACAAAGCGCGTGATGATGAGAAAAAGCAAGTAGCCGGAGGCAAAGCTGACCAGGCCTTTGAAGAGACCGACTGACTCGACGGTCTCCGGGAGAATATTGAATAAGGTCACCGCCAGCAAAGCGCCGGCCGCGAATGAGATGAGAAGACACAAGCCCAGATGGCTGATCTTTTTTGAGGAAACGGCTATCAGGGCGCCGAGGGTCGCGGAAAATACAGCCACGGCGAGGCGCAGCATGACCAGCTGGCCTGCATCAGGATGGAACACGACTGACCGGGGGTCGGTCAGTTTCTGTTGCGGTTTTTGACGATGGCTTCGGCGCGGGTCCAGTCTTCCTGGTCATGCCCGTGCTCGTAGCCCCTGTCGACAAAAAACTGATAGGCCAATGCCTGGATCTCGACGATCTCGCGGGAGACCGTGGTTCCCTGATTGGTGCGCGTTACGGCGCCGTTTTTTGTCACGCGGGGTGTTGCGATCTTTGCCATGGATTGATTGCCTCCGAAGCCCTTATTCTCACAGATGGCTTTTTAAAAATCAAGAGCTTTTCGGTACCAGCCGTCTAATTTTCCCTCCAAACTCATCAATTCTTTCTCCGACCAGGCCGATTCCACCGTCTCCCCCAGGGTCGTGAAGTACAAAAGGGTCTTTTTGGGTACTTCTCCGTAAAGCTTCCAAAAAGCCAGCGCATAGAGTCCTAATTGCGGTCTATAGGCTTCGACGGCTGCGTCGCGGTCTGCCGGCCCAGAAAGGCGGTTGGTCTTATAATCCACGAGGGTCCAGCCCTCCGGGCCGCGAAACACCAAGTCCATCTGCCCCTTCAAAACGCCGTGGCGCGTCTTCAAAATGAAAGGGAGCTCCGGGTGGCACTTTGAAGCTTTTTTAACGGCCAATCCCAGCGGGGCTTTCCAAAAATCCCTAAAGGAGGTTTCGATCTCCTTCTTTTCATCGTCCGTCAGGTTCTGAGTCAGACTCTTCAGTCGCTCAGATCCCAGACTCCCCCGTCTGGGATCCCGCGTGGATAGCTCCATCAATAAATGGAAAAGCGTCCCGAACTCGTTGCGCGGCGTGCTCCCGTCTTCTTCTTCCGGCGCTTCATCGGCTGACCGGACTTCTAACGTGCCTCCTTGGGACCCCGTCCGATAGGCCACCAGGCGCGACACGCTCAAGTCTTCCAGCGATTCGTATTCCTTTTCGACGCTCGACAAACGCCGGCTCATCTCTTGGGCCAGGCGTGCGTCGGTCTTCGAGAGCGATGATTCCGGAAGACGGCCGCTTCCTGAGGCTTTTTTCGGCCGCGTATCCACGATGGGTACCGGATAAAAAATCGCCTTGGAGGCATTCAACCCGCCCTTCAAAGACTCCATCAGCTCTCCTTCCCCAACGCCGGATAAAAGCAGGTGTTCCTTCGCGCGGGTCATGGCCACATAAAGCAGGCGGTCTTCTTCCTCGGCCTCTTTCTGTTTCTCCTCCTCGACGATGGCCTTGTAAACCGCGTCCTCGCAGAGCTCGAAATCGGCGGGGTCCTTCAAACGCGCACCCAAACCCAGCGTCGGCGAACAAAGAAAGGCGGGTTTTTGGGAAGAGCCCCCCTCCCCGCCCAGGTCCGCCAGCACCACGATAGGAAACTCGAGTCCCTTGGCGGCGTGGACCGTGAGGACGCGCAGAACATCCTCTTCTTCACCCAACACCCTCGCCTCGGCTTCGGTCTCCGAAGAATCCGAGACGCTCTTCAGATACCGGATGAAATCTGAGATGCCGCGGATACTGCGATCTTCGACGGAAGAGGCCATTTCGATCAGCTTCCACATATTGGCCGAGGCCTGACGCCCGTCGGGACGCGTGAGGAGTTTCGCCTCGTAAGCCGTCTCATCCACCAGGGCGTGGAGAAGTTCCGAGACGCGCAGGCGGTCTTTTTGGTTGCGCAGCCGCCGGTGAAGCCCCAGGAACACGGCTATCTTGTCCCGGTCCTCTTTCGGCAGCTCTTCGATCTCTTCGTAACGCTCCAGTGCCGAGGAAAGCGGCGCTTCGGGCCTGGCTTCCAGGCGCTTCTTGGACAGCCAGAAAAGCGCGTCGTCCGAGACCTGCGCCAACGGTGAGCGAAGAACGGCGGCAGTCGCCAGATTTTCGGACGGGTCTTCCAGGATACGCAGAAAATTCACGAGGTCCGCGACCTCGATCTGTTCGTAGAAGCCGCGTCCTTTGTTCACGAAATAAGGGATACCGTACGCTTCGAGTTCCTTTTCATAGAGGTGCGAGGCAGTCGTCCTGCGCAGGAGGAGGGCGAAATCACGGTAGCGCGCCGGACGCACGACCCCTCCCTCTTCGACTTCGAAACCGGAATCCACCATCTTACGGATACGCGAAGCGAGGGTGCGCGCTTCGATGACGCGCAGCGCGTCGAGCGGTCTTTCATCTCTCGGGACACAGATCCATTCAAGGCAATACTCCTTTTTCAGCCCGAAAGAACGTTTGGGAAGAAGCGGCGTGTAATTCCCGGCGAAGCGCTCTCCGAAAACGTGGTTCACGAAGCCCAAAAGCTCCGTGCGCGAGCGGTAGTTCTCGCGCAGCGCGCAGGACCGGACACGCTTAAGCTTATCCAGGAAGATCTCCGGGTGCGCGTGGCGGAAACGATAGATGGATTGGCGCACATCCCCCACCATAAAAAGATTGTCGGGACGCTTCAAAAGCTCCATGATCCGGTTTTGCAAGATACTCGTGTCCTGGTATTCGTCCACAAAGATGTGGGAAAAACGTCCCTGCATGCGGCGACGCACCGCCTTTTGCGCGGGTGTCGTCCCCGAAAGAGCACGGTACGTGAAGAAAAGAAGGTCGTCGAAATCGTGCGCACCCAGGCGCCGCTTCTCTTTTTCGTACGCGTCCGCGAAGTGCGCGACCAGACGCCGCCACTCCTGCTTCATGGGCACGGCCAGAGACTGCACGAGCAGCGATGAAAGACCCTCGGCCAGTTCCTTGAGCTCTCCGACGCGCTCCTTGGTCCTGGGGCTTCTTTTATCGAGCGTCTCGAATGCTTCCAGGACTCCCCGGCGTCTCTCCCATCCCTGGGTCTTGCTACCCAGGACATCGAGCATACGCCGGCAAGCCTGGCGTAGTTTTTCCTGGGGCGCACTTTTATCGCCGGCATCCGCCAGTTCCTTCTTGCACCGCTCCTTAAGGACCGTCTCGGTCTCGGCGCAGTGTCTGGCAGGGTCGTCGACACGAAGAAGGTCCTCGTTTCCGGCGTAGGCGCGCCGCTTGTCGTAAAAGCTCTTCAGCGCGCCACGCACAGAATCTTCGCTGCCTGCGTCCGCCAGAAGCCGTATGCAAAGCTCGCTGGAGGCCTCTTCCTCGAAGACGCTATCCAGCGTCTGCTCCATCAAAAGCTCCTCTTCGCCGCGGCCCAGCACCGTAAAAAGAGGGTCGACACCACATTCGATGGGATTTTCTTTGAGGAATCGCGCGCAAAAACTGTGGATGGTGCCTATCCAAGCGCCGTCTAGGCGCCTCTCTACCTCACGCAGGCCGCGTTCGGCGCAGCGTCTGCGAAGACGCTCCTTCATGACATTGGCAGCCTTGTCCGTGAAGGTCACGGCCAGGATAGCGTCGGGCCAGCTGCCTTTTTGGACGACCGCCTCCAGATAACGCTCGACCAACACGGTCGTCTTGCCGCTCCCGGCGGCCGCCGACACGCCCAGGTCGGCCCCGAAGCTCTTCACGGCCGCGGCCTGTTCCTTGGAAAGCGTGAAAGGTTTAGCCACGCGCGTCCACCTCCGAATAGATGAGCTTCCACGGCTCAAAACGGCAGACGGCTGAAAAATGGCAGTGCTGGCAGGACTTGGAGTCGACAGCGATGTCGCCGGTACGTATCCGGCGCGCCGCCTCGAGCACACGCGTTTCGGTGGTCCGCAGGAGCTCCTCCAGTTCCTCGGACTTCAACGCGGCCTTGGTACCGGACTCAAGAAAGCGCAGCTCTCCGCCTACCGGCTCCAGCTTTAGAAGGTCCCTGGCCGCCAAAAGATACAAAGGAAGCTGGACCTCGAGGCCGTCATCCAGTTTCTTCCTGAGAGGCCGCTTGCTGAGTTTGTAGTCGATGACAAGCGCGCCGCGGCCGTCCGGAGAAATATCGACGCGGTCGATGAAGCCGTTGACCAGCACGCCTTCCTTGCCGAGCTTGAGCGAAGGCAGCTGGGCGGGAGTGCCGTCGCGTTTCTTCCCGAACGCGAGCTCGAAATGCGCCGGCGTGAAGCCGTTCCCGGAGGCCTCTTTCTCCGAACGCAGGAAGATCTGCAGCGTACGGCGCGCACGCTCCAGGAGGTAGGTGCGACGGAAAAGAGGCTCCAGGGCAAGCGGGCTCTTTTCAAACTCGCTTTCCAGACTCTTGAAGGCCTGCTGTTCACTGCGCCCGCGCGCGTAGAAATCCTCAAGGACCCCATGGAGCAAGGTCCCCATCTCCATCCGCAGCCTGTCTTCGAAGGGGGGGCGAAGCTTGAGCGACTGTTCGGCGAAATATTTGAACGCGCAAGTCAAGAACGTCTCGACGCGCGTCGCGCTGAAGACCTTGGCTTCTTCTGCTATCTTGCCGATGATGCGCGGGTCGCTCAAACGCGCGCCCTCCTTTTTCCGGCCCGCCGCGAGGATGCTTTCAAAACGGGCGTCCGTCCGGTGAAGCGCGGCGAACACGGAAGCGCTCTTGCGCAGCGCTTCTTTGGAAGCAGAATCGGCCGGCGCGAAAAGCGCTTCGGCGGCCTCGCGCTCGGCCTGCTTTTGGGCGTCCCAGTTTTCCGCGCCGTGGGCTCTTTCCGTCCGAGCGAGGTCTCCGGCAAAACAGCGCTTCGTCTCCTCGATGAAAGGCGAAGGAAGGAACGGCTTCCCGTCGCGGTCCTTTTTCGGATAGCTTAAATAAAGGCGGTTCCGGGCACGCGTGAGGGCCATGTAGTAGAAATAACGTTCGCCTGCGTGCCGGAAGCTCCTTTTTTCGAGCCGGCGCGTCTTGCC
>Ga0247727_10012260_pt1 | contig 14759 bp, 3 predicted proteins | sample WisWelCaveWW1625_FD_202498 | JGI IMG/M metagenome (GOLD analysis project Ga0247727, IMG submission 202498) | Biofilm microbial communities from Wishing Well Cave, Virginia, United States - WW16-25 | ecosystem: Environmental > Aquatic > Deep subsurface > Groundwater > Cave microbial mat | place... | reverse complement strand
ATATCCAGTTCACGAATACGCTCACCGCTTGGGCCAGTCGACACGTGGGCTTCCCTCGCTGGAATGCTTCAAAGGAGTGCAAGCTACGAGATGCCGCTCCATCGAAGTGAAAAATAACAGAATCGGTTCTGGGTCGCAACGGTGGGGAAGGGAAGGTGATCGGTAATCAAGTGATCGGGGATCGGGTGGTTGACGATCGGTTGATCAGCGCGGAGCACTGATTACCGATCACCTGATTACCGATCACCTTCGTTCTTTTTCCGCTTGACCCGCTTGGTGGTATTTCTTAATGATTGCCTCCTCAAGTCGGGGCCGGATCAGGGAAGATGCGGCTTGCCAATGGAACGTGGAATGGGCCAGGGAAGGCCCAGGAGGCACGTCCCCGCGCGGAGGCTGAGGCGGCGTCTTCGCGGTGGGACAGTCAGATCTCGATCGGAGCGATTGCCCACACGATTGTTCCGATCTGCCGGCCAAAGACTCGCCACGAGTTCGCGGCTCGCACGTCGTGGTAACGAAGCAGTCCTCTCGGAAGCGGCCAGAATCCCCCGCCCCCCTGGGATTGGCCGCTTCCAGAGGTATTTTTCCCATCCCGCGGATACAAATAAGGAAGGCGAGTGGTTAGCAGCGAGTGAACACACCGTTGGGGTGTCGAACACTCACCACTCACCACCCGCCTTGGGGCAGCAGTCACCCGCCCTCTATTCTCCGTAGACCTCGGTCGCTTCCTCCGTGATGATCGCGTTCCGCAGCGAAGCACAGTTCAACACGGCACGGATTCGCTGTGTGCCGATCCGAACTCCCTTCACTCGCACCTGCAGAACCGTTGCCGTTTGCGGAGCCACCGAGGCGATCGGCTCGAAAATCAGTTGTTGGCCTTTGACCTTGTATGTGCCGAGGCCTTCGACCGCCGTGGCAGTCAGTCCTTCTGGCAAAGTGGCCACGATCTGGATGCGTTCGGCCGCTTTCGTGCCGCGGTTCAGTATGTGAATCTGGTACGTCGTCTCGCTGCCCAACTCGATTGGGTCGTCCACGTCCACGACTTCCATGAGCAGGCTGACCAGACCTTCGACGCGCGTCTTCATTTCGGTCTTCGCGATCAGGTTGCTGTCGGCCCAGGCGACGATTCGCTGCACGTGTTCGCCTTCCGTCTTGGGCAGGATGGTGAAAGAGAAGTCACGTTTTTGATTGGCTTCGAGCACGCCGATGATCCAGGTCACCGTCCGCTTTTCGGCGTTGAACATGCCGTCGCTGCTGGCACTGATGAACTCGAATCCTTCGGGCAGCGCGACGGCCAGGTTCACGTTTGTGGCCATCGAATCGCCCGGATTGGACAGAACCATCTGGTAAGTCGCGCGACGTTTGAGGTAGCGGAATTCGGGTCCGGAATTGGTGAGTTCTAGTTTGGGGGCCGTGACCCGCAGTGTGTGCTCGGCCGCCGCCTGTGCACCGTCCAGGCTCTCGGCCACGAGGCTCACGCGAACCAGGCCAGGGTTGCGAGCGATCGACACGGTCTCCAGAACGCGCGATTCGCCCGGATGCAGCGTACCGACCGGCAACACTGCCGGGGTGTTTGCCGTGTAGCCGGCTGTCTGAGTCACACCGGGAACCAACTGCCGAATCTTGACACCCTCGACTGGTGCCGTACCGACATTGGCGACGGTCAGTGCGATTCGCACTTCCGAGCCGACTGTCACGCTAGCCGGGCCGTCGCAAACGAGCTTCAGCTTGGGCTCGCGGATTTGCACGCGCACCGACGCCGAAGATTTGAAGCTCACGTTCGTGTGGCAACTGAGTTCACCGGCGACGAGCGGCCGGACGCGAATCGTGATTTTCTGTTGGGCGCCGGCCGGAATCCGAGGAAAACGCCAGATCAATGTGGATTCAGAGATGTCGGCCTTGGGATCGGTGTAAATCAATTCGGAATCGATCGAGACGTTGCCGCGCACCTCGACGTGCTCGGCGACCACGGAGCCCACGTTTTTCATCACGATCACCTGCTCGACGATTTTGCCGACCGTGGCCATGATCGGGCTGGAATTCTCGATCGAGATTGCAGGCACCTGCTGCACGTAATTGTTTTCGTTGGCGAGGGGAATCGAAGGCATCGGCCTAGCGCCCGGGGCTGCCGTGGTGGCGGTCGACGGCTCCTCGTAGCCAACTTGGGTCACAGTAGCCTGGACCTTCGCCGGCGATTCCTCGTTGGCGACATGAACCACGAGCGTGATCGGTTTCTCATCCGATTCGGACCACAAGGTGACGGTGGTGGTTCCCGGCTTGAGGGCCTGGAACGAAACTTCTGTCGGACTGAATTGAACGAAGTCCACGATCTCCGGGTCCTCCACGTGGCTGCTGGTAATGCCGCTGCTCGCGTGGAAGATGCGAGTGCTGCCGCAAGCCAGCTTCATTTCTGCCGCCGTTTCCGACGAACAGACCATGGCAGACTTGTTTTTGTCCAAACCGATGTGCCCCGCGGCCCTGGCCTCGCCGGATCGAGTCGCCCAGCAGACCGCCAGTGCACTCATTCCACCCAACACCAGGCGCCGCAATGTGCCATTCATCGAAGTTCTCCATTACCAAAACGAACCACTTGTCATGCCCGATCGCTCGCCGCGAGTTACGACCGGTATCCTCCTTCCTACTATCGAAATTCCTACAACCGGACTTGTCGGAAAATTCGGAAAAGGAGCAGATTCATCGGCTGGCAGCTAAGTTGGCCACGGTGGAGTGGAAAAGGCCGCGAGTCATTGGTTCCAAGTAGGTAAAAAGTAGGAAACTCGACTGAAGTTTTCTAAAGATCAACTAACGGAGAGCCGAGTTGGTGGATCGAAACTGCTTGGATTGTGTGAAATGCGAATCAGGCTGTGGCCAGGAATCGCTCAAGCGTCTCATCCTTGGCGATCACTACCACGCCCCCTTCGGTGAATTGGAATTGGCGGGATCGGTCCCAGTCGAGATCGATACCGATCTGAAAATTGGTTGGGATTTTGACGTCCTTATCGATGATCGCCTTGCGAATCTTGGCGTGGCGGCCGACCTCGACCCCCTCGAATAGAATCGAGTCCTCCACGTCCGCAAAGCTGTTGATGCGCACACCGGGCGACAGAATGGATCGCTGCACGCGCCCGCCGCTGATGATGCATCCTTGCGAAACGGTGCTGTCCAGCGCCGTGCCGCGTCGCGAGCCGGAACCTTCCTCGGCAAACACAAATTTCGGCGGGGGGTACGGCGGCTGGTAGGTGCGGATCGGCCATTCCTGATCGTACAAATTCAACAGCGGATCGACGGCGACGAGGTCCATGTTGGCTTGGTAGTACGCGTCGAGCGTGCCGACATCGCGCCAGTACAAGGCATCCTTGCGGTTCTCATCGACAAAAGGGTAGGCAAAGACCGGCCGGCATTCGGCAATCATGTCGGGAATGATGTTCTTGCCGAAGTCGTGGCCGCTCGTGGGCCGCCCCGCATCCCGGAACAGTTGATCGTACATGACGGAGGCGGTGAACACGTAGATGCCCATCGACGCGAGACATCGGTCGGGGTCGCCCGGCATCGATTTCGGATCGGCCGGCTTCTCCTCGAAACCCGTGATGCGCTGTTGGTCGTCGATGTCCATGACACCGAAGTTGCCGCGTGCCACCGGGACGGGTGTTGGAATGCATGCCACCGTCACATCGGCATCTCGCTCGATGTGCGACTCGATCATTTTCGCGTAGTTCATTTTGTAAATGTGGTCGCCGGCCAGAATAAGGACGTACGTGGGATCTTCTTTTTCGATGGAGTAGATGTTTTGGTAAATGGCGTCGGCCGTTCCCTTGTACCAATGCTCGTCGATCCGCTGCTGCGGGGCGAGCACCTCCACAAATTCACCGACCTCGCGACTCAGGAATCGCCAGCCCATGGCCAGGTGGCGGTCGAGACTTGCCGTCTTGTACTGCGTGAGCAAATAGATTCGTCGCAGCCCGCTGTTGATGCAGTTCGAGAGCGTGAAATCAACGATGCGATAGATACCGCCGAACGGCACGGCCGGTTTGGCTCGGTCGCGCGTGAGCGGGTCGAGCCGCGAACCCTTGCCGCCCGCCAAGATCATGACCAGGACTTTCTTCATTCCATATTTCCTACAATTGCCTTCCGAGTGGTTTTCGACGTATCAGGTTCACACTTTATCAACCCAACGACCTGGGTGAAAGCGCGCGTGAGAAAACATGGCGAGCGTGCAGGACTCACGGGTCGTCTTGAAAAACCAGCGAAGCCGGGCGGACTGGGTTTGACAAAATTGCCTCGCGATTGTCTAATCTGCCCGCTGTCAAGTGAGGCAGCGAGCGGAAGGAACCATACGGGGGGCGATCTGGCAATGCATGACGCCGTCGCGCACGGAAGCAAGACGATTAGTCTTCACTTCATACGTCCCCGTTTCCCCGCCACGTTTTTCAAACTTCCGAATTGCGTCGAGATTGAAAGGCAAGGAATGTCTCACTCGATCCGCGTTTTTCCCAATTGATTCCGTCGGCGCCCCATTGGCGTCGGTTGCACGTGCCGACGGATTCGATCCCGCGTTGCCGTGGCTAGTTTACCCGCAAGCAGCCCTGCAATCGTAAATCCGTCCGCACAATTCACCGTGATTGTACAGGCGTGTTCATTATTTGCAGGAGGAAGACCCATCATGTCCAAAAAAGCCGTGTTCAGTTTTTCTCTGCCGTCGCTGCTAGGCCATCGTCGTTTCAGGAATGGGGGCCGTGCCGTTCGTAAGGAATTAGAATCCCAAGAGATCCGCAGCGGCAGGCGACGACATTCGCGGCTTGCACCAGTCGAGCGACTCGAAGAGCGGACCCTCCTTTCTACCATCAATTGGGTAAACCGCGGGATGGCCACTGATGGTTTCGCAGCGGTGTATGGTGCCAATGCCAATGTGGCACGGGCGGTTGTGGATGCGGCAATCGGCGCATGGGAACAGGCGATCGACGACTTCAATTACTCGGATGGAAGTAATTTCTACGATCTAACAGTCAGGACGAATGCCATCGGCATGGGCACGGGAGGCAGTGCTAATCCAGACACACTTTTGACCGGAAAGCCAAAAACCGGCCATGTTGATCTTCAATCGGGGACAGATGGCGCTGGTGCGGGATTCTTTCTGGACACGACACCTGGCGACAGCTCCGAGTTTTCAACGATCGTAAACGCCTTTGCGGCCGACGCAGCCGGCGTTCCCGGTACTCTAGCGGACTTATTCACGGTGACAGTGTTGGAATTGACGCACGCACTCGGGATCACCAATCTCGCCGGTTCGCTTTATCAGTCTGGTGGGTTCCTGTCATCAACCGGGGTGAGCGACCCTACCGGGAATGGGGCTGGGTTCTTCTGGATTTTCACCGGGCCAAGCATCAGGCACCTGATGACAAGTTTTGACAGCGGAGGAGGCGGAGTTGATTTCGCGCCCGGCATCCATTCCGCCGAACCGGGCACGAGCAACAGTGGACTATTCGGGTCGGAGGACAGTGGAAACGCTTTCTTTACATCCGGCCGCCGATACTTGCCATCCAATGTGGACGCGCTCATTTTCAAAGACACTTACAACTACGACATAAACCTCCCAGAAACCTTTGGCAGCTTCTACGCCAATCTAAACACCTCCACCGGGCAGCTTGTTGTCCAGGGTGGTGCGGGCACGAGTGCGGACACCGTTACAATCACTCGCGATGGAAACAAGATTATTGTCAGCGTGGATGTCGGCACCGACGTGGTCGGCACCGGACCCACTGATGCATTCGTCAGTGAATTTGACGTGTTGCAAGTGAGTTCCATCACAGTGCAAACGGGCGATGGGGCCGACACGGTGACCATTGGCTCCGATCTAGGTATTCCGATTAACGTGGATTCCGGCGCTGGAAACGACACCGTAATCGGCGGCGACATTACCGTGACGGGCGGGGCGGGCAACGACTACATCGTGGGCAGCGTTGGTCCGGACAGCCTGGATGGCGGCGACGGCAACGATACGCTGCTGGGTCTGGAAGGCAACGACACGCTGGTTGGCGGCAACAACGACGACCATATCTTCGCTGGGCCGGGTGTCAACACAATCAACCAAGCGGCTGCAGACGGCAACGACCTGGTGGACCTCAGCGAGAACTCGGTCGCCATTTTGTACACGGTCATGGCCGGCAACGACACGGTGATCGGCACGGCGTTCAGGGACCTCATCACGGGCGGGTCCGGCGACGATCACATCGAGGGCCGTGCCGGTCTAGACACCATCAACGGCAGCGCTGGAAACGACACTCTCATGGGCGGGGACGACACTGACCTGATCAACCCCGGCGACGGGACTGCTGACTTAGTAGACGGCGGTGACGGCGCGGACCAATTGGTTGTCGAATCCACTACCAACACGACGGTGTCCATTCGCAGAGTTGGTAACTCCAATTCGATTGAAGTGGGGTTTGGTGCCAATCTGACGACTGGGTTCGATTTCGACCTTATTGACATCATCACGGGGATCGGCGGGACCTCAGTGACCGTGCAGGACTTGTCCACCACTACGGTTACCCAGGTGAATGTATCGTTTATTGGCGGCACCGGAGACACTCTGGTTGTCGAAGGCTCCAACGTAGCTAATGACAGAATGATCGCCGCGAATGTCGGTCTGGGTACTCCGACCGTCCGAACCGGCTGGGGCATCGTTACTGCGTCCGCGACCAGCGCAGCAGTCGGGGATTCGCTGGTCATCAACGGACTAGCCGGCGACGATGTAATCGAATCTCCACGCGGCAACGGAATAGATGCCAGTTTCCGCCTCACGTTCAATGGCGGCGATGGCAACGACTTCCTTTCCGGCGACGTGACAATCAATGGTGGAAACAATGACGACACACTGGAAGGCTCCAGTGTCGCCGACTCGCTCGACGGAGGGCCCGGCGACGACACATTTCTCTTGAACTCGAGCAACCTCGGCGGGACCGACACGCTCGTGGGCGGGACCGGGACCGACACAATTCTGCTTGTGGGCACGGTCGCTATCGATGACATGGACGTGACGGCCACCACGCTGGCGATCGCCGGTGGAGGAACCACCACCATCGGCGCAGGCAGCGGCGGTATTGAACGAGTGCAGGTTGTCGGCGGCGAAGGAGCAGACGACATCGATATTACCGGCACGCCCGCCGGAGTGACCGAATTCATCGTCTACGGCGATTTCGGCAACGACAACGTCGCCCTAATCGCGGCGGTACTCACGCCGGCCACGGTACACGGCGGCGCGGGTGACGATGTAATCACCGGCGGAGGTGGAGGCGACCGATTGGAAGGTGGCGATGGCTCTGATTCGATTACAGGTGAGGCCGGGAATGACTCGCTGCTGGGGGGGCCAAGCCCCGATACGATCGACGGTGGAGCTGGTTCTGATCTGGTCGATGGTGGCGATGATCCGGATGTTTATGTGTTCACTGGCGAAGGGGCGGCATTCAACGACGCCATTACCGTGACCGCTGCAGGGGCGTCCGTAACCGTAGGTAACACTGCAAATGTCGCTCAAACAGATACCCTTAATGACATCGAACAGGTGGACATCAACACGGGCTCTTCTACCTCTTCGAGTCCGATCAGCGATCAGGTCACAATTAATTCCCTGGTTGGGACCGAGGTTGATGTCGTGAACGTGGATGGCGGGCCTGATTCTAACAACCGGCTGATTCTTAATGGCGGTGATTCAGGAGAAACGGTGACGGTTGGAAACATCCCGGGCGGCTCAGTGTTTTCCGAGCAGGTTTTGGGGCTTGATGCGGTGATCAATCTTGTGCTGTTCGTTGGCACCGCCGGAGATACGCTCGTCATCAACGGACTCGGAGGTGACGACACGGTGAAGGCGGACCCAAGCGGATTGGGCACTCCGCCGTTATTCGTGTTAGATGGCGGCGATGGTGACGATTTTATATCGGCAGACGCGACGCTAATCGGTGGGGCGGGCAACGACACACTGATCGGCGGCGCCGGGGCCGACTCGCTCGACGGTGGGCCGGGCGACGACGTGCTCGACGGTGGGCCGGGGAGCGACACGCTTGATGGAGGTACAGGCACCGACACGGTGCTGGTCCAGGGCCTTGCGGCCAATGACGGCATCGGGGTCTCGCACACGGCGGCGACGACGCTGGTGATTGCCGGCGTGCCTTCGGCCGGCAGCAAGACGCTCGACGAAATGGAGATCGTTCGGGTTGAGGCCGGAGAGGGCACCGACGTGATCACGCTCACTCCCCTGCTCGCAGGCGGCCTGGACTATGAGGTACGCGGCGGCAATCCGATCGGCACGAATATTTTCGGAGACGAATTGCGACTCGTATCGCCGGCCGCGACGTTGGCGAGCGCCGGGCCGGAGAACGACGCGGGTGCCGTGGATGTGTTCTCAGCGGTGCCGGCCACGGTGAGCTTCGATGAAATTGAAAGATTGACGATCTCCGGTCCCGGACCCGCTGTGATCTTGGGCACCAACGGCGATGATGACATCACGATTATCGCCCGAGATGCCACGACCCATGCCGGAACCAATGGCGTGCGGGATTTTACCGTTACCATCAACGACTCTTTTGAGGCGCTGTATATCGACCATGCCGCGCTGTTTATCGACGCGCTTTCGGGCGATGACGATATCGTGCTGCGTGAGCCTTCTCCGACTCCCGCCGTGTGGGACGTGGACGTGACGATAGCGGGCGGCGCGCCCGCGGCGCCCACCGGAGACCAGGGCGATGTCTTCGAAATGGAGACCCCAGGCACACAGACCGTGATCTTCACCCCGACCGGCATCGACTCAGCCACACTCAACGACACCACCAACTCATCGCTCGTCACACTCGACAACTTCACGCTCGTGATTGGACCATTCACCTACGTTTCGTCGCCCGGCGGCATTGAAACGATCGTCTACGATGGCGAGGCCGGCGGCGACACGCTGACGATCAACGGCACAACGCTGAACGATGCGACGGTCGTGAACCCGACCGGCAACGGATCGGGTCGTTTCCGGTCCGACGGCAGCCCGACGTTTGACTTCACGGGCGCCACGGCCGTGACGGCAACGGGTGGCGCGAGCGGATTCGATTCGCTCACTGTGGAAGGCACGCCCGGTGCGGATACGGTGACGTCGGCCGCCGGGAGCGTCACGCTGGGCGGCACTGTGACTCTCGGCGCGGGGCTGGATCGCTTCGAGCTGTTTACTTTTGCCGGCAACGACAACATCGACTTGAATCTGACCGCGACTCCGCTGGCGAAGTTCGTCGATGCCGGTGACGGCAACGACATTGTGGATATGCTCGGCTCAGTGGACGCCGACATCTTCGGCGGAATCGGCAATGACACACTGACGGGTTCACCGGCTGCGGACAACATCTTTGGCGGGCCTGGCAATGACGTACTTATTGGAGCCGGCGGCGGCGATTTCCTTTACGGTGAAGAAGGTGATGACTTGCTGGGCAACCCAACAGCCGCGGCGAATGGCGTGGCAGACGACGCCGGCAATGACCAGTTCTTTGGCGGCCCTGGCTCGGACCGGTTTGTCTGGGAACCCGGTGACGGCAGTGACCTGATCGAAGGCGGCGCAGGCGACGGCGATGAGCTGATTTTCTTTGGCAGTGCCGGTGCAAACCGCGTTGAGGTGTTCGGCGGCGGTTCCGATTTTGTCAATCCGGCTTTCCCCACTGTGGCCGGCGACGGAGCGCGGGCCATCGTGGCGCTTAACTCTACGGCATTCCTGACGGCGACGGTTTTTGTCGACACTGCTGACGTCGAAGCCGTGCATGTCGATCTGCTGGCCGGCGTAGATGAGGCAATCATCAACAACCAAGTACCCAACAGCTCAACTGCGGGAAGCTTCCTGCAAGCGGGAACTGATTTGTCAGGCACACACGTTCGTTCTATTACGGTCGATGTGGGAAGCGCCGATGCCGTGGCCGATCGAGTCGAAGTCCACGGCCGGACTGTTGCCGATGATATCCTAATCCGAAATCTCGGATCGAGTTTCCTGCTCGGGCCTGTAAGCGTGGGCGGGTTTTCCTACGCGGTAGCCGTGAATCAGGCTGTGCCGACAGATGACTTGTTAATCATTCGTGGACAGTCCGGCGATGACACGATCAAGGCGGAAGTGGGTACCGAAGCTCGGATCGCGATCCGGCTGGATGGCGACGAAGGAGACGATTTCCTATCGGCGGATGCGGTGATCAATGGCGGAGCCGGCAACGACTTCCTTGAAGGCGGGGCCGGCGCGGATGTGCTCAACGGCGGTGCAGGCGAAGACACGATGATTGGCTTGGGCGGTGCCGATATATTCGACGGCGGCTCTGAATTCGACACGATCCTGATTCGAGGCACCTCCGCGGCCGACACAATCTTCGCCGACCAACTCGACGCGGCCACGCTGCAACACACAGTGAACGGCGATCTTCAAGTGGACACGTTCACCAACGTGGAACAGGCGAGTATCGCCGCCGGACAAGGCGACGACACGATCGGTGTTCGGGTCGCCGATGCACTGGTGGCGATTCCCGGCTCCAGCCTGCGGTTCGCTGTCGATGGCGGTGATCCACAAGCGAGCGATCGGTTGTCGGTCATCGACGATGGCCTGGGAGACACGGTGATCCACCGAATCGGCCAGCACGACGGATCGGGGTCTGTCACGGTCGGCCCACTCGCCCCCGTATTCTACGACGACATTGAATTCGTGGATGTCTTGCCGCTCGACACGCTCACCGGTGCCACCGGTGCGGACGCCCTGGGGCGACTGGTTGTATTCAAGCACGACCCCTTTGAGAGCAACAACTCATTTGTCAACGCAACGCTTCTCGGTGCCGACCACACGCTCAACGTGGACCCGACGATCGACCCCGGCCCTGTGTCCGACCCGTTCGGCATCGGCCAGGATTTACCGGGCGACTCGGACTTCTACACGTTTGAAGCTCAGGTTACCGGCACGTTTGATTTCCAGGTGTTCTTCGAGCAGATTGGCACGCTGGCGAACGGCCGGGCGGGTTTACCCAGCAACGGCGACATTGACATAATCCTGTTAGACGCCGATGGGACACCCATTGCCTTCAGCAACAGCATCAACAACAACGAGCGCATCCGCATTCCGACCGTGCAGGGCCAGATTTACACGCTGCAAGTGTTTGGCTTTGCGGGTGCGATCAACGTGTACGAGATGACGGTGATCAATGAACCGGCTCCGGCACCGTTCGATATTGAATTGGCAGATGCGAACAACACGGCGTACGCATGCCCGGAGACGGCCGCGGGTGTGCTCGACCTGTCGAGCGATACGGGCCGTTCGCGGTTCGACAACATCACGTGCAATGCGACGCCGACGATTTTCTTGCGAGTCGATGATGCAACCTTGCTCAACGACCTGCCGGGCAATGCGGCGGGCGTGGTCGGGTCGCCGCCGCCGGACAGCGTGATTCCGATTTCACACAATTCGTCCACGCAGTATCCGAGTTCGGTTGGACTTGCGGCTGGATTCCGCGTCGCAGTGTTTGATGAGATTGACATGCACAATCCGGTGCTGCTCGGCTTCGCGCAGCCGGTCGATCAGGATGGCGACGCAATTCCGGAAGGCATCTACCGGTTCACCTTCAACAATGTGCTGGCCGACGGCAGCCACTTCATAACGGCCCGGGTGCAGATGATCGACCCGGCCGACAACGATGCAAATGTCGGCACGGTAACACGTGCTCAAGGGTTCGGCCCGCGAAGCGATTCGCTGGAAATCATCGTCGATACGACGTCTCCGCCGATTGCGCAAACGGCAGCCACGACGCCCAATTTAGAGCTTGATCGCTCCAGCGATACCGGAGTGGTCGAGCAGGACTCGACGCACCGCGACCGCGCGACCAGCGACACGACGCCGAGCTTCTTCGGATTTGCGGAAGCGGATTCAGTCGTTCGGCTGTACGTGGACGTGAATGCCAGCGGCACGGTGGACGCAGGCGACGTACTTATCGCTCAGACGACGGCCGAACCGTACGACGGTTCCGATCAGTTCGGTCAATCGCCGCCGCCGGCCTTGTCGCCGAACATCGGCCGCTGGACCGCGACGTCAAATGTCGACCTCAACAACACCGTGCTTCTTGGCCTGCCGCTCGACGGTCGTCGCGTGATCCTGGCAACTTTTGAGGACCAGGCGGGCAACGAATCGCTGCCAGTCGCGCTGGAAATTTTCATCGATACCCGCGGGCCGCAGATCGCCACTCAACCGGGCGCGGTTGCCGGTGAGTGTGCCGTAAACTTTGACCCGATCGACCCGCTCTTGCCTGAAGAGTGCGTGTTCGGGGTCAAGCCGCTGCAGTCGAACGGTCCCACGCCTCTGACGCGAACGGTCGTAATCAACGTACGTGATTTGCCCGCTCGTGCGATCGGTTCAGGGGCGTTCGCTGGCGGACCGTTTCTCTATGGAGCGGTAAACGAGATCGTGGCAGAGTCACCCGGCCAGTACGTACTGACCGGTGACCAGAATGGTGTGATCGCGCTGGCAGAACCTCCGATCGTGAACTTCACTCCGGCAGCCGATGGAAGTATCGCGCTCGCGCGCATTGAACTGCGATTCAACACGCCGCTGCCGGACGATCGTTACACGCTGACCGTATCCGACGCAATCGTTGACGACGCGGGCAACGCGCTCGACGGCCAGTCGAATTCGATCGAGCCGCTTGATGTTCCGTCGTTCCCGACGGGCGACGGTCAGCCGGGCGGCAGGTACGTGGCCCGGTTCACGGTGGACTCGCGCCCGGAAATCGGTACCTACTGCTGCGGCTCGTGGTACATCGACTTGAACGGCAACGGATCGTTCGATGATCCGAACAATCACGACACAGACTTCACGAACGGCGACATCGTTTACAAGTTCGGCTTACCGGGCGATTTCCCGGTCGTGGGCGATTGGGACGGCAACGGATTCGATGAAATCGGCGTGTACGGTCGCCGGGCCGATGGGTTCCGCTTCGAGTTGGATTTGAACGGCAACGGCGCCTTTGACACGGCCGATGCATCATTCTTGTTCGGGGCGGGTGGCCGACCGGTGGCCGGTAATTGGGCGGGTGTCGGTGAAGATCACGTGGCAGTCTTTACGGGTTCCGCGTGGCTCGTGGATACCGGAGCAGCCGCCTACACCGCCGCAGTTGTGGCCGTGCCTGGGACAATTTTCAATACGGCGGCACGCGGGCGCCCAATCGCCGCCGACTTCAACGGCGACGGCGACGACGACGTGGGACTGTTCCAAAATGGTGTCTTCACGCTCGACTTTGCGACCGACGACAATTTCCTAGTCGATCTGCCCATCAACTTCTCGTTCAATTCCACGAGCCAGGTGCCCATCGCGGCCGACTGGGACGCGGATCGCGACGGCAACATCGGCCTGTTCATGCCGGAACGCAATGGCATGTTCCCGCGGGAGGCGGCGGAATGGTATCTGGACCTCGGTACTCCGTTCCGGAGCGGCCTGGCCGGCCCGACACCGTTGGCCCCCTTGCTCGGCGCACTCTTCGGCGGTGTGGGAGTCAACACGGCCAGTCCGGGCGATATGTTGTTCCAGCCACCTCCGACCGGTGGTCTGGCGACGTTGCCCAACCTGCCCTACGTGTTTCAGGACATCTTCTATCAGTTTGGCGACGAGTTGGCCGAGCCGATTGCCGGCAATTTCGATCCGCCCCGACTCGAGACGCCGTTTGAGCCTCGGCCGCCGCTGCAGCCCGTTGACCATGTCAACGCAGCGGGAGCGACCTCCACGCCGCTCATTGTCTTTGAGCAGGGTGGTGAGGCCGGCGATTTCGGCAGCATCGAAATCCGTGGTGACAAAGACACATTCCAATTCACTCCGTCGGAGAACGGCCGAATTGGAATTAGCGTCGGCACACCCCAGTCGGAACTCGACTCAACCGTCCAAGTCTTTGTTCGCAACGGCCGCAGAATGCGTTCCGTGGCGAGTAACGGCAACTTCGGCGGAACGACCGACAGCTACGTGGAGCTGGACGTCGTGGCCGGCACGACCTACTTCATTGTAGTTTCCGGCACGCGACGCAGCTTGGGCGACTACACGGTCCTAGTCGATGAAATCCTGGCTGAAACCGGTCCTGACGACCACGGCAACACGCCCGCTGCCGCCACGGCATTAGACATCACCACCGGAAGCCACCACCTGACGGGAGTTTTGAATGGGTCATCCGATGACGACTATTTCCGGTTCACTCCTTCGGTGAACGGCCGAGTCGAAATCAACGTCGCGGCGTTCGCACGCAGCCTGGACACGAACGTAACGGTGTTTGAAAACATCAGCCGGCAAATAGCCCAAAACGACAACGCCGGCCCCAACACGACCGATAGCCACGTCTCGCTGGACGTCGTTGCCGGGCAAACCTATTGGATCCGAGTTCGCTCAAACGGCGGTCGTCGCGGTGATTACGAGTTGGCGCTCGATCTGGCGCTTTCGAGTGGGGGCACATGATCGGCTAGCTTGAATTAGGTTTATCCGGCTCGCCGTATCAGAAGCCTTTTTCCTGTTGATGGTCATTGGAAAAGTACTTGGAGTATTCTCCACTTTCGTACATCGCCACCATCGCCTTCAGGTTTGCCTCCATCTCGATTGGAGAAACGGAAAAGGGAAACTGAAAAGGGGATAAGTCTTGCGTCAGGAAAAGCTTGGGAAAGGAGGACGAGATGTAGGAAGCAGATCGGAAACCTTTCGTTGGAACCCTGCGGGTGTGCAATCCCGTCCGGTAGAGCTTGGCCAACAG
>Ga0247727_10012259_pt1 | contig 14759 bp, 12 predicted proteins | sample WisWelCaveWW1625_FD_202498 | JGI IMG/M metagenome (GOLD analysis project Ga0247727, IMG submission 202498) | Biofilm microbial communities from Wishing Well Cave, Virginia, United States - WW16-25 | ecosystem: Environmental > Aquatic > Deep subsurface > Groundwater > Cave microbial mat | place... | reverse complement strand
GGCAACACCGAATACGATACGCGCGTCGTGCTTGCGAAAGCCAATCGCTCGAATCCGACCGACGTGGAAAAAGTCACGCTGGTGAATTATCGCGGCGAGCGCGTTTTCCTCGGACAGGTCGCGGAGGTTTATTACGGCAAAGGCCCGACGATGATCGGCCGCAAAGATCGCGAGCGCTTGATCACGGTTTTTTCCAATCTCGACGGCACGGCGCCGCTCGGCCAGATTTCCGCGGAGATTCAACAGCGCGCCGCGAGCCTCGAGCTGCCGCCCGGCGTAACGATCCAATTTGCCGGCGACGTGCAAAACATGCAGGACATGTTCCGCGATATGATGATCGCCATCACCTTCGCGGGGTTGTTTATCTATATGATCATGGTCGCGCTATTTGAAAGCTACGCCCATCCGTTCACGATCATGTTTTCGATTCCGGTTGCGCTCGTCGGCGGTCTCGGCGCGCTGGCGCTGACCGGCCAAACCTTGAACATGTTTTCGATGATCGGCGTTTTGCTGGCGATGGGTTTGGTGACGAAGAACGCCATCTTGCTCGTCGACCGCACGAATGAACAGCGCGCGAAAGGCCTCACGGTTCGCGAGGCGCTGCTCGAAGCCGGCCCGACCCGTTTGCGCCCGATCATCATGACGACGCTGACGATGGTGCTCGGCATGGCGCCGCTCGCGCTCGCACTGGGCGCCGGCTCCGAAATTCGCCAGAGCATGGCCATCGTCGTCATCGGCGCGTTGGTCAGCTCGACAGTTCTCACCTTGATTCTGATACCGGTGGTTTATTCGTACATGGAAGGCGCACGAGCGTTCTTCAGTCGCAAGAAAGTTCCGGCGACTAATGGCCGGTATGAAAAAGTTCCGGAGCGGATGAGGGAAGCGGTCGCGTAAGGCCGATATGGAGTCGACGAAAGGGAGAAAAGGTGATTGAGCCTTTTCTCCCTTTTTGTTTTTATTGAGAAGCTTTTTGTTGATTATGGATTTTAAATTCTGTATGATAATAGTGGAACTCAGGAACGGCGATGGATATTCTTATACGGATTAAACGCCTGATCATTGCACGACGGGTGGTGTTCACACTGAAAGCGGATGATGAAATGGCGATTGATGGCCTCACACGCGAGATTGTTTATGAAGCCATTCTCAATGCGCCGATGATCAATAAAAAAATTCGATCACGTGATCCTGATTCCGGCCAGCCGGAATATCTTTATGTTATCAAAGGCATGACATATGACGGCTTGACAATATACACAAAAGGAAAAATTAAAAAAGAAGGCGACAAAGAGGTGTTTTATGTCTTCATCTCCTCGAAACGGTCGACAGATTAAGCCCGTGGATTCTCTCAAAAAGAACGGTTCCCCAAAACCGAGCTGGTGGGATGAGTTGCCCGCGGTCACGAGTTGCCCCGAATGCGGCAAAAAAGCCATGCGAAGAGCCAAGGGCCCTTGCCAACTATTGGACGGGACACTTATCCCCAAACTGGAGCGTTTTCACTGCTTTTGCTGCGACGCCGAGTTTTTTGATGACGTGGCGATGGGAATCATAGATGAATTTAGAAAAAATAGGTCCGCAAAATTTTCACGCCTAGGCCGCAGAACACGAGTGAAAAGAACGCTCGTGGCGTCACAAAACGATTCATGCTGAATGGAGCGCGGGCAACATTGGCAGTTCATGATCTCCCCGCAATCTGGTGGCCTTGCCCTCATCTCCTCAAAACCCCCGTCAGATTAAACTGAGGGATTTCTCAAGCGGAAAGATGCTTCAAAATTTAAAAAAGATTGCGACAGGCGCACGTGACTGCGGTGATAAGACGGCCATCAATACCAGCCATCAGAAGCCTTGCTTTTAGACGGAAAAATACCTATATTTTCTAATGCGATTTTTTAATTTTTGGCAACCGAGGTGAATAAAAATTGCCGGAGTGGCGGAATTGGCAGACGCGCAAGACTTAGGATCTTGTGCCGCAAGGCGTAAGGGTTCAACTCCCTTCTCTGGCACTTTTGAAACGCCGAGCGCGTGGCGATGGTAAATTATGCCATCGCCACGCGCTATGTGGTGGAAATGGCATCAAAAAATTAAAGAGAAAAAAACAGAGGAGCGACATTGGACGTCAAGGTGATTCCGGCCGAGAAATGGAAGCGTTACATCGAGGCAACGGTTCCGGCGGCGGAGGTGGAAACGGAATTTAACGGCGCGCTGCGCCGCTATCAAAAGCAAGTGCAGATTCACGGTTTTCGCAAAGGCAAAGCGCCGCTGCATTTTGTCAAACAAATCTACGGCGGCGCCATCCGGCAGGAAACCATCGACGAGATGGTGCCGAAAATTCTCACGGAAGCGCGCAAAAAAAACGACCTGAAAATCATCGGCCCCACCGATGTGGAAAAGGTGAATTATGACGAAAAGGAGGGCTTGAATTTTCGCGCCGTCGTGGAGGTGGCGCCGGAGATCGAGCTGCGACAATATAAAGACCTCGAGTTTGAAAAAACGCTTTATGATATCTCCGATGCGGACGTTGACGAGACCATCGACGGTTTGCAGGAACAGCGCGCGACGTTTCGCGTGCTTGAAGACGCGGCGTTGCAAGACGGCCATCTCGCGCTCGTCGATCTGCAAAAGATCGACGCCACCGGCGTGGTGATGATCGGCGACAAATACGAAAACCGGCGCTTGCTGATCTCGGCGGAAGACGAATTTACGCGCGCGTTGATCGGCGCGAAGGCGGGAGAGACGCGGCGCACGAGTTTTACCGAACGCCAGCCGGACGGCAAGATGGCGGAGCATCCCACCTTTTATCAAGCCCGCATCAAAGAAATCACCGAAAAAATTCTGCCGCCGGTGGATGCGGCGTTTGCCGCGGAATTTAAGTTTAACTCAATCGAAGAATTTAAAAACGACGTGCGCGAACATTTGCATAAACGGGCGGCGCAGCGCACGCGCGAGCAGTTGCAGCGCGAGATCGTCGATGAATTGCTGAAGGTCAACGCCTTCGAGCTGCCGGAAAAGATGGCGGAAGAATATGCCGAAAAATTTTTTGACAGCGTCAAAGCCCAGTTCGCCAAACTGCCGGAAGAGACGATCAAAAGCGAAGCGCGCGCCAGCGCTTTTCGCCGCCTGCGCTGGGAATTTCTGCGCGCGCGCATTGTCGCCGCCGAGAACATTGCGGTGAGCGACGACGAGTTGCGCGATTATATCGTGCAACTGGCGTTTGCCGCGAACGAGGAGCCGCAGCGCGTCATCAACCGCACGATGCACGACGAAGAAAAACGCGAGCAACTGCGCGCCGATTTGCTGGAATCCAAAACGTTGCAATTTTTAGAAGGGCAAATGAAATACCGCGAGCGGCACGCCCCTTACAAGGATCGCGGGCAGCAAAAGATTATCACGGTGTGAGTTTAAAAAACGTTTGCCGGTTCGCCGGTTGGCCAGTTGGAAAAATTAAACCGGCTAACCGGCCAACAGGATAACAGGCCAACATTAAACCAAAAGGAAGAATCACCATGGGTTTAGTACCGATTGTGGTCGAGCAAACCGGACGCGGCGAGCGTTCGTTTGATATTTATTCCCGGCTGCTGAAGGAGCGCATTATTTTTCTCGGCACGGACGTCAATGAACACGTGGCGAGCTTGATCATCGCGCAGATGTTGTGGCTGGCCGCGGAGGATCCGGAAAAAGACATTCAGTTTTATATCAATTCGCCGGGCGGTTACGTCTCCGCGGGTTTGGCGATTTACGACACCATACAATTTATCCAACCCGCGGTGAGCACGATTTGCATGGGCCAGGCGGCCAGCATGGGCGCGTTGCTCCTGGCGGCCGGCGCGAAAGGCAAGCGTTTTGCATTGCCGCATTCCCGCGTGATGATTCACCAACCCGCGGGCGGGGCGCAGGGACAGGCCTCCGATATTGAAATTCAGGCGCGCGAAATTTTGACGTTGCGCGAACGGCTGAACCAGATTTTGGCGAAGCACAGCGGGCAGCCGATTGCGCAAATTGAAAAAGACACCGACCGCAATTTTTTTATGTCGGCGGAAGAAGCGGTTAAATACGGCATCGTCGACGAGATTATGACGCGCAAGCTCGAGCGCAAGAAAGAAACGAAGTAAAGCTTTTTTGATGGACTCACGAATATCTCGATGTCATTCTGCGGTTTCGCGGGATGACATTTTCTTCTCAAGTATAACCGAAACCGATCATGGCTGATTTCAATAGACGCGACCGTTTGTTTATCTGCTCGTTTTGCGGCAAAAATTCCAATCAGGTGGATTGCATCGTCACCGGGCCGGAAGTTTTTATTTGCAACGAATGCGTGCGCAACGCCAGCGACATCATCCGCGAAGACGCGCAGCGCCGGGCCATTTCTTTTTATGGCCGCATTCCGACGCCGGTGGAGATCAAGAAGGAACTCGATGATTACGTCATCGGCCAGGAACATGCCAAGAAGGCGCTCGCCGTCGCGGTGTACAATCATTATAAACGCATCGAGCAGATCAGCGTCATGGACGAAGTCGAGCTGGAGAAAAGCAACATTCTGCTCGTCGGCCCGACCGGCACCGGCAAAACGTTGATGGCGCAAACGCTGGCGCGCGCGCTGCAAGTGCCGTTCACGATTGCCGACGCCACGACGCTCACCGAAGCCGGTTACGTCGGCGACGACGTGGAAAATATTCTCGTGCGGCTGTTGCAGGCGGCGGATTATGACGTGGAAAAAACCGAGAAGGGCATCATCTACATCGACGAGATCGATAAGATTTCGCGCAAAGACGGCAACCCGAGCATCACGCGCGACGTCTCCGGCGAAGGCGTGCAACAGGGCCTGCTGAAATTGCTGGAAGGCACGGTGGCCGCGATTCCGCCCAAGGGCGGCCGCAAGCATCCGGAGCAAAATCTCATCAACGTCAACACCCGCAATATTCTTTTCATTTGCGGCGGCGCGTTCGAAGGGTTGGATAAAATCATCGCCAGCCGCACCGGCAAAAAACAATACGGCTTTGGCGCGGAAACCGCCAAACGCGCGGAGCAGGACACCACGGCGCTGCTGATGCAAACTGAGCCGGATGATCTGTTGCGTTTCGGCTTGATTCCGGAATTGATCGGCCGTCTGCCGGTGATCGCGCCGCTAACGCAATTGAACGAACAAGCACTGCTGAAAATTTTGGTGGAGCCGAAGAACGCGCTGACGAAACAATACAAGCGTTTGCTGGCGCTGGACGGCGCGGCGCTGGATTTTGACGACGAGGCGCTGCACGCCATCGTGCAAAAGGCGATGAAACGCCGCACCGGCGCGCGGAGTCTGCGCGCGGTCATGGAGGAAGTCATGCTGGATTTGATGTACAAAATTCCCAACATGCCGGAGATCAAACACGCGCGCATCACCCGCGAGACCATTACGCACAATCAGCCGCCGCTGTTTACTTATGAAGAAATGAAAAAAACGGCGTAATGAAAAAATTCATTCGCGACGGCGTTGAAATCGGCTTGGGCGACCGGCTGCCGATTTTGCCGTTGAAAGAAATTTTAGTTTTTCCCTATATGACGTTTCCGCTGCTCGTGGGGCGCGAAGCCTCGCTGCTTGCGGTGCAGGAGGCGATGGCGCAGGATCGCATGATTTTTTTGTCGGCGCAAAAAGACGTCACCCAGGACAATCCCGCCAAGGACGATTTGCAGCGCGCCGGCGTGATCGCGCGCATCTTGCAAGTCTTGAAGCTGCCGAACGGCGTGGTGAAAGTTCTCGTCGAGGGCCTCGGGCGCGGCCGCATCAACCGGTTTTTGCCGGGCAACGAGTATTTTTCCGCGCGCGTCGATTTCGTCGGCGGCGAGGAGCAAACGACGCCGGAAATGCAGGCGCTGATGCGGCGCGCCGAAGAGCTGTTTAAGAAGTACGTGCAGCTCAATCGCCATTTGCCCAACGAAATCCTGCTCGCGCTGGAGAATATCGCCGAACCGCGACGCCTCGCTGATTTTATTGCCGCGCATGTGGCGCGCGACATGAAGACCCGCCAGTATATTTTGGAAATGGCCAGCCCGGCGGAAGAGCTGTCCTTTCTCAGCGATATGCTCGCCAGCGAAGTGGAAATCATCGCCATCGAGCGCAACCTGGATGATAAAGTGCGCGGCCGCGTTCAACGCACGCAGCGGAATTATTGGCTGCAGGAGCAGATGCGCGCCATTCAAGAAGAGCTGGGCGACGACGCGGAAGGCGACGGCGAACTCGCAAAATTAGCCGAAAAGATCAAGCAGGCCGGCATGTTGCCCGAGGCCGAAGCCAAAGCGCTGGAAGAGCTGGAGAAGCTGCGGCAGATTCCGCCGATCTCGCCGGAATTCACCGTGATTCGCAATTATCTCGATTGGTTGCTGGCGGTGCCGTGGAAGGCGCAGACCGCCGACAGGCTCGATCTCGTGCAGGCGCAAAAAATTTTGGACGGCGACCATTACGGTTTGGAAAAACCCAAAGAGCGCATTCTCGAGCATCTCGCCGTGCTGAAGCTCGTGCAACAGATCAAAGGGCCGATTCTGTGCCTCGTCGGCCCGCCGGGCGTCGGCAAAACCTCGCTCGGCAAATCGATCGCGGCGGCGATGGGGCGCAATTTTGTGCGCGTCTCGCTCGGCGGCGTGCGCGATGAAGCGGAAATTCGCGGCCATCGCCGCACTTACATCGGCGCGCTGCCGGGAAAGATCATTCACTCGATGAAGCGCGCCAAAACCGTGAATCCGGTGTTTTTGCTCGACGAGATCGACAAGATGAGCATGGATTTTCGCGGCGATCCTTCGGCGGCGTTGCTGGAAGTTTTGGATCCCGAGCAGAACAAAGCGTTCAACGATCATTATCTCGAAGTCGATTACGATCTCAGCCGCGTGCTGTTCATCACCACCGCGAACGTCCGCGCGCAAATTCCCGAGCCGCTGCGCGACCGCATGGAGATCATCGAGCTGCACGGCTATCTCGAGCATGAAAAGCTCGCCATCGGTCAAAATTTTTTGATTCCCAAATTGCTGCGCGAGCACGGCCTCGACGCGGGCAGCCTCGCGTTTGAAGCGAAAGCGATTTTAAGAATCATTCGCGAATACACGCGCGAAGCCGGCGTGCGCCATTTGGAGCGCGAGCTGTCGTCGATTTGCCGCAAAGTCGCCAAAGTCATTGTCGCGCGCCTCGAGGCCTCGGCGCCGCCGGCAGAATCGAGTGCTACGACCGCCGACATGTTCGCGGCGGCAGCGCCGCCCGAAAAACCAATTGCTGCAACGAGCGCTTCGCCATGGCCGAAAGTGACGATCACTGCCGGCAGCGTGAGCAAATATCTTGGCGTCCCTAAAGCGCCGCAGCGCACGCTGCAGGATAAGCTGACGATCGGCAGCGCCACCGGCGTCGCCTGGACGATGTATGGCGGCGATATTTTGGAAATTCAAGTGAGTCTCATGCCGGGCAAGGGCGATCTGGCATTGACCGGCAAGCTGGGCGAGGTGATGAAAGAATCAGCGAAAGCGGCGTTGACGTATGCGCGCACCAACGCGGCCCGCCTCGGCATCGCCGGCCAATTTTGGAAAGACACCGATATTCACATTCACGTTCCCGAGGGCGCGATTCCCAAAGACGGGCCCTCGGCGGGAATTACCATCGCCACGGCATTGGTCTCTGCGCTCAGCCAGCGGCCGGTGCGCCGCGACATCGGCATGACCGGCGAGATCACGCTGCGCGGCTCGGTGCTCGGCATCGGCGGCCTGAACGAGAAAATTCTCGCGGCGCAGCGCTTCGGCATTCGCCACGTCATTGTGCCTTGGGAAAATGAAAAAGATTTGAAAGAGCTGCCCGCGCCGCTGCGCAAAGGCATGCGTCTCACGCCGGTTAAACACATCGACGAGGTGTTGGCGTTCGTGCTGGCGGAAAAAGTTGATTTGGTTTCCACCGCGCCGCCGGAAACGGCTGCGCACAAAGCCTCGGCGTTTCCGCCATTGCCGCCAACGGTCGAGCAACCGGCGGTAATTAATTGATCCATTGATACTGGTTTTTATGTTTTTTAAAAGACGATCTTGCATTTATTCGGATTAATTTCTATTTTAGAATTGAATCCGGTTGCGCCATTCAAATGAGGAGTTACTATGATGACTTTGAATATTGAATTACCTTTGGAAAAAATCAGCCGTTTTAATGAGCGGGCGAAACTAATCGGTTTGTCCCCGGATGATTTTGCGAAGAGAGTCGTCGAAATCATTGTTGATACTCCCGATGAAGAGTTTGAAAGTTGGCTCGAAACGCTGGAAATTCTCGCCGACAAAGACTTCGCTTTCAAGCTGCAAGAGAGTATCAATCAAGTGGAGAGAGGCGAAGTCGAAGATTGGGAGAAGGTAAAGCAGGAGCTTGGGATTGCATGAAGTACTCCATTCAAATGGCGGGTTCAGCCAAAAAGATGCTCAAAGAAATTACCGATAAACGCAAAATGAAAAAATCGTTGTCGTCGTGATTGGGGTGGGAATTCGTAAAGACGGCGGCAAGGAGGATATTTATACGCGCCTGCAAAAGCTATTCGTGAAAGGCTACGATATAAATTAACGCTGCAATCATGACCATCAAACATGCCGAATTCATCATCAGCGTCGCCGCGGCGGCGCAATTGCCCAAAGACAATTTGCCGCAGATTGCCTTTTGCGGCCGTTCCAATGTGGGGAAATCCAGCCTGATCAATGCGCTGCTCAATCGTCGCGGTTTGGCGAAAACCAGCAATTCGCCGGGTAAAACGCGGCTGCTCAATTTTTTTCGGATCACCCCCGCGGAGTCGATTTACCCGCCGTTCTATTTTGTCGATTTGCCCGGTTACGGCTACGCGAAAGTTTCGCAAACCGAGCGCGAAGCCTGGCGCCAGTTGATCGAGAGTTACTTGCAAAATAGCCCGCGGCTTTGCGGCGCCTTCGCGCTCATCGACAGCCGACACGGGCCGCAAAAAAACGATTTGGATTTGCTCGCGTGGCTCGCGCACGTTCGCCAGCGCGTCGCGGTGGTGGCGACGAAGGCCGACAAACTTTCCGCCCAACAACGCGCCGCACGCCAACGCGAGATCGCGGTGGCGCTGCAGCATTTGCCGGTCACCGATCTTATTTTCTATTCGTCGCTGACGGCGTTGGGCAAAAAAGAATTGTGGCAGCAGATTCGAGAATTTCTCGTTCGCGAAAAGTAAAAACAAAAGCTCTGAACACGGATGACGCAGATAACACGGATTTTCGCGGATTTTTTCCGATCTACTCACCTTGAGTCTCCTCAGTTATAGGTAGAGAGAAATGTCATTCCGCAGGAATCCTGTTTCAATCCAGCACGGTTCGACTGAAACCTCGGCGAGCGGCTCGACCGAGCTCGCCGAGGTCCTTGTTTGATCGTGATAAGATTTCGCCACGTGGGATGACACGTTCTATAACTGCTGGATGACCACCTCGAATAATTCTCGCTTGCTTCTTGACCTCCCTTCCATTATCTTATTGAAAAGTTAAACTTCCAAAAAACTTACGTTTTACTTTTTACGTTTTAAACCTTTACGTTTTAGACCCCCATGCCCGATCTCAAAACTTACGGTCGCCATCCGGTGCAAGAGGCGTTGCAATCCGGCGCGCCGGTGCGGAAAATTTTTCTCGCCCAGGGCAGCCGCGGCCCGGAGCTGATGGCGCTCATTCATCTCGCCGAAGAAAAACGCATCCCCATGCAAACCGTGCCGCGCCAGGAGATGGATCGCCTCGCGGAAACCGACAAGCATCAGGGCATCATCGCCGTCATGCCCGGCGTGGATTATGTGCCGTGGGAAAAACTGCTCGACCGCGCCCGGCAGAAAAACGAAAAACCGGCGCTGCTGCTGCTCGACGGCATCGAAGACCCGCGCAATCTCGGCGCGATTTTGCGCGTGGCCGACGGCGCGGGCATGCACGGCGTCGTCATCACCAAACGCCGCTGCGCGGAAGTCACGGCGGTCGCGGTGAAAACTTCCGCCGGCGCGGCGTTTCACATTCCCATCGCGCAGGAAACCAATCTCAACGCGGTGATCGAGCAATTGAAGCGCGAGAATATCTGGATCGTCGGCTGCGACATGACCGGCGAAAAGCCGATTTTCCAAATGGACGCCAAGCTGCCGCTCGCCCTCGTGCTCGGCGGCGAAGGCGCGGGCCTGCATCAACTCGTGCGCAAAAAATGCGATTTTCTGTTTCACCTTCCCATGCGCGGCAAAGTCGATTCGCTGAATGTTTCCACTGCTGCGGCGATTGTGTGTTATGAAGTCGTTCGGCAACGCGCGTGAAGCCCGTAGCCCCGCCCCCTTGTGGGGCGTTTTTTCAAAGCCGTAATCCCCGTCAATAATGAATAAATTGACCGGTCGCTTAAATTCGGAAGGCGGAAAAATCTTTACAAATTTCAGCGACCGGTCAATGTCGTCCATCGGTGAGCGAGGCATTACGTAAAGACCAATTTTGGGATTCAAAAGCGGCCCACAAGGGGCCGGGACTACAACAATTTAAAGTTTTGGAGGACAACCCATGCCCGACAACAAAGTCTACCAAAAACTCAAAATCTTCCTCGCCTCGCCCGGCGACGTGGCCGATGAACGCGAACGCGTGAAAGCGGTTGTTGAGGAGCTGACGCGCACCGGCAATGCCGCGGATAAACTCGGCATCGAGCTGGAAGTTTTAGACTGGAAAACCCACGTCTCGCCCGCGGTGGGCCGACCCGAAGGTGAGACGCTGAAGCAACTGCCGGTGGAAATGTGGGATATCTTTATCGGCATTTTCTGGATGCGTTTTGGCACGCCGCCCAACGCCGTCCATTCCCAAACCGGCCAGCCGCTTGAATCCGGCACCGAAGAAGAATTTATCGAAGCGTATGGCCGGCAGCAGCGCGAAGGCTTGCCGAAAGTTTTGCTGTATCGCTGCGACCGGCCGCCCAAACGTTTGCAAGATCTCAAATCCGCGCAGTATCAAAACGTCGAAAAATTTTTTGCCCAATGCGAGCCCGGCGGCAAGCATCAGCTCGTTTATCGCCTTTATGAGTCGCCGGAACAATTCGAAAGGTTTGTGCGCGAAGATTTGAGCAAACTGTTGGAGCAGTTTAAAACCGACGTGCCGCTCGCTGCGCCAACTCCTGCGGCGCCGCGCGAAAGCGTTGCAGTGTTGCAGCGCCGCTATCTCGACAAACTCCAAATCGATTGCAATCTGCTCCCGCTCGTGGCCATTGCTAAAGAAAGCGATCCGCACGCGAGCCTGCGCCTCACGCTCGACAAAGTTTACATCGGCTTGAACACCACGTTGCAGGTCGATAAAGCAGGAAAGCCTTTGTTGCGCGAAGCGATGGCAGACCGTGAAGCGCGCGAGGAAACGCGCCTGCTCACCGCGTGGGAAGCCGCCGCCCGCGAGACGCCGCTCGTCATCCTCGGCGATCCCGGTTCCGGCAAAAGCTCGTTCATCAATTATCTGCTCTGGCAGCTTGCCGAGCGGCAGTTGCGGCCGAACGCCGAACCGTTGGCGGGCTGGCCGCATCCGGATTGCTTTCCGGTGCGCATTTTATTGCGCAAGCTCCTCGTCACGGTGCAGCAAGCCGGCAGCATCCCCAAAAACCAAACGGAACGCCAACGCTATTTTCAGCGTCTCGTGTTGCAACATCTGCAAGACATGTTGGCCAATGACGGTTTGGCGGATTTTGCGCCGGCATTGGAAGGCCTCATTGCTGATGGCCGCTGCTTGATCGTTTTCGACGGCTTGGACGAAGCGCCGCCCAACCAGCGCGGGCTGCTGCGGAACGCGTTGGAATATTTTTGCGCCGGCGCGCCGCGCAATCGTTTTCTGATCACCTGCCGCATTCTGTCTTACCAAAAAGATGCGGTGCTCGCGGGCGTCAACAGCGTCACGCTCGCGCCGTTTTTGGCGGAGCAAACCAACGATTTCATCGCCCGCTGGTACGGCGCGTTGCAACTGCTCGGCAAGCCGGAAACGTGGGCGGCCGCTAAAACCGCGGATTTGCAGGAAGCCGTGCAGCGCCTGCCGGAAAGTCTTGTGCGCAATCCGCTGCTGCTCACCACGCTGGCGAGCTTGCATGCCAACAACGTCGAGATGCCGCGGCAGCGCGTCAAGCTTTATCAAAAAGCCAGCGAGCTGTTGCTGCGGCGCTGGCAGGAAGAAAAAACCAACGACAAAATTTCCCTCTTCGACGAGCTGGGGTTGAAAGATGATTTGGAAATTTATCATGCGCTGTGGGAGCTGGGCTATTTCGCGCAGAATCAGGAGCGCGGCAGCGCCGCCGCGGATATTCCCGAAAACGAGGCGCTGCTGATCTTGAAAAAGCGTTTTTCGCAATTGGAAAATCCGTGGGGCGCCGCGGAAAAATTTTTGAAGTTCGTCGATCAGAGCGCCGGCCTGCTGCTCGGCCGCGGCGGCGCCGCCGGCAATGTGTATGCGTTTCCGCATCGCACGTTTCAGGAATATTTTGCCGGCTGTTATTTTGCCAAGCTGGTGGATGATTTTGAGGAGCTGCTGCAGGAAAAATTGTTGCCGGAGGGCGATTATTGGCGCTTGACCGCGCAATTGGCCGTCGAAGAAATTTTGCACAACGATCGCCGCGAGAAAGCCGCGATCAAAGTGGCGTACGCGCTTTGTCCCGTGTCGGAGCCGGAGTTGGAAATTGCCGCGGCTTGGCGCGGCGCATTGTGGGCCGCGAATTTGGCTTTGGAAATCGGCCTCGGCCGGATTGCCGAAGACAAGCGCAAAGAAGGCGGCGAAGCTTTTCTGAACCGCCTGCGCCAACGCTTGGTGACGATTCTCGAAAAAGGTTTGCTGCCCGCCCGCGAGCGCGCCGATGCCGGCTTCGTGCTTGGCCAACTCGGCGACCCGCGCGAAGGCGTTTGCGCGTTGCCGCCAATTTGGGTGGAATTGCCCGGCGGCACGTTCTGGATGGGCAGTGATGACGGCGAAGATCGCGAAAAGCCACCGCACGAAGTGGAAGTCTCGCCGTTCAAAATCAGCAAGTATCCCATCACCAACGCGCAGTTTGAAATGTTTATGAACGACGGCGGCTACAAAAATGAAAACTGGTGGAGCAAGGAAGGTTGGGAGTTTCGTCAAAAAGAAAATTGGGAACAGCCGCGCTGGTGGCACGATGCAGAAAATAATCTTCCCAATCAGCCCGTCGTCGGAGTCTCGTGGTTTGAAGCCGAGGCGTTTTGCGCATGGCTAACGGCAAAAAGCAAAGAGCAAAAAGAAAACGGCGGCTCGACCGAGCTCGCCGAGGTCAAACTAATTGTGCGCTTGCCGACCGAAGCGGAGTGGGAATTTGCGGCGCGTGGTAAAGAGGGGAGGAAATTTCCGTGGAGTAAAGACAAAGACGAGCCGACGCCGGAGCATGCGAATTACATAGAATCGCAAATTGGCCGTCCGACCGCGGTGGGCACTTATCGTTTGGGCGCAACGCCGGAAGGCATTTTCGATCTCGCCGGCAATGTGTGGGAATGGTGCCTTGACTTTTATGATGAAAATTATTATGCTGAATGCGAGGAGAAGGGCGTGGTGAAAGATCCGCTTTGTACAAAAGAAAGTTGGGGGCGGGTTTTACGCGGTGCTTCTTGGTACAATGGCTCTGGAGTCCTTCGGGGCTCGCGGCGCGACTGGAACTATCCCCGCGACTGGTCCGTCTACATCGGGTTCCGTGTGTGCGTCGGCGGCGAGTCATAAAGCTTTTGAATACCTGAACCCCTGACCATCTGAACCCCTGAAAAACAGAGACCCGCGAAGCGGGTCGAAAATTTTTTTGAAAAAAGAGAGGAGGATATTATGGCCGTTGAAGAGTTGCAATTGGTGCAAAAGAGCACGGATTTATGCGATTGGATGTTCGACCGCACCGCCAAATTTCCCAAGAGTTCTCGCTTCTCTGTCGCGGTGCGCCTGGAGAATGTCTTTTTAGATTTTCTCGAAACCGTCTCGCTCGCCAACTACCGGCGCAACAGACTGCCGCTGCTGCAGAAGGCGGATGAACACTTGTTTCGCCTGCGGCTGTTGGTCCGCTTCAGTCATAAAAAGAAATTCATCAACACTGACTCGTATGAATTTGCCGCCAGTGGTTTGGATGAACTTGGGCGGATGCTGGGTGGGCTGATCAAGAAACAGCCCGCGGGCAGCGGTGCGGCCTAAATGTCATTCGGAAGAATCCTTTTCGATACCAGCACCATGCTCAATTCAAAAAAGATTCCTCCGGAATGACATTCTCCTCAAAACATGACAGCGATCAATCTTTTTATCTGTTTTTCTTTTTATCTTTTTTGCTGTCAACGGGGTGGAGCCGAAAGTCCTTCGGGGCTCGCGGCGCAACAGGAACAATCCCAACAACAGGAACGACAACAACGGGTTCCGTGTCTGCGTGGCCGTCGAATCACGTTCAAATCAATCCGGTGGGCTTCGGCAAGCGTTCGACTGAGCGCTCACGCCGAAGTCTCAGCCCTCGGCAAGCGTTCGACTGAGCGCTCACGCCGAAGTCTCAGTCTGGCGGGTTAGCCGGCGATGCGCCGCGTTTACGGACTCGGCGACGACGACTGAACGGCTCGACTGAGCTCGCCGAAGTCATGACAAGGTTCCCTCCGGTTGGGCCGCTCAAAAAATCCAGGAGCGGCACACAAACAAAGCCCGGTCGCGTTAGCTTCTCAACTCTCGCGGCCGGTAGTGGCCGTTCCGGCTTGTTCACCGGCGCGGCCCGCGGTCGCGGCGGCGTGAGTAGGCTTTCGGGTTCGAAAGCGCCGCTGTGTCCAAGAAAA
>Ga0247727_10012258_pt1 | contig 14761 bp, 14 predicted proteins | sample WisWelCaveWW1625_FD_202498 | JGI IMG/M metagenome (GOLD analysis project Ga0247727, IMG submission 202498) | Biofilm microbial communities from Wishing Well Cave, Virginia, United States - WW16-25 | ecosystem: Environmental > Aquatic > Deep subsurface > Groundwater > Cave microbial mat | place... | reverse complement strand
GGCGTTCGCGCTGTCGGAGCCGACCTCCCGGTTCCCGCCCACCGCCAATGCGACCAGCATGGCGCGGGGCGGGTAGCAGGACTCGGCGATTCCCAGGAGCCGCGCTTCGAGCGGACCGGGGATCTCCCGGCGAATCGAGTAGGTGAAATCCCCGTCCGGAGCATCTCGCCACGTCGGGCGCGCCTCGGCGGCTTGGACGGAATCGACGAAGTAGCCGTCCGGAGGAAGGCTGGCGAGCCCGAAGGCGGCGACCGCGACAACGGCGGCGGCGACACCGGCGGCGACAACGGCAGCGACACCGGCGGCAGGTGTGAAGAGGCGCGGGTGGGGCATCGAACACCTCGTTCCCGGGCGGGACGGGAGGGCACGACCAGCCTACTCCCCGGGGCGCGGACTCCGCTAGACTTTCCCGGCCCCATGCGCCCGGGAATGCGGCGCTCCGTCTTTCACCACGGCATGGAAGGAATCGCTCATGAAGCTCTTCGTAAGGCTCGTGTACGTCGTCGGGATTCTTCTCGCCTCGAGCGCGGTGGCCCATCCGGGTCACGACGAAGCCGCGCCCGCCTCCCTGCCCGGCGCTAGAGGCGAGTTCGTCCGGAATCTCGATTCCGCCGGGAAGAAGCTGGTCGCGCTGGCCGAGGCCGTTCCGGCCGACAAGTACGGCTGGCGCCCTGCCGAGGGAGTCCGTTCCTTCAGCGAGGTCTTCCTGCACGCGGCCGGTACCAACCTCCACCTCCCCACCTTTATCGGGGTCGACTCGCCGGACAAGAGGAAGCCCGACGAGATCGAGAAGTCGACCGCGAAGAAGGAAGAAGTGATCGCGCTCCTCCAGCGTTCACTCGAGCACCTGAAGGAATCGGCCAAGTCCCTCCACGACTCCGACCTGGAGACCAAGGTGAAGTGGTTTTCGGGCGACGTGTCGAAGCGCGAGGCGCTCTTCTTCGTGGCGGCGCACAATCACGAGCACCTGGGACAGGCGATCGCCTATGCCCGGATGAACGGAATCACTCCTCCGTGGAGTGAGTAGCCTCGTCCTCGAGGGAGTCGACCGCGGCGAGCCGGCGAACGCGGGGGTGAGGGGGAAGAACGACGCCCACTAGAAGCCCGGTCGCGAATCCGCCGGCGTGCGCCCGCACGTCGGCGTTCGCGAGGGCCGGAAGGAAGAGCAGGACGAAGAGCGGTACATAGACCCGCCAGACCTTCCAGCGGTGGGCGTAGTTGAAGGTTCCGCGCCGGCGGACGATGAACGCGACCGCGGCGCCGAGGAGACCGAAGATGGCGCCCGACGCCCCCACGCTGAGCGGCGGCCCGCCACGCCCCGCGTACGAGGCCCACGCTCCTCCGATCCCCGCGACGAAATAGGTGACCCACGTCGCGCGCCGCCCCGCCAGGAATTCGACCGACGACGACGCGGCAAGCAGCGCGAGCAGGTTTCGGAGCAGATGACCGGGATCGGCGTGCATGAAGAGGGTCGCGATCCACCAGCCGTACGTGTGGCGCGAATCGGCGGACTCCCACCACGCGTTCGTCATCTCGCGGAGCATCGAGGGATAACCCGCTCCGCCGACTCCGAAGAGGACGGCGCTCACGATCAGGTTCACGCCCAGAAGCGATTCGGTCGCCGAGAATCCACGCTTCGGGAAGACGACGTCCCGAACACGCGGCGCCTCGGGTTCCTCGGCTGGCGGGGCGGGCGTACCCCCCATCTCCCACCCCTCGTTAGGCTCCATATAATCCATTGCAATACATAACTTTACGGACTCCCAGCTCGAGGCACCGGCACTGCCTGCAGGTACTGGCAAGGATAACGGGAGACCCTCGTGGGCGAAACGTGAAGCTGGTGGCGTGCCCGAACTGCGAAGCGCAGTACGACGTCGACGGCGTCGTGGCGGAGCGCGTGGCCCGCCCGTTCTCCGCGTGCGCGCCTTCGGAACCTGCACGCTCAAGGCGTCCATGCCGGAAGCGCTCCTGTCCACGTTCCGCGTCTGGCGATTCTGTTCGCGCCACGGCCGCCTCCACCGGCGGCGTAGTCTTCGGCGTTCGATCGAGAGTTCCATTCGCGAGCGCTCTTCCGGCTTGCGCGCGGCTCCCCCGGCGTCCTACGCTTCCCCCCCATGTCCACCTCCCCTTCGTATCTGCCGCGACGGAGTTTTCTCGAGACCGCGCGCGTCGATCGCTGGTGGGTGGAACCGCTCTTCGTCCTCCTCGCGCTGAGCGGCTTTCTGGTCTACGCCACGTGGGCCGCGCTCCAAGGCGACCACTATCGCTTCGGTTCCTACATCTCGCCCTTCTATTCGCCCGAGATCTTCGGTTCGTCCCACGCGCTGTTCGGGCCGAAGCCCTCGTGGTGGCCCGCCGCGCTTCCCTTCTCGCCGGCGATCCTGATTCTCTGGGTCCCCGCCGGATTCCGTTTCACCTGTTTCTACTACCGAGGCGCCTACTACAAGGCGTTCTGGGCGGATCCGCCCTCCTGCACCGTGGGCGAGCCGCGGTCCAAGTACCGCGGCGAGAACTCGCTTCCGCTCATCGTCCAGAACGTCCATCGATACTTCCTCTACCTCTCGTCCGCCTTCCTGGTCTTTCTCGTCATCGACGTCTGGGACGCGCTCTGGTTTCTGGATCCGGCCACCGGCCGGATGATGTTCGGCATGGGGCTCGGCACGCTCGTACTCGCGACCAACGTGACGCTCTTGGGCGGCTACACCCTCAGCTGCCACTCCATGCGCCACCTCCTGGGAGGGCGTTTCGACCGCCTCTCACGCTGGCCTGCGGTTCTCGCCGCGTACCGCTGCGTGAGCTGCATCAACAAGACGCACATGCGTTGGGCGTGGATGAGCCTCGTCTGGGTCGCTTTCTCGGACCTCTACGTGCGTCTCTGCTCGCTCGGAATCTGGACCGACTGGCGTTTCTTCTGATGGTCCGTTTCCATCGCCCACGGCGGCTTCCCTGATGCCCGAGTTCGAGACCCACGAACACGACGTGCTGGTGATCGGCGCCGGCGGCGCGGGCTTGAGCGCGGCCATCGCCGCGTCGGCAGCCGGGGTCAAGGTCGGCGTCGTCTGCAAGTCGCTCCTGGGCAAGGCGCACACGGTGATGGCCGAGGGCGGGGTCGCGGCGGCGTTGGCGCACGTGGACGACCGCGACAGCTGGCGCGTCCACTTCTCCGACACCATGCGCGGCGGCCAGTACCTGAACAACTGGCGCATGGCGGAGCTCCACGCGAAGGAGGCTCCCGAGCGCGTTCGCGAGCTGGAGGCGTGGGGCGCCCTCTTCGACCGAACCAAGGACGGACGAATTCTCCAAAGGCACTTCGGCGGACACCGCTATCCACGCCTGGCGCACGTGGGGGATCGAACCGGACTCGAGATGATCCGGACGCTGCAAGACCACGGCATCCACCAGGGCCTCACGTTCTACATGGAGCAGACGGTGGTGACGCTGCTGCGGGACGGCGGCCGGATCGCCGGGGCGTTCGGGTACGACCGCGAACGCGGACGGTTTCGCGTCTATCGCGCGGGCGCGGTCGTCCTGGCCACGGGCGGCATCGGCCGGGCGTTCCGGGTCTCGAGCAACAGCTGGGAGTACACCGGCGATGGCCACGCCCTCGCCTACGAGGCGGGCGCGGATCTGATCGACATGGAGTTCGTCCAGTTCCATCCGACCGGGATGGTCTGGCCGCCGAGCGTGCGCGGCATCCTGGTCACGGAGGGCGTGCGCGGCGAGGGGGGCGTGCTGCGAAACAAGGAAGGGCGGCGGTTCATGTTCGACGACATCCCGCCCCTCTACAAGGACCAGACGGCCGACAACGAGGAGGAGGGTTGGCGGTACTGCCAGGGCGACAAGGACGCGCGCCGTCCCCCCGAGCTCCTGACGCGGGACCACGTCGCCCGATGCATCATGCGCGAGGTGCGTGACGAGCGCGGAAGCCCCCACGGCGGCGTCTTCCTGGACATCGCCTGGATCAAGGAAAAGATCGCGAACGCCCCGGAGCACATTCGGAAGAAGCTCCCCGGGATGTACCACCAGTTCAAGCAGCTCGCCGACATCGACATCACGAAGGAACCGATGGAAGTCGGGCCGACCACGCACTACATGATGGGCGGCGTTCGCGTGGACGCGGACACCCAGATGTCGACGCTCCCCGGCCTCTTCGCGGCCGGCGAGTGCGCCGGCGGGCTTCATGGCGCGAACCGTCTCGGGGGGAACTCCCTCTCGGATCTCCTCGTCTTCGGGAAGCGCGCGGGGGATCACGCCGCCGTGTGGGCGAAATCGAACCCCGCGGGCCCGGTGAACGGGGCGCTGCTGGACGAAGCCTCGCGAGAAGCGCTGGCGCCTTTCGAACGGACCCCGTCGGCGAACGACGCCCCGTTCCAGATCCACTCGGAGCTCCAGGACTGCATGCAGGACCTGGTCGGCATCGTGCGACGCGAAGCGGAAATGGTCCGGGCGGTGGAGCGCCTGGGCGAGTTCCGGAACCGCCTCGCGCGCACCGCCGTCGTCGGCAGCCGGGAGTACAATCCGGGCTGGCACATGGCGATGGACCTGAAGAACATGCTGGTCGTTTCGGAAGCGATCGCCCGGGCGGCGCTCCTTCGAAAGGAAAGCCGCGGCGCCCACTACCGCGACGACTATCCCGCGAAGGACGACTCCGGGGGGATGGTCAATACGGTGGTGCGCCAAGGCGGCGACGGGTCGATGAAGCTGACGCCGGAGCCGGTTCGCGCGGTTCCGGCCGAGTTGAAGCAGATCATCGAGGAGATGAAATGAGCCAGCAGGCGACCTTTCGCATCTGGCGCGGAAGCGGCGGCGAAGGCGCGACGCGGGACTACACCATTCCGGTTTCGGAGGGGATGGTGGTGCTGGACGCCGTGCTGGAGGTCCAGGCGAAGCAGGCGAACGACCTCGGGGTCCGCTGGAACTGCAAGGCGGGGCGCTGCGGCTCCTGCTCCGCCGAGATCAACGGCATGCCGAAACTCATGTGCATGACGCGGCTGAGCGACCTGCCCCTCGACCGCCCGGTTACCGTGGAGCCGATGCGGGCGTTTCCGCACATGAAGGACCTGGTGACCGACGTTTCGTGGAACTTCGAGGCCAAGAAGAAGATCCAACGCTTCACGCCGCGCCCCCCGGACGCGGCGGACGGGACGTGGAGGATGAAGCAGGAGGACGTCGACCGTGTCATGGAGTTCCGCACGTGCATCGAATGTTTTCTCTGCCAGGACGTCTGCCACGTGCTCCGGGACCACCGAAAGCACGAGTCCTTCATCGGACCGCGGCTCCTGGTCCACACGGCGGCGTTGGAGATGCACCCGCTGGACGTGGCCGATCGCCGCGGGGACCTCCGACGCCTCCAGGGCATCGGTTACTGCAATATCACCAAGTGCTGCACGCGGGTCTGCCCCGAGTCGATCAAGATCACCGACAACGCCATCATCCCGCTGAAAGAGAGGGTGGCGGACGCCGCCTACGACCCGCTCCGCCTGGTGGTGAACGCCGTGTCGGGACGTGGAGCCGACAAGCGGTAGCGAGCGATGGTCGCCCCGAAGCGGTTGTCAAAGGAGGGGGTGCCGGCGGCGCTGAAGAAGGCGGAGCGCTACCGGTTCCTGAACGAGCCGTGGCAGGCGGAGAGCATCTGCCGCGACGTCCTGGAGACGGAGCCGGACAACGCGGAGGCGACGGTCCTACTCCTCCTCGCGATCACCGACCAGTTCGATCACGAACCGCACACCGACGTCGCGTGCGCGCAGGCGCTGCTGCCGCGCCTGGCCGGCGACTACCAGCGGGCCTACTACGCGGGGATCATCTGTGAACGGTGGGCCGGCCGGTTGCTCCACCTGGGCGCGCCGGGCGCCGGCCCGATCGCCTACGAGTGGCTGCGGCGCGCCATGGCCCGCTACGAAGAAGCGGAACGACTTCGCGCCCCGGGCGATGACGACGCCATTCTCCGCTGGAACACGTGCGCGCGGCTGATCGAACGGAACCCGCACGCGCGTCCCGCCCCCGACGAGCCGGAAGCCCCGATCGAGCTGGAGTAGCCCCGCGGCGGGGGCGCCGCGCGGCGGGGGCGCTGCGTCTCCGCGCCCATCACCCTAGAAGTACCAGTTCAAACCGGCCGTGACGTTGAAGAAGTCCATCGAGAGTTCGCCGTCGATCTGCCCATAGCCGTAGTCCACCTGCGGGCCGAGCGAGAAGCGGCGCGTGAGGCGCCACTCGTATCCGGTGGCCAGGAGGAGGCCGAAGCCGTCGTCCGACGCGCTGAAGGTGAACCCGCCCGCGTCCTCGCTGTACTCCATGGTCCCGACGCCGATCCCGCCCCGCACGTAGAACCCCTGGGCGCCGGGATAGTAGGTCGCGGTGATCGCGCCGACGCTGAACGACCACTCCTCCCCGTCCACCTCGCGCGTCCAGAAGTTCCCCTCCAGCCCCAGCGCGAACTGGGGGCTCAGCGCGTAGCCGACGCGGCCGTTCCCCGCGAGCCCGCTTTCCCGATCCGAGTCCACGTTCGCCAGGTTGATCCCGGCCGAACCGGCGCCGATGTTGAGTCCCAGGATGAAGCCGTCGCGTTCGTGGGGCCACGTGGCTCGGGCGCAGGGAACGGCGACGGACGTCGCCAGGATCGAGAGGACGACCGCGAGGGTCCCGACCGGAGGACTCGGGAGCGAGAAACAGCGTGGGCGAACGGACATGGGGCACCTCCGTGGCAAGGGCGCGGCAGGCCGCGCCGGCAACAACTCCCGTGGCCCCGGCGAGGATACTACGGAGTGCTATTCGTACCGCAGCGCGTCGATGGGATGGAGCTTCGCGGCGCGAACCGCGGGGAGGAGGCCGAACCCGACGCCGACCGCCGAGCAGAAGAGCAGCCCGATGACGGCCCATTCCATGGGGACCCGAACGTCGAACTTGGCGAAGAAGGCGACCAGATTGCCCAGACCGAACCCGACCATGACGCCGATCACGCCACCGATGTTGCAGAGGATGACGGCCTCGAGGAGGAACTGCGCGAGGATGCTCTGCGGTTTCGCGCCGAGGGCCTTCCGGATCCCGATCTCCCGGGTCCGCTCCGTCACCGCCACCAACATGATGTTCATGATGCCGATCCCGGCGACCACAAGGGCGATGATGCCGATGATGAACGCGGCGATCTTCACGCCCATGCTCATCTGGTTGAACTCGGTGATCAGGCTCTCGCTGTTGAAGAAGTCGAAGTTGTCCTCTTCGCCAGGCTTCACGCCGCGGAAGCGCCGCAGCACCTGGCGCGTCTCCTCGATGGCGTCCGCCGTCAGCTCGGGCGTCTTGGCCCGTACCGTGATGTTTACCGAGCGGGAGAACCCATCGCGGCCCGTCATGCCGTACGTCCTCAGGAACGTGGAGACGGGGATGAGCACGTAGTTGTCGTAGTTGCCGCCGAAGGCCGACTTCTTCTCGTCGAAGACGCCGATGACGCGATACTTCCGCCCGTCCAGGCGGACCTCGTGGCCGATGGGGTCGGTGAACGGGAAGAGCTTCTTCGCGATCGCGTACCCGATGACGGCGACGTTCCGCGCGCTCCGCACGTCCATCGGGGACAGGTTCTGCCCCAGCCCGACGTAGTGGGTGTTGTTCGGCGGATATTCGGGGGTGCCCCCCACGATCGATACGTTCGGGTTCGTGGACTCCCCCTTGTACTCGACCTTGAATCCGAAGTCCCAGATCTCGGACCCGACCAGGTCGATCGTTCCCACCTGCTCCCGAATCGCCTTCGCGTCCTCCAAGGTGAGCGGCGGGCGCCGCATGGCCTTCCGGCGCTCCGCGGCCGAGTTGAATCCGCCCGCGGGCCATTTCTGCACCTGAAAGACCTGTGTGCCGAGCACGCTCATCTCGCGCTCCATCGTCGATTGAACGACCGCGATGGCCGTCATGACGGCGATGATCGAGGCGACTCCGGCCACGATGCCGACGAGGGTCAGGATCGACCGCAGTTTGTTGCTTACGATGGCCCCGAGCGACATGAAGAGGGTGTCAAACGAACGCATGAAGGCTCCCGCCGACTCGGGCGTTACTCATAGCGAAGGGACTCGATGGGGTCGAGTCGCGCGCCCCGGAACGCGGGGGCCACGCCGGCCAGAATGCCGACGCCGATCGATACGGCCACGGCGATCACGAGGATGGGAATGGAGAGGCTCGCGGGCATCAGCATCGAGTTGATGACCGCGGTCAGGATGGCGGCCAGGACGATTCCGATGGCGCCGCCCAGCAGGCAGATCACCGACGATTCGAAGAGGAACTGGAGGAGAATGCTCCGTCGGGTGGCGCCGATCGCCTTTCGAATGCCGATCTCCCGCGTCCGCTCCGTCACCGAGACGAACATGATGTTCATGACGCCGACCGCCCCCACGAAGAGCGAGATGCTCGTGACCAGGAGTCCGACCAGGAGCAGGACGCCCATCATGTTGTTGAAGGTGCCGACCAGGGTGTCCAGCTTGTTCAGGGAGAAATTGTCCGGCTCCGCCGGGCGGAGCTTCCGGATCTTCCGCATCTCTCCGATGATCGTGTACTCGAGGTCGGCCATCGCCTCCTGCGACGGCGCCTTCACGGCGATGTTCACGTCCCGCTCCCCGCGGTGCCCGCCGAACGACTTCACGTAGGCACCGATCGGAACGAAGATCTGGCGGTCGAAGTTCGGCCCGTCCGCGAAGCTCCCACCCTGCTTCTCCATCACGCCGATCACGCGAAACATGGTGCGTCCGATCTTGATCGTCTTGTGGAGGGGGTCGGATCCCTTGAAGAGGCCCTCCTTCACGCCGGTGCCGATGACGCAGACGTTCTTCTTGGCGCTCACCTCGTACGTGTTGAGGAAACGCCCCGCTTCCGGCTGGGCGCTTCCGATCAGCGTCTGCTTCTCGGTGGTTCCGATGATCCGGACGCCTTCCATGGTTTCCGGGCCGTACTTCACGTCGTGTCCTCCGTCGATGCTCGGATTCACGAGCGCCTTCCCCTGGAGATTGGCCTCCAGCGCCCGAGCCTCCCGGAGGTCGATGTTCGGCCGGTTCCGGAACAGGAAGAAGTCGTCCATGATGACCCAGGGCATGCGGGAGACGTAGACGACGTCGGTCCCAATGGAGGAAAAACTCTCGCGGAACTTGTTCTGGAGCCCGTTCGCCGCGGTCATGGTCACCACCACCGCGACGATGCCGATGATGATCCCCAGCGTCGTGAGCGCGCCGCGCGCCTTGTTGGCGCGGATGGCCCGCAGGGCGATCTGGAGCGACTCCCCCATGTCGGTGACGGGGCTCACCGAACGGCGGTCTCCAGGGCGGCGCCGTCGTCGGCTCCGCGAGAGCCGGAGGCTTCGACGCGTGGGCGCGCGTCGTTACGGGCCCGGGAGCCGTTCGACTGATCGCTCTCGATCAACCCGTCGCGAAGCCGGATGGTTCGATGGGCGCGCTCGGCGATGTACTCCTCGTGCGTGACCAGGATGATCGTCTGCCCCGCGGCGTGGAGTCCGTCCAGCATCTCCATGATGTCGTCGCCGGTCTTCGTGTCCAGGTTGCCGGTCGGCTCGTCCGCCAGGATGATCGACGGGCGGTGGACCAGGGCGCGCGCGATGGCGACGCGCTGGCGTTGGCCGCCCGAGAGCTCGTTGGGGCGGTGCTTCATCCGGTCGCCCAGGCCGACGTCGCGGAGCGCCTGTTCCGCGCGCTCCCGCCGCTCGGAACGTCCGACCCCGCCGTAGATCAGGGGCAATTCCACGTTGTGAAGGACGCTGGCGCGCGCGATGAGGTTGAAGGTCTGGAAGACGAACCCGATGTGTCGGTTCCGGATCTCGGCCAATTGAGTTTCCGACATCAGGGCCACCTCCTCGCCTTCCAAGGAGTACGTCCCCGAGGTCGGCACGTCCAGGCAGCCGATGACGTTCATCAGGGTCGATTTTCCCGAGCCCGACGGGCCCATGATGGCGACGTATTCGTTGCGGGCGACGTCGAGCGAGACGCCATTCAGGGCGTGCACGCGCTCGGCGCCCATGATGTACGTCTTCACGACGTCGCGCAGGGAAAGCGTCGTGGAAAGGGACCCGGACACGGGCCGTGGGGTCGAGATCACCGGATCAGCCTCGCGAGGCACTCGCGCGGTCTCCTTCGCCCTTCGCGTCCTTCGAGCCCTTCTTCGGTTCCTTGCTGATCGTGACCACGGCCCCGTTCTCGAGATCCTTCGAGATGGCGCGGTAGCTCCCGCTGACGATCTCGTCGCCTTCCTTCAGCCCTTCCAGGATCTCGATCCGCTCGTCGCTCTGGATACCCGTCTTCACCTGCTTCGCGACGGCTTTCCCAGACTCGATGCAGAAAACGATCTCGACGAAGCCGTCTTTGTCGGCCTTGTAGCTCGATTCCGCGTCCTTCCGCTTCTCCCCCTTCTTCGCCAGCTGATCGACCGTGCGGACGGCCACGCTCTGGAGGGGGACGCTCAACGCGTTGTCGTTCGTCTTCGTCACGATGTCGGCGCTGGCCGTCATGCCGGGCCGTAGGGTGCCCGGCGGATCCTGGATGGCGATCTTGATCTCGAACTCCGTCTTCTGGTCGGACGTTCCCTGCCCCGCGACGTTCGCGCTGTTCGAGATCTCGTAGACCACGCCCTTCAACTTGTTGTCGAGCATGGCGTCCACCTCGATCTCGGCCTCCTGCCCCTTCGTGATCGAGATGATGTCGTTCTCGTCGACGTTCACTTGCGCTTCCATCTCGGTGAGGTCCGCGATGATCAGGATGACGTCTTTCTGGAATTGGGAACCAAGAGCGATCTCGCCCTCTTCCTTGTTGAGCGCGCTGATCGTCCCGGCCATCGGGGCGTAGATCGTGGTTTTCGAGAGGTCGTCGCGCGCCTGCTTCAGGGCCGCTTTGGCCTGGTTCACCTGGTCCTGCGCCGACTTGAACCGCGCGACCTCGACCTGATACTCGGCCTGCTTCGCCTCGAAGGCCGCCTGCGATTCAAGGCCGCTCCCCAGGAGTTCCTTCGAACGTTTGAACTCGTTGCCGGCGCGATTCATGTTCTCGCGCACGAGGGTGGCGTTCGCTTCGGTCGAGCTGACGTTCGCTTCGGCGCTCTCGACCGCGGCCGCGTATCGTTCGCGGTCCAGGCCGATCAGGAACGCGCCCTTCTCCACCCATTGGCCTTCCACGACGGCAAGCTTCTTGATTTTCGCGCTCACGTCGGCGCTGATCTCGACCTGTGTTTTCGGCTGGATCTTTCCGGTGGCGCTCACCTTCTGGACGATCTTCTGCCGATCGACCTTCGCCGACTGCACTTCCAGGCTCTTCTCGCCGCGGCCGCGCATCGCCGCGCCGCTGACGCCGGCGATCACCACGAGAACGGCGACGCCGATCCAAAGGGGCTTCTTCTTCATGGTGCTGCGACCTCCATTTCGAGATCCGGGAGCGAATTCTTGGGTGGGTACTCCTTGAGAGTACGACCGCTTGCGAAAAAAGGTTACGGCCGCTTTCGCACGCGCGCTCCGCTCGGCCCGCGGCCAGGCGCGGGTCGAGAAGGAACGGGAGCGACGCGAAACAGGGAGCGAGCGGCGACTCGCTGTAACTATCTTACAGATAAAGGGTTGGCGGCTCGCTCGGTTGCCCGCGGAGCGCGGTCCCTTGGTGAGATGGCCGTGTGGCCGGTGGAGTTTGGATGGGCCACAAGATTCCAGCACCCGGGCGGGTCTATACTCGGACCGATCGGAACAGGCTTCGACCTAACTGGGCTCGTTGTCGGGATGGGGTGGGCGGTGAGTGATCCTCCGACCGCGGAGCCTCCCTCCACGGAGGGTGGCGGAAAGGAGTCGCCATGTTCCTGCGTGCGCTTCCCCTGGGGCTCGTTCTCTTCGCGCTGATCGCGACGGCGGGGTGCCGGAAACTGGAGTCGGCGCGCCCCTTCGAGTTTTACGCGACGAGCGAGATGACGAGCGCCACGCTTCCCTTCCGTGACGCCATTCCCGCTTCCTACGGCGCCCTCGTCGCCGTCACCTCCAGCGCCAGCCACCCAACCTGGGCCCAGGCGTGGTTCCTCCGCGAAGACCAGACCATCACGATCGTCTGGATCAACGCTCGAAACGGCGCCCTGGTCGATCGCGTCGTCATGATTCCGCGGAAGTAACGGCGGCCATTCGGCGATACGTACCTTCGAGGGAGGTATTCCATGCAAGGACTCCAGCACTTCGTGCAGCGCGTCTGTTTCTTCGCCGCCTTCTTCCTTCTGGCTTTGGCGGTCCTGGAACGGGTGGTGAACTTCTTCGGCTGTACGATCCTCAGCACTCTCTACACGCCGGGGCGTCTGCTCGAGCTGGCGGGGGTAATGCTCCTGTTCGTCATCACGCTCCTGCTGCGGCAGATCCGGGAGTCGATGACGGCTCCCAAGGCGTAGCCGCCGGGCGCGACGCCGCCCGTGAGGAGGCGCGAAAAGGAACGGGCCCCGCGGTGGTTGTCCGCGGGGCCCGAGGGATTTCGGTGTTCGGTACCGTACGGCTAACGGCGGTTTCGCTCCAAGGGCGGCGCCACGCCGAGATCGGGGTCGTCAATGGGGTCGAGCCGCAACAGATCGTCGCGAAGCGGCCCGGAGACCTGGGTCAGAGCCGAGAGCGCGAGGTCTTCGGCCGGGGGAAGGTCCTCCAGGAAAACGAACGCGGTGCCCGCGACGAATTTTGGAAGCGCTTCGCGCGCGTACCGAGCGTTCGGACCCGCCTTTCGGCGGGCGTCGATCACCTGAGCGATCGTGGTGGCGCTCCCACAGACCGAGGCCCACCGCTTCTCGACGTCGCGGGCGCGATCGGGGTTCGAGACGCGCACCTCTTCCGAAACCAGATGATAGGAGGCGGGATCGCCATCGAGATCCTGCGACGTCCAGACCACGCGCGCCGAGGTCGAGCGATCGAACCATCGGCGCGCGAGCGACGTCCCGTTCGCCGTCTCGATCACCTCGTACTCGATATCGACGGTCACGTCGCGAACTCGCGCCACGACCTCGATCGGCACCTCTCTCCAGCGGACGTGCTCGTTCCCCTGGGCGTCGGTCTCGACGACGCGGCGCGCCACCATGTCCCGGAAGAGATGGAGCTTCGTGGAGGATCGAACGTCACCGATCGACCCCCAAACGACCCGCTGGGCGCCGCGAAGGCGCCCCAGGCGGATCGCCTCGGCGCGCGAAAGGTCCTCCAGGTCCGAGACGCGGAGATCCTTCTCGATCGCGTTCCCGGCGAGGACGCGCGTGAACCGCGCGGCCGGGGGCGTTAGATCTTCGACCAGGTCGTCGCGCCAGGCGCGAGCGACCTGAACGCCAATCGACGCGTCGGACGCGTGGGCACGGAAGGGGAAGACGGCCACGCGCGTCAGGGCATCCCCCAGCGCGCGGTCGGCCCGCTTGGCCGCGTCCCGATAGCCCGCGACGAAGCGCTCCGCGTCGCTGAACTCGTCGCACGCTTTCTTCGGACGCTTGGAGTACGACGCTTCGAGGCCACGTTCATAGTGCGTGCGGGCCGCGGCGGCGCGCAGGGTCTGCTCTTCGCCTGGCCACGCGGCCCCGACCGGAAGGGTGGCGTAGCGCGCTGAAGCGAAGCGGAAGTCGTTCAGCTTCAGAACCTCCTCGGCGGCGTCGAGGCTGTCGACCTGCGCGAGGGCACGGATCTTCCGCTGCCACTCCTCGACGATCGCGGCCCCGGCCGCCGTGGCGGCCGTTCGCGCCCGCGGATTTCCCGGTTCCTTGTCGAGCGCCCGGATCGCGAGCTGCCAGGCGTTCCACGCGTTGCCGCCCGCGAGCTTCTTCTCGCTCTTCTCGGACAGCTTGGACGAGCTGGCGCAACCGGTCAGGAACGCGAGAGCGACGAGAGCGACGCCGAGTCTGCGGATCATGGGGATCCCCCTTTCACCGAGAAGCATCGGCAGGGGGCTCCGGATCGTTACCGGGAACGGACCCATGGTACCGGCTGTCTTACAGTTGGTTCGTGGCTCACTTCAACAGCACCATGCTCTTCGTCTGGAGCAGGTCGCCGATTCGGAGCTGGTAGAAGTAGACCCCCGACGCCACCAGGCGCCCTTGCTGGTCGAGGCCGGTCCAGGTCGCCGTGTGCGCCCCGGCGGGCAGGTGGCGATCGACAAGGGTTGCTACCAGCCGGCCTGCGACGTCGTGGATGCGGAGCGAAGCCCGCGCCGCGCCCGACGTGGAGAACGTGATCCGGGTCGTCGGATTGAAGGGATTGGGAACGTTCTGCTCGAGCGACGTGGCCGGCACGCCCGGGGTCGTCGCGACGGCCGTGGGGGTCGACGTGCAGCCGGATCCCAGCGCGCCGATTCTCTGCCCGCACGGAGTCCCCGTACCCATCACCAACGAGGAGGCCACCACGCGATACCCGCCCAGCGTGGTGGGCGCCTGCGTCCCCGGCACCGGCGCGCAGAACCCCGGGACGGTGATGATGTTGTCGGGACCGATCGTTATGACTCCGCTCCCCTCCACCCCGACGACGCGAACGTCCGAACAGCCGAAGATCAGACTGGCGCTGGCGTCCCCCGTCCAGGCTTCGCTCCCATTCGCCGAGGCCGTGTTCCCCCAGAGAATGGTTCGATCGAACGTGACCGAGGCCCCGGTCGCGGCGTGGGCTCCTCCTCCTGCAGCGTCCGCGTCGTTCCCGCCGATCGTGCAGCCCGTGAACGTCGGGCGTGCCGTCGCTTCGGCGTGAATGGCGCCCCCGGCTCCTCCGGCGTGGTTCCCGGTGATCACGCAATTCTCGAACGCCGTGGCCGAGTTCCCC
>Ga0247727_10012257_pt1 | contig 14761 bp, 13 predicted proteins | sample WisWelCaveWW1625_FD_202498 | JGI IMG/M metagenome (GOLD analysis project Ga0247727, IMG submission 202498) | Biofilm microbial communities from Wishing Well Cave, Virginia, United States - WW16-25 | ecosystem: Environmental > Aquatic > Deep subsurface > Groundwater > Cave microbial mat | place... | reverse complement strand
GGTAGCGCGCCTCGACCGTATAGTCGTTGCGGAACACCCGCTGCACGCCGAGGTTCCACTGCATCGAGTACGGCCGCAACTGGTCGGGAATGAACGACGAAGTCAGCCGCCGCGCCGTCGCCGGGCTGGTGATCGCGACCGCCCCGCCGGCAATGCCGCCCGAGCCCAGGAAATTGGGCTGGTTGGGCCGGTCGACCTGGGCGTCGATGGTGGTGAAGAACTGCGGCGGCAGCGAGTTGAGTCCCAGATTCTGGTAGACCTGGTCGTAACCGAGGCCGAAGCCGGCGCGGATCGAAGTACGCCCGCTCGAGCCCGGTGACCAGGCGATGCCCACGCGCGGCGCGAAATCCTTCCTGGTGGCCCGTGGTTCGTCGAAAACCAGCACGCCCGGCACGCTGGCAATGGCGTTGAGAGCCTGCTGGCGCGAACCGGTTGGGACACCCGCAAACTCATACCGCAAGCCCAGTGTCAAAGACAGGTTGGGACGGAGTCGCCATTCGTCGGCGGCGAACGTAGTGCTGGAAATGGTTTCCGATATAGGGGAACCCGCCGACAGAACGCTGCGCGAACTCCGGCGTGAGGTCGAGCAGATAGCGCTCGAACGTCGTATAGACATAATCGCCGCGGACACGCTGGACGAAGAAGTTCGAGCTGTTCTGCTTGCGGCCGTCGTAGCCGAACTTGAGCGCGTGGCGGCCGCGGGTCCAGTTGACATTATTGACGAGCTGGATGTTGTTGTTGCGGCTGCCTTGCGGATAGGATCCGAACGGGCCGAGGATGAGCGACAGGTCGTTGAACTGGAGATTCGGAAACGCGTCCAGTCCGGGGAATTGCTGCGGTCCGACCGGACGGTCCTCGACGCACCGGTTGTAGGCGACGCGGAACTCGTTGGCCAGGTTCGGAGAGAAGGTGTGGAACTCGCTGAGCGAGGCGATGTGCACGCGAAACAGGACTGGCGTGTAGAATTCCGGCAGCGCCCTGGTCTCGACGGTGTTCTGACGGTTATAGCCGTATCGGGCGCGGATCTGATCCTTGTCGCTCAGGTGATAGTCGCTGGTCACCACGTAGCTGTGATAGTTGGAGAAGGCCGGTCCGACGACCTGCAACACGCCAATGGGGACGTTCACGCCGCGAACCGGGACAGTGCGGCTGCCGAGCTGCGCCGGTGGGACCGGAGTGAATTGTTTGAACGCGTCGAGGTTGCGGCGGCTGATTCCGGAGATGCCGTCCAACAGGCGCAGTCCATCCGCGGTCGGCGCCAGTTGCGCGCCGGCCGTTGTCGAGGCCAGCCCCAGCGGGTTGTACTCGTAGTTGCCGAAATAGAACCACTTGTTCTTGACGACCGGACCGCCGACCGAGCCGCCGAACCGGTTCTGGTCGTACCGCGGGGCGGCGGTAATCCCCTGGCGTTTGAACGCTTGATCGATCGCGTTCAGATTCCTGTTCTGGAAATACTCAAACAGCGCGCCGTGAATCCCGTTGCCGCCGGTTCTCAGGATCGTGTTGAACTGACCGCCGGTGCTATGGCCGAACTCGGCCGAGAACTGGTTCTGTTGCAGCGTGAATTCGGCCACCGCTTCGGTCGAGATATTGACTTGCGGGCCGGTCACCGAGCGGTTGTTGTTGTCCACGCCTTCGATCATGAAATTGTTGTTCGTCGGGCGCTGCCCGCCGATGGATGGACCGGTGCCGTAGCCGACTCCGCCGCTCGAGCTCACGCCGGCGCTCAGCAGGCTGAGGTTGATCACTCCCAGGTTGGTCGGCCCGGCGCCAATCCCGGTCAGCGGCAATTGCTGGACTTGCCTGCCGCTATAGGAGGTCGTCACGTGCGCCGTCGTCGTGTCGATGGCGGCGGTGGACTCGCGAACCTCGACCGTCGTCGCGACCGCGCCGACCGCCAGCGTCAGGTTGAATGTCGCCACGCGGTTGGCTTCGACGGCGACATTCTCCAGGGCCGCGCTGGTGAATCCTTGCATCGAGGCGGTGAGCCGGTATCGGCCGGGCGGAACGTTGGTGAACCGGTAGACGCCGAGCTCGTTGGCCTGCGCGGCCTGCTTGACGGCAGTGGCCATGTTCTCCAGCTCGAGATTGGCGCCGGCGATCGAGGCGCCGCTGGAGTCGGTGATACTGCCCACGAGATTGCCGTCCATGGCCTGGCCGGAGACGAGACCGGCCAGCACAGTGAGCAGGCAGGAGAACAATACAACACACGAATGGTTTTTCATTGATCGGCTCCCGGTTTTCGGTGCGGCCGCCGACCCCCATCGAGCGGCCTGATTCAGGCACAGAATAACACCGCATTAGACGAAATAGCGAGATAATTGTTCGCATTATTACTAAAGTGTTACAGCGGTAACAGCGCCCCGTTACAGTGGTAACGGAATCCGCCCGTCCGGCTGTTCCGGTCGCGCGACGCCATGGGCGAAACCAGGCCGGCCCGGGCTGCGTTATCCTGAATAGGGAGAGACGGATGTATTTACGCGTTGCCGCCATGCTTCTGCTCGCCGCCGGCCTGCCGGCCGCCGACCGCGACCCGGCCGCCGGCGAGATCGAACAGATCATTCAGAAATTCGCCGCCAACGAATCGGCGTTCGCCCAGGCCAGAGCCAGCTACACCTACCGCCAGACCGCCCGGGTCCAGGAGCTCGACGAGGGCGGCAACGTGCGCGGCCGGTTCGAGATCATCGCCGATATTCTTTTTTCGCCGGACGGCAAGCGCGGCGAGAAAATCGTGCGCGCGCCGGTGACGACGCTGGTCAACATCCAGCTCACTCCGGAAGACGAACAGGACCTGCGCGACGTCCAGCCGTTCGTGCTCACCACGGCGGAGGTCCCCAACTACTATGTACGGTACCTGGGACGGGAGACACTCGATGAGATCGCCTGCTACGCCTTCGCGGTCAAGCCCAAACGCCTCGAGGCGGGCAAACGCTATTTACAAGGGATCATTTGGGTGGACGATCGCGACCTGATGATCGTCAAGAGCTACGGCCGCGGTACCGGTCTGAAGAAAAAAGGCGTCGATTACCAGTACCCCAAGTTCGAGACCTTTCGCGAGCAGATCGACGGCAAGTACTGGTTCCCGACCTATACCATCGCCAACTCGGTTCTTCCCTTTGAGAACGGCCCGCAGCGCATCCGCCAGAGCGTCCGCTACGAGGATTATAAGCAGTTCAAAGCCGATGTAAAGGTCATCTTTGGCGACCCGGTGAAAACACCGGAGTCCAAGGAAACCAAGAAGCCGTAGCCGCCGCCGGGAAGTCCCGCCCGGGCCGCGAAACAGCCCGTTGAGGCGGCCAACGGAGCCAGCCAAGGCGGAATTCTCGCCATTCGTGCTTTCCTGTGGTTCAATTACAGAAGCGCATATGCCGGACTGGCGCACGAAATGGCGGAGAAGGCGGTTGGCGGCTTCACGGCGGTTCCGCGAGCTGCGCATGATCGGCCGCGGGTTGCTTTCGACCGACCACCCCGTTCTGGCCCACCTGATTCCGATCCGGCGCTGCAATCTCTCCTGCACCTACTGCAACGAGTACGACGACTTCTCGAAGCCCGTGCCGATCGAGACGCTCGAGGGCCGCGTCGACCGGCTGGCCGCCCTCGGCACCACCGTGATCACCATCAGCGGCGGTGAGCCGCTGCTGCATCCCGAGCTCGAGCTTCTCATCGCCCGCATGCGCCGCCGCGGCATGATCGCCGGGATGATCACCAACGGCTACCTGCTCACCGCCGAACGCATACGGAAACTGAATGACGCCGGCCTGGACCACCTTCAGATCAGCATCGACAACATCACCCCGGACGACGTTTCCAAGAAGAGCCTGAAGGTTCTCGATAGAAAACTGCAACTGCTGACCGAGCACGCCGAGTTCCACGTCAACATCAATTCGGTGGTCGGCGGCGGCATTCGCAATCCGGACGACGCCATGGTGATCGGACGCCGGGCCATCGAGCTGGGCTTCACCTCGACGGTCGGCATTATTCATGACGGCACCGGCCAGTTGCGGCCGCTGGCGGAGCGCGAGCGCACCGTGTACGCGGCCATGAAGAGCTGGCAAAAGAGCAGCTACGCGCAGGTCAACCGGTTCCAGGACGCGATCGCCCAAGGCCGTCCGAACCGGTGGCGCTGCCGGGCCGGGGGCCGCTATCTGTATATTTGCGAAGACGGCCTGGTGCATTACTGCTCCCAGCAGCGCGGCTATCCGGCCAAGCCGCTCGATCGCTATACGCGCGAAGATATCCGGCGTGAATATCTCACCGAGAAGAGCTGCGCGCCGCATTGCACGGTGTCCTGCGTCCACCAGATCTCCTACATCGATTTCTGGCGCGACCCGCAGACCTCGGCGGTGACGGTCGAGCCTCTGGTTCACATCGAAACGAGTTGAGCCGCGCGCGTCCGCGGTTCGGCGCCCGAGGCCGCCCGCCGGCGACCGAGGTTCGCTAGACTGGCTCGGTAGGGAATCCCAATGCCGTTGCCGACCCTGTCCGCGGAAATATCAACGCCCCCGCTCACCGCGCTCAGTGAGGAAGAGCGCCTGTTGCAGTCGACCGTGCGCCGGTTTGCGCGCGACCAGATCGCTCCCCATGTCCGGGAGATGGACGAGCAGGGGGTCTTCCGCCAGGAGATTCTCCGGCAGTTCTTCGAGCTGGGGCTGATGGGGATCGAGATTCCGGAAGTGTACGGCGGCCAGGGCGGCGCCTTCTTCCAGTCGGTGATTGCCATCGAAGAGCTGGCGGCGGTGGATCCGTCGGCGGCCGTGATTGTCGACGTCCAGAACACGCTGGTGAACAACGCCGTGTTGCGCTGGGGCGATGAAGACCAGAAGCGGCGCTATTTGCCCCGGCTGGCGCGCGACACGGTGGCCTCCTACGCCCTCTCGGAAGCCGGCTCCGGTTCCGACGCATTTGCCATGGCCGCCCGCGCCGCTCGCGACGGCGACGGCTGGGTGCTCGACGGCCGCAAGCTGTGGATCACCAATGCCGCCGAGGCGGGTCTGTTTCTGGTCTTCGCGAATGCCAATCCGGAGGCGGGTTACCGGGGCATAACCTGCTTCCTGGTCGAGCGCGATTTTCCCGGCTTCGCCGTCGGGCGCAAAGAGGACAAGCTGGGGATTCGCGCCTCGTCCACTTGCGAGCTCATCCTCGACCAGTGCCGAGTGCCGGCCGCCAACGTGATGGGGGAGGTGGGCAAGGGTTACAAGATCGCCATCGAGACGCTGAACGAAGGCCGCATCGGAATCGGGGCGCAGATGACCGGGCTGGCCGCGGGCGCGCTCGACCACGCCCTCGCGTACGCGAAGCAGCGGAAACAGTTCGGCCGGCCGATCGCCGATCATCAGGGCATCCAGTTCCAGCTCGCCGAAATGGCCACCGATGTCGAAGCCGCGCGCCTGATGACCTACAACGCCGCCCGGCTTCGTGAATCCGGGCGGCCTTTTCTGACCGAGGCGGCGATGGCCAAGCTATTCAGCTCCCGGATTGCCGAGCAGGTGGCCAGCCTCGCCGTCGAGATTCTCGGCGGAGTCGGCTTCACCAGAGACTACCCGGTCGAGAAGCTCTACCGCGACGCCAAGATCGGCCGGATTTACGAAGGCACCAGCAACATGCAGCGGGTGACGATCGCCAAACAGCTGCTCGGCTGATCCGGCCGGCCCGCGCTCGAGTTCCTCGAGCGAATTCGCGAGAGGCGCTCGGTGCGCCTGTTCTCCTCCCGGCCCGTTCCCTTCGAGCTGATCGAGCCCGCCATCGCCGCCGCCGCGCTCGCCCCCTCCGGCGTCAACCAGCAACCCTGGCGGTTCGTCGTCGTCGCCGACCCGGAGCGCAAACGACGGATTCGCGTCGCCGCCGGCCGGCGAGCGGAAGATCAAGCATTACTACGTGCAGGAGTCGGTCGGCCGCGGTGGGCTATCCGGCCGACGGCGCCTCCGTGCCGGACATCTCGAGGAAGCCGCTCGACGAGGTGCTGATCCGGCTCTAGAGACCGGACGGTTCGGGCATCTGTTACGATGGCGCGTGTATGGACCTGAATCTCACCGCGCAACAGACGGCATTTCGCGACGAGCTGCGGGCGTGGCTCGCCGCCAATGTTCCGGCGGACTGGCGCGAGCGGCACGCCGCCCTCGGCTCGATCGAACCGCGATTCGCATTTATCCGGAGCTGGCAGAAAACGGTGTATGACGCCGGCTGGGCCGGCCTCTCGTGGCCCAGCCAATACGGCGGCCGCGGCGCGTCGCTCGTCGAGCAGGTGATTTATCACGAGGAGATGGCGCGCGCCCAGGCGCCGCCGATGGCCAACGTGCTGGGGATCGGCATCATCGGGCCGACCATTATTGCCCGCGGCACGGAAGCGCAGAAACAGCGCTACCTGGCCAACATACTCAGCGGCGACGAGATCTGGTGCCAGGGCTTTTCCGAGCCCAACGCCGGTTCGGACCTGGCCGCGCTCAGTTCGGAAGCCCGCGCCTCGGGCGATCATTTCATCGTCAACGGCCACAAAGTGTGGACCAGCTACGGCTGGGCGGCCGACTGGTGCGCGCTGCTGGTCCGCACCGATCCGGAGGCGCCGAAACACAAAGGGCTGACCTACATTCTCGTCGACATGCACAGCCCGGGGGTCACCGTGCGGCCGTTGCGCCAGATCACCGGCGAGAGCGAATTCACCGAGCTGTTCTTCGATAACGTGCGGGTGCCGGCCGAGAATGTTCTCGGCAAAGTCAACGACGGCTGGAACGTCGCGATCACCACGCTGATGCACGAGCGCGGTACTTTCGGCGCCAGCCTGCATGTCAACTTCAAGCGGCAGTTCGACCGCCTGGTCGAGCTCGCCCGCACCATCCCGCGCAACGGCCGGCCGGCGTCGGAGGATCCGGTCATCCGCCAGAAGCTCGCCCAGTGCCTCGCCGAAATCGAGATCTTCCGGCTCACCCAGATGCGCGCCATCACGCGCGTCAATCAGAGCGGCGTTCCCGGAGCCGAAGGGTCGATCCTGAAGATCTTCTGGAGCGAATACCTCCAGCGCTTCCAGCAGATCGCCTCCGAGATCCTTGGCCCCTACGCGCAATTGACCGAGGAATGCGCGCTGGCGCCCGATGCCGGCCAGTGGGCCTATGCCTTCTTGCGGGCGCGAGGCCATACGATCGAGGCGGGCACCTCCGAGATCCAGCGCAATATCGTCGGAACCTATACCCTGGGCCTGCCGAAAAGCTATTAGCGAATCCCCGTGGTATTATGGTGGAGGCTGCCACCGCAATCGCCGGTGTTGATCGTGGGCGGCTAGCTCAGTTGGGAGAGCACGGCGTTCGCAACGCCGGGGTCGTGGGTTCGAATCCCATGCCGTCCACCAAATCCTCCCCACCCCGGCTTAGCGCGCACTCAGGTTGGTCACCCATGGTTCTTTCCGACATTGACATCCAGAAATACATTCAGCAGGGCAAGATCCTGATCACGCCGCCGCCGGCGCCGGAACAGTTCGGAAGTTGCTCGGTCGATTTTCGCCTCGGCAGCCAGTTCAATATCTTCGAGCACAGCCGCCACCCCTACATCGATCTGAGAGATAAACGTGCGATCGAAGATCTGATGCGTCCGGTGAATGTGGCCGGCGCCGAGCCGTTCATCCTCCAGCCGCGCGAGTTCGTTCTCGCCATCACCATGGAGACGCTCGAGCTCGACGATGACGTGCTGGGGCGGCTCGAGGGGCGCTCCAGCCTCGGCCGTATCGGCATCATTGTCCATGGAACCGCCGGACTGTTCGATCCCGGCTGGTCCGGCAAGGCGACGCTCGAGCTGAGCAACCTCGGACGCATGCCGGTGGCGCTGTATCCCGGCATGCGGATCTGTTCGTTCACCTTCGAGCAGCTCTCCTCGCGCGTGGCCATGCCGTATTCGAAGAAGCCGAACAACAAGTATTCCGGCCAGCAGCAGCCGCTGGCGAGCCGCTTGTCAGCCGAGGTCGCCGGAAGTGAATAGGTTGGCGCAACACCAGGCGTCGAATCACCGAATTTGACAGCCGCCCTCCGGGTTTGGTCTATTGAAGAAAGAGCTGTTCCTTATCCACTCCTCAGTAGCTCAATGGTAGAGCATTCGGCTGTTAACCGAAGGGTTGTAGGTTCGAGTCCTACCTGAGGAGCCAAAATTCCTACAACGAAGTTCTCCTGGCTGTTTGTTGACGCCTGCCCCTGGCTTGTAACCCGCACCTGCGCCACAGTTTAGGCCCTTCCGGCTCTCTCCGTTTGTAGCCGTGTCTTGGTCGGTCTGCCAACCATAGGCCACTCCAACCTTTACCGAAGGCCGTTTCTCCGCGTCTCCGGCGGTTTCTCCAGGGTTGGTTAACGCGCGCGAAAGATTGTCGGACCCGAGGCGGACAGTTTCTGCACGCTCGGCGTATGCGGTTAACGAGCACGGCCACAGGCGGCGTCGAGACGCCACGCCCCTGGGGCGTCGCCGGATTCGGTTAAATGCGCCTGCACGGTTTTGTCGCGCGGGATCGCGAGGGGTCCTATGTCGTAGGCGGGGGCGGCGTGGATGACCTGCCTGGTGACGACAGGCACAGCACGACGATTAGCTGCTTCCTGGAAGCCGACATTCCATGATCTGAGGAGGAGGAGGACTGCGGGACGCACGGAGAAGGCGCGGGGCCTATCGATGCCGCCGGTCTCGGTCTCCCCGAACGCCGTTTCGGGGGAGCTTGACCCGCACCACTTGTCCGATATCCCGACTACACGGCCACTTGAGCGGGCAGACGTAAACTGTGGGGTATCCGTATGTTAGCCTTGAAAAACGTGGGAACTCGGCGGGAACGGCTGTGCGCTGCAATCTGCTCGGTTGCCTTTTTCCTAGTCGCCGGCAGTTTGGGGTTTCTGTTGCGGCCGCTTCCTTTTTGGGCTTCACTTGGAGAAATTCTTCCGCCGCACGGCAAGAACGCCATTCTAGTCTCCCTTCGGATGTTGGTCTGCATAGCCGGCGTAATGGTGACGCATCAGTTGACGGCTGCTCAGATGATTCGCGAACTCGGGCTGGCGGCGCCGCCCGGACGTGCACTTTCGGCCATGCTCGTGGCGTCGTTTCCGATGTTCGCACTTTTCGCCGCTTTGTCGAGCTTTGGCCCGGCAACGACGTGGTTCGGTGTTTTCCACCTGTCTGTCTTAAGTGCATTGTCTGAAGAAGTGCTGTTTCGCGGCTATTTGTTCCGGCAGCTTCATCGCCGAGCCGGCCTGGGATTTGCCCCAGCCGTAATTGTCACAGCAGCTCCTTTCGGCATCGGCCATCTGATTTCGATCGGCGGCGAGGCATCGATGGCGGAGGTCGTGGCCACATTGGTCATCACCGGCGTGGGTGGTGCTCTCTTTGCGTGGATCTTTGTGAGGTGGGAAGACAATCTTTGGGCCCCCGTCGGCCTGCATGCTTCTATGAATCTCTTGTGGGAGCTTTATCATATTGACTCGGGAACGGTGGGCGGCTGGGTGGCTAACATTGCGCGGTTGCTGACTGTGGTTGCGGCCATTGCGCTCACTCGGAAGTTGAACAACTCCGCAGGTAGCTTGTAGGGGCGCAGACTCAACTGGGAACTCGACCACGTGTGAGAGGGCCCCGCAAGGCGGTCGTGTAACGCCCTTCTCGCCAAGTAACGCCTTACGCCTGGTTGAATGGGGGGCGGTGTGCCAGAAGTCGAAAGGGAGGAAGTAACCGTTGACAGGGCCGACGGGCTTCAGTCGCGATTTCAGGCCCTGAACCGTGATATTTTTGCCCCCCAACCCGGACACTTTTCAGACTTCCTGCGTATAAAGTTAACAGGAGGGGCAACAGCCCTCCCCAGTAATCCCACCAGACAGCGCGTCGACCGCCAGGCGGAGATCGTTGTGGGTGGTCCCCCAAAGGAGACCCCTCATGGACGATCGCGATTCGGCGCTCGATGCCATCCGTGCAATCGCCGCCCTCCTCGCCGCGGCCTACCTGCGTCTCCGGCTCGAATCTGGGGCGCAGAAAGGACTTGACTCTCTAGAGACACAGAGCGCTCATGTGACTGGGAGGTTAACGGCATGAGAGAAGAGACGCCGATCAACACAACGGCTCTTCGAGCGGAGATTGAAGGCCTGCGGCACATGACCGTGGGCCAGCTCAAGGACAAGTACCGCGAGGTTTTCGGCGATGAGAGCCGGTCGAACCACAAGCAGTTTCTGTTCCGGAGGGTCGCCTGGCGTATCCAGGCGAACGCCGAAGGCGGTCTCTCTGAACGCGCCCGTCGCCGTGCGCTTGAGATCGCCGACGACGCCGACCTGCGAATCCGGGCGCCGAAGAACTTTCTGAAGCAGGAGGTCGACGATAGCCGCACGATCGAGGCCCGCGTCTCGCCGACCGCCGATCCACGGTTGCCGATCGCCGGGACCCTGCTGGTTCGCCGCTTTCAGGGGAAGGACGTCGTAGTCCGGGTCCGGCAGGACGGTTTCGAGTACGACGGCAGGGTGCACCAGTCGCTCAGCGCCGCCGTGCGGGAGGCGACCGGAACGCGGTGGAACGGCTTCGCCTTCTTCGATCTGGGCCAGAAGCCGGGGAGGAAGAATGGCGAGTAACGGCAACGGGAAACCGCAGGGCCCCCCGAAACCGGTGCGCTGCGCGATCTACACGCGAAAGTCCACCGACGAGGGACTGAACCAGGACTTCAACTCCCTGGACGCGCAGCGCGAAGCGGGCGAGGCGTACATCCGCAGTCAGATGGGTGAGGGCTGGAGCCTGCTGCCCGCGCAATACGACGACGGAGGATACACCGGCGCCAACATGGAGCGGCCCGCGTTGAAGCGGCTGCTGTCCGAGATCCAGGCCGCCAAGGTTGACTGCGTGGTCGTCTATAAGGTGGATCGCCTGAGCCGGTCCATTCGCGATTTCGCCAGGATGATGGACGTGTTCGACAAGCAGGGCGTCAGCTTCGTTTCGGTGACGCAGCAGTTCAATACGACCACGTCTCTTGGCCGGCTGACACTGAACATCCTGCTGTCGTTCGCCCAGTTCGAGCGGGAAATCATCTCCGAGCGCACCCGCGACAAGGTGTCGGCCTCCCGGAAAAAGGGCAAGTGGACGGGCGGCCACCTGATCCTGGGCTACGACCTCGACCCGCGTGCGACCAAGCTGCTGGTGAACCACGCAGAAGCGGAGCAGGTACGCTCCATTTTCAAGTCGTATCTCGAAGGCGAGTCGGTCTTCAGCATCGTCGACAAAGCTCGCCGGGCGGGCTGGCGGAACAAGCAATGGACCACGCGGGACGGAAAGCTGTACGGCGGCCGTCCGCTCCGCAAGCCGCACATGTACAACCTGCTCACCAACGCACTCTACACGGGCCGGATTGCCGCGGACGGCGAACTGTACCCCGGCGAGCACGAAGCCATCATCGACCAGCAGACCTTCGAGCTGACCCAGGAGCGCCTGAAACAAAACGGTTCAGGGCGCAAGATGGACCGAGTCAAGGTCGAGGCTCTGCTGCGGGGCCTGATCTACTGCTCGCGCTGCGGGTCCGGAATGTACCAGACGTGCTCGCCTCGCAAAGAGCGCGTCTACCGCTACTACGTGTGCCTGCGGGCACAACAGCGAACGGACGAACGCTGCGTGACCCGAGCGGTGTCGGCGCCGGCAGTCGAGGAGGCGGTGGTCGAGAGCATCCGGCGCGTGGGCGTCAATCTCCGAGTGTTGGAGGAGACCGCCCGAGTCGTGCGCCAGCGTCTGGCCAACCGCGCCACCGAGGTCCGGCAGGAGCTGACCGGCGTTCAGCACAAAGTGAAGAATCTCAAATCGCAGCTCGCGCGCATGCGGCAATCGGACACGACTCGTGAGGCTGACTTGAAGGAACAGATCGGCTCTGGCCAGGCTCGCGCTGCGGTCCTCAAGCGGGAAGTCCAGATCCGCGAACGCACCTGTCTGGATGAAAAGGAACTCCGAAAGACGATGGATTCCTTCGAGGGACTCTGGGAAACGATGAACATTCAGGAGCAGAGCCTCCTGTTGCGGCAACTGATCGAGAAGGTGGGCTACGACAGCCGCACGGGCAAAGTGACCGTCAGCTTCAAGTCCGCGAGCCTCAAGGACCTGTGTCAGAAGGGAGCAGCCTGATGAAGGCATCTACCGTGGACGTGGAAATCACGATCAACGCGAATAAGCACCAGCATCCGCGCCCCCGACGAACCGGTGGCACCGAGGCGCCGACCGCAACCCGCATTCCCCGGATCACCCGCCTGATGGGCCTCGCCATCAAGTTCCAGGACATGGTTGACCGCGGCGAGGTCCGCGATTACGCCGACCTGGCCCGCCTGGGCTACGTCAGCCGCGCCCGGATCACGCAGATCATGAACCTGCTGAATCTGTCGCCGGATATTCAAGAAACGCTCTTGTTCGAAGTCGGCTGTGACGGGACGCCGAGCACCGAGAGAGATCTGCGAAAGCTCGGCAATCTGGTGTTCTGGGAGGCCCAACGAGAGGCTTGGCGGTCAAGATAGAGCCAACAGGAGGACAATCGACGGCTTGGCCCTTTTTTATGGACCCGACAAAACGTAGCGACCCCGCGAAAAGGTTTCAGGCTTTAATCGGCAGCGGCCAGAATTTCAGCGTATGCTCGACCAGATCCGGCCAGGCGACGTTATTGTCGTCTGGAAACTAGACCGCCTAGCCAGATCCACGCGCGATCTGCTCAACACGATGGACACGATCAATGAGGTAGGCGGTAAATTCCAATCCGTTTCCGAGCCGTGGGCCAACACCACAACACACGCCGTCAAGATGATCATAACGGTTTTCGCCGGCATCGCCGAGTTCGAGCGGGATTTAATTCGTGAGCGGACCGGGGCCGGTCGGGAAGCAGCAAAACAGCGCGGCGTGCGCTTCGGCCGGCCCCGCAAGCTCAATACTGATCAGGCGCAAGTTGCAGCGCAGTTGCTCGCGGAAGGCAAGCCGGTTCGAGACATCGCAAGGACGTTCAACGTACACGAGGCCACGATTTATCGCTTGCTGCTGCTTCGTGACTTTGGGTTCCGATAAACCCGTTCCCCAGCCTCGAACGCGGATCTGCAATTTGGACACTGCCGTCACCCAGACTGCCGCGCTCTCACGAGCGGCAGGTCGCGTTCTCAGTGCAAATCTGAAGCGCGCATGATATCCTTCTGCAACCAGTTGCCTTACCGAAGCACCTCACTATCGTTGGCGGATTGGAGGCTGCCTTAGATGTCTGGACCCGTGCGCACCAAGGCCATTCGCGCCGAGGCCGTGAGCGCGTATTCGCACTGTCCGCGCAAAGCCTTCCTTCTCCATTGCACCGAAGATCGCGGCATACCGAACGATTATGCGTGCATTCTTGAACAGCGTGCCCGCGCTAACAGGGCATCGTATCTGGCCACGCTCCAGCGGACAAACACGCCGACCTGCTCATACAACGACAGGGCCATATCCTCCGGCATCGAGGTCCTCACGGAAGCCAACCTCGAAGCCGCGAATGTTGAAGCGTATTGCGATGCCCTGAGGCTCGTTGCTCAGCGCGGGGACCCCGTCGCGTATGAGCCAACGATCGTGGTTGGGACCTATCGTCTGGAAAAAGAGCAGACGCTCAATCTGTCTGTTGTCGGCTATGTACTCGAACAGCTTCAGGGCAAGCCTCCCGCTACGGGATGTCTGATAACGCTTGACGGCGAGTGCCACCGAGTCAATCTTCGGCCCATGTACAAGACGGTCAGGTCGATCCTGGAGCGCATTAAGGGTTGGTGTGCGGCGCCTCCGGTGCAACCGCCGCCCGTTGTCCTCAACAAGCACTGCCCTTACTGCCCATTCGAGAAAGTCTGTTGCCAGCAAGCAGAGGGAGTTGATGATCTTAGCCTGTTGGATCGCATGCCCCCAAAGGCTATTCCGCGTTACCACAACAAAGGGATCTTCACGGTCAAGCAGCTTTCCTTCCTGTTCAAACCACGGCGAAGAAGGCGACGGCAGGCGGCCCGGCCCCCGCACTTCGACATTGAAATACAAGCGCTTGCCATCAGGACTGGCAAGATCTACATTCAAGCCATACCGGAGATCCAGAGAAGTGACATTGATCTCTTCCTGGACATAGAGGGCGTCCCGGACCAGCAGTTCTCCTATCTCATTGGTCTCCTCGTACGCGACCACCAGGCCGTTGTGCATCACGCCTTCTGGGCGGACACGATCGACGTGGAAGAATCGATCTGGCGCATGTTTGTCGAGAAAGCGAAGGAATATCCCGATGCGCCTATCTATCATTACGGAAGCTACGACCTTCGGGTGATTGAATCCCTCGCAAAGCGATTCGGTACGGACGTCACATGCATCGTCAAGCGGCTGGTCAATATCAATTCCCACGTGTACGGCAAGATCTATTTCCCTGTCCGCTCAAACAGACTAAAAGTGCTCGGCAAATTGCTCGGCGCTTCCTGGACGGAGCCCGATGCTTCCGGGCTACAGAGCCTGGTTTGGAGGTACCGCTGGGAAACGGGTCGCGAAGCGGCATATAAGCAAAAGCTGATTGCGTACAATGCCGAAGACTGCCAGGCCGTACGTATCCTGGCTGATGAGTTGGCGAAACTTCGAACCGATGCCGCTTCAGAGACGAACGTCGATTATGTGGACCAGCCAAAGCAGAACGCCACCAGTCTCGGGAGCGAGCTGCATGCGGCCCTTGATCACGTACTTGACTACGCCAGTTTCAATTACCCGAAAGGCCGGATCTGCTTTCGGCCTGAAACCGATACAACGAAAAGGAAGGGGCCAGGAGCGCCAAAGGGCC
>Ga0247727_10012256_pt1 | contig 14761 bp, 15 predicted proteins | sample WisWelCaveWW1625_FD_202498 | JGI IMG/M metagenome (GOLD analysis project Ga0247727, IMG submission 202498) | Biofilm microbial communities from Wishing Well Cave, Virginia, United States - WW16-25 | ecosystem: Environmental > Aquatic > Deep subsurface > Groundwater > Cave microbial mat | place... | reverse complement strand
ACGGTTCTTCAACAGGCTCAAGCAGTACCGCGCTCTCGCCACCCGCTACGACAAGCTCGCCAACACTTTCCTTGCCGCCGTCGCGCTGGTTTGCGTACTCTTCTGGCTCAACTGACGACAGGCCCTAAGGCCAAACCAAATAGATTGGGCAACATAAGGGCGCGTGGCGTTCGCCGAGGTCCCCAAAACCAGCACCGGCAAGACCCAGAAATACGTGCTGCGCGAAACGGCGAAGGGGGTTTGAGGCTGGACAGAACCGTTTCCCTACGTATCAGCGCCATCGTCAATGGGGTAGGGCAATCTCAGCTGTCAGTTCCAACGGCAACTGGCCCCTCGCCTCGTCTTCATCCGCCTTGCTGGAATTGTGCGGATAGGTCTTCCAAGTCGGGCTATAGCTGCTGTCTGCCTGATTCCCCCAAACGGTCCAACCGCGCCGCTCGCCCCGCGAGAAAAGCTCGAGAAAAGGCCCGGGCGAGCAGGCCTCGATGATGGGATACTGCTCGTCCGGCTTTCTACTGTGCTCGCGCTTGCGGCTCGCAACGTAGTTCACTTGCGTCCGTCCCGGCTGGAGGGTGCGCGCATTCTTGCCGCGGACACCGAACAGGATCAGCTCGGTCACGTTCCTGAAATAGAAGCCAACCCCTCGGCCGTCCGATCCGCCGTCTTTCCGGATCTTGTGCCAGACAATGTTGGACTTGTAGTTGAACCCCCACGCTTGCATGACCGCAAGGCCGTGCGGCAGCAGAGCGTTCGGCACCCACAGATACAAGTGCGAGACCGGGGCCGCGAGCTCACCGATCGGGAGGCGCTCGATGTCTTCCAGGGACAAGGTGGAATAGCGGGCCAGGCGCCGATGCTCGGGAGCGACCTTTCCCGTCTTGTTCTGAAACTGCCATGGAGGATCGGCCAAGATGGTGCCAAAGCGCCTGCCTTTGGTCACTTTGAGCAAGTCGGCCGCCGCATCCGTCATCTCGGTTCTCCCACACTCCGGAGCCTAGGCCGATTCGCCCGCCCGATGAGAGCAAGAGGCGTAGCGGGGTCGGCCAATCAGCATGGTGTTTCTGATTTGTTCCGGCAATGGACGTGATGCACCGGCTGGGCGAGACTGCGGCTGCTCGATGGAGGGCTGCGGCATGATCGTCATCACCAGGAACGGCAAGACGACCGTCATCACCGGCTGGCGGGCGTGGCTGATAAGCGCCGCGGCGTTCGTCGGCCTGACCGCGCTGCTCTTCCTCATCGTGTTCCTGATGGCCGGCGTCGCCGTCACGGTCGGCGCGGTGCTGCTGATCGTGGTGCCGGTCGCCATCGGCGTAGCGCTGATCGCCTCGGTGTTCCGGCCGAGGGCGCCGTAGCGGAACGCGCGATGCAGGTGTCGGCGGAGCGGGCGGGGTCATGAGCGTGCACCGGCCCGTGCCGTTCACGGCGGTCGCGCTCGGCGATCGCCTGTGGGCGGGCCGGCAGCGGGTGGTGCGCGAGCGCACGATGCCGCTGCTCTACGCGCAGTGCGAGAAGGCCGGCATGATCGAAGCGCTCGACGTGAGGGCGCCGCCGGGCCCGCTGGCGCTGCCCTTTCACGGCGACGGCATCTCGACCCCGGTGATGTACTGGGATTCCGACCTCGCCAAGTGGATCGAGGCGGCGAGCTACGCGCTCGCCATGCATGCCGGCGAGGGGCCCGACAGCGCGCTCGGCGCCCGCGTCGACGACCTCATCGCGCGCGTCGCCGACGCGCAGCAGCCCGATGGCTATTGCAACAGCTATTTCCAGCGCCGCGAGCCCGCCAAGCGGTGGACGAACTTGCGCGATGCCCATGAGCTTTATTGCGCCGGCCATCTGATCGAGGCGGCGGTGGCGCATGCCCAGGCGACCGGCAAGGACAGTCTGCTCACCGTGGCGCGACGCCTGGCCGATCATATCGGCCAGACGTTCGGCGCGGGCGATGGCCAGAAGCGCGGCTATTGCGGCCACGCCGAGATCGAGCTGGCGCTGGTGCGCCTCTACCGCCTGACCGCCGAGCCGCGGTATCTCGATCTGGCGCGCTTTTTCATCGACGAGCGCGGCCGCCAGCCGCACTACTTCGACGTCGAGGCGCGCGCGCGCGGCGAGGACCCTGCCGACTATTGGCATCGCACGCACGAATATACCCAGTCGCATCGGCCGGTGCGCGAGCAGGACCGCGTGGTGGGGCACGCCGTGCGGGCGATGTACCTCTATTGCGCCATGGCCGACCTCGCCGCCGAGCTCGGCGATGTGTCGCTGCGGCAGGCCTGCCGGCGCCTGTGGGACGATCTCACGGGCAAGCGCCTCTACGTGACCGGCGGCCTCGGAGCCTCGGCGCGCAACGAAGGCTTCACCACCGACCATGACCTGCCGAACGAGACCGCCTATGCGGAGACCTGCGCCGCCGTCGGCTTGGTGCTCTGGGCGCATCGCATGGCGCTGCTGGAAGGGGACGGGCGCTACGCCGATGTGATGGAGCGGGCGCTCTACAACGGCGCGCTCAGCGGTCTCGCGCTCGACGGCGACCGCTTCTTCTACAGCAATCCGCTGGCGAGCCGCGGCACGCACCATCGCTGGGCCTGGCACAGCTGCCCGTGCTGTCCAGCCAACATCGCCCGCCTGATCGCATCGCTCGGATCGTACGTGTACTCGGTCGGGGCGGGCGAGGCGGCGGTGCATCTCTACATCCAGGGACAGGGGCGGATGCAGGTCGACGGCACAGCCGTGACGCTGACGCAAACCACGGACTATCCCTGGGACGGCACGATTGCGATCCAGGTCGATCCCGACGCGCCAACCGACTTTGCTCTGCGCCTGCGCATCCCCGGCTGGTGCCGATCGGCGCGCATGACCCTCAATGGCCAGCCGGTCGACCTCGGGCGCTTGGTCGTCCACGGCTATGCCCGCATCGACCGGCGGTGGCAGGCGGGAGACCGCATCGACCTCGAGCTGCCGATGCCGGTCGAGCGCGTCTACGCCCATCCCGAGGTTCGCGCCGCCCAGGGATGCGTGGCGCTGCAGCGCGGGCCGATCGTCTATTGCCTGGAGGCGGTCGACAATCCAGTCCCTCTGGGCCGGCTGGCGTTGCCGCGGGCGGAAGAGATCCAGGCGCGGTTCGAGCCCGATCTGCTCGGCGGGGTCGTCACGCTCACCGGCATGGCCGTCGCCTTGCAGCCGGTCGAGGGTGAGCTGTATCGGCCGGAACCCCCGCGCGCGCTGCCTGTCCAATTCAAGGCAGTGCCCTATCACGCCTGGGACCATCGCCAGCCCGGAGAGATGCTGGTGTGGCTGCCGGAGGCATAACCCCCGCCCGGACGCGCGCGTCTGCCCACAAAATCGCCGGCCTTAAGCGTTCCTAAACCGCGACCGTTGAAGGTTGCCGCACGGGGTGCGGTGGGCTGCATAGTGTACAGCGTTCTCGACATACTTGGGCTGCTCGCCGGCGCGCTGGCGTTCGCGGTCGTGTTCCTCCTGCCCGGCATTGCGCTGGCTCACATCGCCAACGTCTTCGACATTCGCCGCCTGCAGACCGCGCGCATCTACGTCCTCGGGCTCATCATCGGCTACGCCGTGCTGCCGGTCGTCGACAGCCTGCTGTGCCGCTCTCTCGGCCTCGGCGCGGCGCTGATATGCAACCTGGCTTTGGCCGGCTACGGGCTGCGCATCGCCTGGCTGAAGGGCCTGCCGCGGCCCGACCGCTTCGCGCTCATTGCCTGCGGCATCTGGCTGGCGCTGCTGACCGCCGCCTGGGTCGACGTCGACACCGGCCAGGGGCTCTATCCCAGCCTGCTGATGCTCGACATCGTCAAGCACGCGGCGACCGTGCGCGCGCTCGTGGAGACGGGAGGTGCCCCGCCGCTGGACCCGTTCTTCATGCGGGAGGACCCGGCCGGCTACTACTATTTCTACTATGTCTTATCCGCGCTGGCGGAGCGCCTGTGCGCCGGCTGGATCGACTCGCGTGCTGCCGTGGGCAGCCAGGTGTTCTGGACCGGCATCGCCACCGTCGGTCTCGTGGCGCTCGTGTTCGAAAAGGCGGGCTTCAGGGGCAGGCCGAGACTGCCTCTCATGCTTGCGCTCATGCTCGCGGCCGGGCTGCAGATCCTGCCGATCCTCGGCATGGGCATGCTGGGTCAGCTGTGGATGGGCCAGATCAACTGGTGGAGCGACCAGGTCACGAGTTGGCCGCTGTCGCTGCTGTGGGTCCCCCATCACGTCGCCTGTCTCGTTGCCTGCTGGGCGGGCTTCCTCCTGCTGGCGGAGGTCGTCGAGCGCCGGGCAGCGCGCCGGCAGCCGCATGATGCGGTGGCGGTCGTCCTTGCGGGGCTCGCCTTCGCATCGGCGGCCGGGCTGTCGATCTGGGTCACATGCGGCGCCGTTGCCGCCATCGGGCTGTGGATCGGCGCGCTTGCGATCGAGCGCCGCTGGAGCGACGTGCTGGCGATCGGTGCCGCAGGTCTCGTCGGCCTCGTGGTCGCTGCGCCCTACCTCGCCGATCTAGTGCACCATCGCGCCTATGGGTCCTCACCCATTGCGTTGACGGTGCGCGTCTTCCCGTTCACCGATATGTTCTTCGCGGACGGCATGGCCCGCTATGTCGCGCGGTTCGCGGTGCTGCCGATCAATTATGTCCTCGAGCTCGGGGTGTTCCTGGTCGGGTCGTACCTGTTCTGGTGGCACCGACAGTCGATGATCGAGAAGCCGACCGAGGTCGCACGGCTGCTCGCCCTGTCGGCCATCGCCGGTCTCGTCCTCGCCACCTTCGTCAAATCGACGATCGTGAACAATGACCTGGGATGGCGCGCCATCCTGTTCACGCAGTTGGCGGCCCTGCTGTGGACCGTTGCCGTGCTCTGCCGCGACCCCGTCCCGGCGACCTTCCGGCTGCGGCTGCAGCAGGCATCGCCGATGCTCGTGCTGACCCTCGTGCTCGGCTACGCCGGCGTCGTCTACGATCTGGTCGCGCTGCGCGCCTTCCACCCGCTCGGCCTGCGCGGCGAGCCGGGCATGCTGCGCAATTCGCAGATCGATCGGGAGCTGCGCGGCGCCTACGCCTGGCTCACGGCCAACACCGATCGTCATCTGGTGGTGCAGCACAATCCCGACGCGGAGCGCGCTCTCGGATACGGCCTGTACGGGCGCGCGCGCGTGGGCGTCTCGGATCGCCACAACGCCCGTCTGTTTGGGGCGCCTGGGGCCGACGTGGCCCAGCGCCTGGCGCAGGTGATCCCGGTGTTTGCGATACCCATGCCGGCCGCCGAAGCACGGCGTCGGCTGACGCGTAACCGGGTCGATACCGTCGTGGTCACGGCGAGCGACCCGGTCTGGCGCGACCAGACGTCATGGGTGTGGACCGTCCCGGCCCTCTATGCGACCGCGCACGTGCGGGTGTTGTCCGTGCGCGAGACCACCAACGCAACCGCCGCCTATGGACGGTGAAGCATGAGCCGCAAGATCACCTCTCTGTTGGCCGAGCTGCTGGGCACCTGCGCACTGTTTGCGATCGGCGCGACGGCCGGCATGGCCGTCCTGGTCGCGCTGTTCAAGCTCGGCGTGGCCGGCAGCATCGACATCCTGTTCTATCGCGGCGTCGTCCTCTGCGGCATTGCCCTGGTCGTCACGGTCGCGCTCATGGCCTATGCAGGCCATGCGACTGGCCGTGCCTCGCTGCGTGATGCCGTCGCCGCGGGATTCCTGTCGCTCGGCCTCAACTTGAGCGTGCTCGTCATCGCGCCCGTGACGCTCGATCGCTCGGTCAGCATCTTCATCCTGGGCCACATGGCCGCGCACGGCGACCAGGCTTTCACCACGGCGCAGATCGAGACGGCGCTGCGCGAGGGCTATTTCGGCGAGCTGCGGCAGGTCGAGCGGCGCATGCGCGAGCAGCAGCAGTCCGGCAACGTGCGCCAGACGGGCGAAGGCTACACGATCTCGCCGCAGGGCCAGGCGTTCGTGCAGTGGGCGAGGTTGGTCGGCGTGCTGTTCGACGTCGACCGGCGCCTGCTCGAGCCGAAGCCGGCAGGCTCCCCCGCCTACGCGCGCTCCAACAGAAGCGACGCGCGGTAGAGCAAGATCGCTTCTGATCGAAGCGCTTGGCTTCGATCATGGAACGTGAATCTTGCTCTCAACTCTATGACTAGAGCAGGATTCACGCTTTGGCCGCCACGTCTCGATCGAGGCAAAGTGAGTCAATCCGAAGCGATCCTGCTCTAGCCTCAGCCGATCGCCGCCAGGCGATAGAAGCGCGCGGCCGTGCCGGCGAACAGGTCGGCTTTCTCGGCCTTGCTCGCGCCCTTCGCCAGCAGCTTGCAGGCGTTCCAGAACACGGGATAGCTGTAGGAGCCCTTGTCGACGGGGAAATTGCTCTCGAACATGCCGCGCGCGGGCCCGAAGGCCGCGATGCACGTCTCGATGTAGGGCCGCCAGGCGGCGGCCAGCGTCTCGGACGAGGGCGGCTCGGGCTGTTTGTCGAACCCGAAGCCGCCGATGCGCATGCCGAGGCCGCCGAGCTTGACGTACACGTTGGGGCAGGCGGCGAGCGCCTTGATCGACGCCGCCCAGCCGGCGAACACCTCCGCCCGCTTGCCGGCATAGGCGCCGATGCCGAGCGGCCCGCCCACGTGATTGAGGACGATCCTGGTCGCGGGAAAGGCGTGCGCCAGGTCGGTCAGCTCATCGACCTGGTGGTGATAGAGCCAGGCATCGAAGGAGAGGCCGAGGCGGCCGAGCACGCCAAACCCTTCCCGGAATGCCTTGTCGCCGAGCAGGCCGGGCGGCGGGCTGTAGGCCGGATTGCGGATGGTCGCATCCCCGTCCCAGGCGGCGATGTGGCGGATGCCGCGGAACCGGCCGCCGCCGGCGCGGATATGCGCCTCCAGCACCGGCTCCACGCGGCTGCCGAGCGCCAGGTCAGCATGGCCGACGATGCCCGCGCAGTGCTCGGTCTTGCCGTAGATGCCGCTGGCGCTCATCGCGGCGACGCCGTTGACGAACTCGGTCTCGCCGACCGGGCGCAGTTCCACCGGCCCGGTGGCGCGGTGCATCGCCCGGGCCTGCACGAACACGGTCGCCACGATGTTGTGGCCGCTGCGGGTATCGGCCAGCAGATCGTCGAGCAGATAGCGCCAGTCGCGCCGGTCCCACAGATGGTGGTGCGGGTCGACGATCGGCAGCTCGGGCTCGAGGATCGCCTCCGTGCGACGGTCGAGCCAGTCCTGGCGGACGGGCAGATAATAGGGGGTTGTGGCGGGCGTCGACGTGGCGGACATTGATTGGGTCCTCTCGGCCGGAGACTCCCGGAGCTTAGGGCAGCATGACCCGGCGCGGCTAGCCTGAACGCGCTGGCCGGCCCGAGATGCCGAGGGGATGCGACGCAACCCGAGCCCAGCGAGGCGGCCCATGCCCACCAGCGCCAGTACGTCTTCGTAGCCAGCATGGATGTGGACCCCGACAAGGAGGACCTCTTCAACGAGGTGTACGACACCGAGCACGTGCCCACCCTGCTGAAGGTCCCGGGCGTGCGCGCCGTGACGCGTCTTAAGGGCGAGCCCTTTGCCATGAGCATCGGCGGCGAGCAGAAGAAGGTGGCGCACGACGGCCCCCGCTACAGCGCGCTGTACGAGATCGATGGCCCGCAGGTGCTGATCAGTCCCGAATGGGCCAAGGCGGTGGAGGCCGGCCGCTGGCCCGGCCAGGTGCGCCCCTTCACCCGCAACCGGCGCCACGCGCTGTACAAGGTGCGCTAGTCGCGGGAACGCGAGAGGCCGAGCACCAGCTCGGCGACGCCGGCGCGGCGCACCTTGCCGGTGCTGCCGGTCGGCAGCGCGTCGCGAAAGTGGATCGCGTCCGGCACCTTGTAGCGCTCGATCCGCTCGGCGGCCCAGTGGCGCAAGGCGTCGGCGGTGAGTTCCGCGTTCGGCTTCGCGACGACGACAGCGTGGATGGCCTCGCCGAGGCGCGCATCGGGCACGCCCGCGCACAGGGCGGCGGCCACCAGCGGGTGGGCGCACAGCAGGGCGTCGATCTCGGCCGGCGCGATCTTGTTGCCGCCGCGCGATATGATCTCCTTGATGCGCCCCACGATCTCGAGCCGGCCGTCGGCGCGCACCCTCCCGAGATCGCCGGTGCGGAAATAGCCGTCGCCGGCGGCCAGAGCCGGATCGTCGAGATAGCCGAGCATGCCGAATGGCGTCTTGATGCAGAGCTCGGCCGAGGCGCCGTCGGGCGCCGGCTGCTCATCCGCGCCGATCAGGCGGAACGCAACCTGCTCTGTTGGCCGTCCGATCGAGCCCGCCCCGGCATCGTGCTCGTGCGGCAGCAGGCAGAAATCGCACGATCCGGTTTCGGTGAGGCCGTAGAGATCGGTCAGCCCCGCTTGCGGCAGCGCGGCACGCAGGCTCGTCCCGAGCGCCACCCCGAGCGTTTCGCCGCCGGTCAGGATGGCGCGCAGCAGCGGTGCCGCGGGCGGTCCGGCCGTGAGCATGGTGCGCAGCATGGTCGGCACGGCGGCGAGCACGGTTGCGCCGCCGGCGAGCGCGTTCGCGATTGTCTCCGGCGTGAATTTGGGCATCAGCGCGAGGCGGCTCCCGCTCCGCACCGCCAGCAGGCTGACCCAGATGCCGAAGATGAAGGTGAGCCGCAACGGCACGACGACGCGGTCCGCCGCGCTCAGGCGCACCAGCCGGCCGAGCACGTCGAGCTTGCCGGCCATGCGGTCGTGGCCGATCACCACGCCCTTTGGCTGCCCCGTGCTGCCCGAGGTGAAGACGACCAGGGCCGCCTCGCGCAGCAGCTCGCGCTGCGGCGGACGCGCCGTGGAGAGGCTCGCAACGCCATCGTGCGCGACGCGAAAGCGCGCGCCGGTCGCCTGCTGCAGCCGCTGCGCCGTGGCGGCGGCGGCACCGGCATCGAGCGGCACGACGACTCCGCCGGCGAGCCAGATGCCGAGCATGGCCGCAAGGTCCAGGGGTGCGTTCGCGGTGGTCGCAAGCACCGGCTCGCCGCGCACGACCGGCGACAGGTCGCGCGCGATGGCCCGTGCCCGCGTCAGCATGCTCTCCGGCGACAGGGCCAGGCCATCGCTGCCCTCGATCGGCGCCTTCGACTGACCAAGCCCGTCCTCGAGATAGCGCCCGAGAGCCCCCGTCACGGCGCCACCTTCGGAAAGCGCCCATCGCGCCAGGCCAGCGCCGCTTTGAGCCCGTCGCGCCGGGCGATGTCCATGAACGCGATCTTGTCCGGCGATCCCTCGCCCTCGATTCCAAGGTCGATCTCGAGCGCCGCCTCCAGCGCCTCGAGCATCCCCTGGGCCTCGAGCGCCCGATTGATGGCGCGCTTGGTGTGCTTGACGAGCCCGGGGTCGATCGCGGCGATGTGGCGGGCGAGCTGCAGGGCGGCCTCATCCAGCTCAGCTGCCGGTACGACGCGGTTGATCATGCCGATCTCGCGGGCACGTTGCGCGCTCACCCGGTCCGCGCCGGTGAGGATGATTTCCTTGGCCACCTTGGGGCCGACGATCCAGGGCAGGATCATCACCACGATGCCGGCCCCGAATTTGAGCTCCGGCTCGCCGAAGAAGGCGTCCTCCGAGGCGATGGTGAGGTCGCAGGCAAGCGCCAGCTCGCACGCCCCGGCGAGGCAGGGGCCGCGCACCGCGGCGATGGTGGGCTTCGGGCAATGCCAGAAGCGCATCACGGCATCGAAGTCCTTGCGCAGGATGGGCCGCCACTGGGCGACCCCGCTCGGCCGCCGCTCCATCTGCTCCTTGAGATCGAAGCCCGAGGAGAACGCTGCGCCCGCGCCGCGCACGATGATCGCCCGGACGGCGTCGCTCCGCTCCGCCGCGTCCATGGCCTGCCCGATCTCGGCGAGCATGGTCTGATTGAGGGCATTGGCGCGCTCAGGGCGATTGAGAGTGACCCGCGCGACGTCGCCAAGCGTCTCGTACAGGATGGTCGTGAGCTGCACCTCGGTCCTCCCTTTCAGACAGCGCGCGCCGGTCCGCGTGGACTCGGCGGGCGAAGGCGCCCCATGCTATCGTACAGCGCACAATCGCAGGGGGAAACGCCCGCCATGACGGCATCGCCAGCGCCCGCTCGCTTCCGCGACCGGGACATCGTGTTCGTCAATGGCAGCATTGGGCGCAATATCGAGGTCCCGTCCGCCAATCCGCTCAACTACCACCAGGTCGTGAGCCGGGCGGGAGACATGCCGCGCGTGACGATCGACGGCAAGCTGTTCCTGCCGCCGGGCGCGCACGGCGGCGCCCGGCTGCCGCTCGTGATCGTGGTGCCCGGCAGCCTGGGAGTCGCGGCCTCCCATTTGGCCCATGCGGAGGCGCTGACCGGCATCGGCATCGCCGCGTTCGTGCTCGACCCGTTCGGCGCCCGCGGCGTCGGCTCCACCGTCGCCAACCAGACGCAGTTCTCGTTCGCGGCCAGCGCCTTCGATGTGCTGGCGGCGTGGACGGTCTTGAGCACCCGCAGCGAGGTCGATGCGGCGCGCATCGGTGCACAGGGGCACAGCCGCGGCGGCTCGGCGGTGCTGACCGCGGCGACACGGCGCTTCGCCGATGCGGTCGTCGGTCCGGGGCGCGGGCTCGCGGCCGTGCTCGCCGCCTATCCCTGGAGCGGCCATCAATTCCGCGATCCGAGCGTCGGGGAGACCGAGGTCCGCGTGCTGATGGGGGACCGCGACGACTGGTGCTCGCCTATGCAGGTGCAAGGCCACGTGCAGGCGATGCGCCTCACCGGCGCCAACGCGAGCCTGCGGCTGTTCGCCGGGGCTGCGCACAGCTTCGATCGCGGCACCCCGATCGAGCGGATCGAGACGGCGGCGGTCTCGCCGGGAGCGCCGACCGCCTACCTCGCCGCCGACGGAGCCTTCATCCATCCCATCGAGGGACGCCCCGACGCGCAGCTCGTCGACCGGGATCTGATGGTGTATGCGCTCAAGGCCGGCTACGGCGTGAAGGGCGCTTCGCTCGGCACCCGCGGCGAGGAGGCGAAGCTCTTCCGCGCCGATATGCTCGCTTTCTGGCGGCAGACGCTCAGCGCCTGAGGCCGCACGCCAGAGCAATTCATTGCCCATCGGCGCCGGGAGTGCGAACATTCCCGCCACGACCCCCAAGGAGGCTTTGTCCGATGATCTACGAGTTCCGCACCTACACGCTGCACCCCCGCACCATGCCGGAGTTCCTCAAGCGCTTCGGCGACGCGCTCGCGCCGCGCCTGAAGCTCTCGCCGCTGGCGGCCTTCTGGTACACGGAGATCGGGCCGCTCAACCAGGTGGTCCACGTGTGGCCCTACGAGAATGCGCTCGAGCGCGCCAAGATTCGCGCCGAGGCCGTGAAGAGCGGCATCTGGCCGCCCAAGACCTCCGAGTTCGTCGCCGACATGAAGGCGGAGCTGTTCGACGCGCAGCCGTTCTCGCCCCCGTTGTCGCCCTCCAGCAACGGCCCCTATTTCGAGATGCGCTCCTACGTGCTCAAGCCGGGCAGCATTCCCGCCATGGCGCAGCGCTGGCAGGAGTATCTGCCGGGTCGCCTGAAGCTGTCGCCGCTGACGGGCGTGTTCGCGTCCGACGTCGGTGCGCTCAACCAGTGGGTGCACGTCTGGGCCTACAAGAGCCTGGACGAGCGCATCGCCGTGCGCAAGAAGGCGACCGCCGAGGGCATCTGGCCGCCGCCGGGCGACAGCCCCGTGATCAAGCAGGAGACCAAGATCCTGCTGGCGGCGCCGTTCTCGCCGATCAAGTAGGTCATCGGATGCGCTGCGAGGTCGTTGCCGTCGGTACCGAGCTGCTGCTCGGCATCATCGTCGACAGCAACTCCGCATGGATCGGCGAGCAGTTGGCGCTCGCGGGCATCGACTCCCACTTCCAGGTCAAGGTGGGCGACAACTTCGCGCGCATCGAATCGTGCATCCGGCAAGCGCTCGAGCGCAGCGACGCCGTCATCTGCTGCGGCGGGCTGGGCCCGACCCAGGACGACATCACGCGCGACGTGATCGCCCGCGTCATGGGCGTCGACATGCGGCGCGACCAGGCGATCGCCGACAAGATCCGGCACATCTTCGAATCCCGCGGTCGGGTCATGTCGGAGAACAACCTGCGGCAGGCGGACGTGCCCGTCGGGGCGCAGCCGATCGCGCAGATGCCGGGCACCGCGCCGGGGCTGGTGTGCCCGGTCGGCGGCAAGGTCATCTACGCCGTGCCTGGTGTGCCGAGCGAGATGCGGGAGATGGTGCGCGGCACCATCCTGCCGGATCTGCGCCGCCGCGCCGGGCAGGCGGCGGTGATCCGCAGCCGAGTGCTGCGCACGTGGGGCATGAGCGAGTCGGGGCTTGCCGAAGTGCTGGCCGGCCGCGTCGACGAGCTCGACCGGCTCGGCAATCCCACGCTCGCCTTCCAGGCCAGCGGCATCGACGGCATCAAGGTGCGCATCGTCGCCAAGTGCGACGACGAGGCGAGCGCCGCACGCATCCTCGACGCCGAGGAGGCCCTGATCCGCGGATTGCTGGGCGACGTGATCTTCGGCATCGACGAGCAGTCGATGGAGGTGGTCGTGCTCGACCTGCTGCGGCGTAAGGGGCTGACGCTCGCGGCTGCGGAGACGCTCAGCGGCGGCATCCTGTCCGCGCGGATGAGCGCGGCGGACGCGGCGATGGAGACCTTCCGCGGCGCCAGGATCGTTCCCGACGCGCCGGCTGGCGGTAGCGCTCCGCCGGAGCAGCGCGCGGACGCCGCGGCCGCACAGGTGCGATCGGAGTTCCGCGCCAACGTGGGCCTTGCGGCCGTCGCTCCCGATGCTGGCGAGGGATACGCGCCGGGCACGGTCTTTCTCAGTGCCGACATCGAGGGTGCGCGCCACGCCGAGAAGGTGATGCTGACGCCGGACCGGCGTCGCATGCGCGAGTTCTCCGTCATCAGCCTGTTGAATCTGCTGCGCCGGACCCTGTCGGCCTGACGCGCCTGCAGCCGTTGGAGCGATGCCATGCCGCGCCACATCGTCTGCCTCACCTTCGATTTCGACACCATGTCCGGCTTCATCGCCCGCGGCATGACCACGCCGACCCCGCTGTCGCGAGGCGAGTTCGGCGCCCTCGCCTCGCGCCGCATCCTGGCATTCCTGGACGCACGCGCGATCCCCACCACCTGGTTCGTGCCCGGCTTCACCATCGAGAGCTATCCAAGGGAGTGCGCGGCGGTGGTGGCCGGCGGCCACGAGATCGCCCATCACAGCTGGGCGCACATCCCACCGGTCGGCATGACCCGCAACGAGGAGGAGGCCGATCTCGTCCGCGCCAACGAGGCGATCGTTCGCCTCACCGGCCGCAAGGCGCGCGGCTACCGCTCGCCGGCCTGGGACTTGAGCGCGCATACCATCGATCTGCTGATCGCGCACGGCTTCGACTACGACAGCTCCCTGATGGGCGGCGACTACGCCCCCTACCGGGCGCGCCGCGGCGACATCGCCGAGCTCGGCAAGCCCTACCATTTCGGCGCGGAGACCGAGCTGATCGAGATGCCGATCAGCTGGTCGCTCGACGATCACCCGCACTTCGAGTTCATCCGTACGCGCGAGACCACGCTCGCGAGCCTGCAACCGGCGCGCGCGGTGATGGACAACTGGCTGGACGAATTCCGCTACATGAAGAAGGAAACCGACTGGGGCGTCCTCACCTACACCACGCACCCCTACGTGATCGGCCGCGGCTACCGCATGCTGGCGTTCGAGGAGCTGGTGGCGAAGCTGTCGGCCGAAGGGGCGATCTTCATGACCATGGAGGCCGCCGCCGCCGAGGCCCGCACACGGCTGTAGCGCCCCCCGCCAGATGCGAGCGAGGGCCGGCATCGGACTCGAGATCAATAGCCGTTCAGCGGCGCGCCCGCGCTGGCGCTCAATTCAGCAGTAGCGAGAGGACGCCGAATATGACGATCCACGCGACCACCGCGCCAACGAGTACAAGCCACACGAAGGGCTGTTTCGGATCGGTTCGCTTCATCTCCGGCCACCCGCCTCGCAACTATTCACACGCTTGCGTGGCAAGAGATGTCCGCCACCCCTGATGTTGCCGTTTATTCTTGGCAGAATCGTCATGACGCGGTCGAACGTTCGATCAGCCTGATCGGCACGATCGTCCAGCCCTCACCGTCCAGGATCTGCGCGAGGTGCTCTTGGAACTGCTCGCGATAGGGTGCCTCGGTCAGAACGCGATGCGTGTCGTAGTGGATCGGCAGCACCGCACGTTCGACTTCGTGACGCTTGTCACGCACGAAACGCGACAGCAGGTCGCCGCCACTGTTCCTGACTGTCCAGGCGTCAGTCATTGTCCGCGCACCTCGATCCGCGATAGCGTTGACCACGGGTCTTTCAATCTGCCGACCCGGACGCGACGGCCCACAGTGGCGGACTGCCGCGCTCACCCGATGCCTTGTCTTGGCGCACGCGCGCCGCCGGCTCGATCAAACACAGTGCCGGGCTGGCGAGGTCGAGGCGCTTGCAGCGACGCTTCCATTCATCGGTGTCGTAGCGCAGCTGAGGATGGCCGCCCGGATCGCGTGACATTTTCAGGGGCAGGCCGCAGTGAGGACACTTGGTGGCAACATCCATGCTGATTCCTTTGGCGTAGTCGCTAGTCTTACTGCGTCATCAATTTCTGCGTCGAGACTTTACCACGGCTGCTGCATGACAACAGGGGCACCGCGGCAGTCTTGCGACCAGGGCCGCGCTGAGTCTTCTGCGCATGGTCGCGATCGA
>Ga0247727_10012255_pt1 | contig 14762 bp, 15 predicted proteins | sample WisWelCaveWW1625_FD_202498 | JGI IMG/M metagenome (GOLD analysis project Ga0247727, IMG submission 202498) | Biofilm microbial communities from Wishing Well Cave, Virginia, United States - WW16-25 | ecosystem: Environmental > Aquatic > Deep subsurface > Groundwater > Cave microbial mat | place... | reverse complement strand
GGCCTTTGTTGCAGCCTATTCATACCTGAGAGATTCTACCGGATCCAATTCGGCTGCACGTCTTGCCGGAACAATTCCGAAAACCAGACCCACAGCCAGTGCCACAGCAAATGAAATCACAACTGACGATGCCGATATGCTGGTCGGATAATCAAAAAATTTCTCGATCAGGTAGCTGAAAAGAAATCCGAGGAAGATTCCGATGATACCGCCGGAGACAGAAATGGCTGTTGCTTCGCTCAGAAATTGCATCACAATATCCTGCCTGGTTGCACCCAGCGACAGTCGCACTCCGATTTCCTTGATTCGTTCCAGGACCGAAGCCAGCATGATGTTCATGATTCCGATTCCGCCGACCAGCAGGGAAATGGACGCAATGGATGTCAGCATGATGTTAAACAGGGATTCTGCTTCCTGTTTTTGCTTCAGAAGAACTTCCGGTACGATCACGCGGAAATCATCAGCGCTGTTGTGCCGTCGCTTCATCATACGCTCGATGATGGCCGCCGCTGCCGGCAGGTTCGCTCCACCTTCCATCCTCACTGTCACCTGGTCAATCTGATGGTAATTGGGATCAGGTACATCTTCAGATTCGTCGCCGGACCACATCCAACGGGCAGATTCATCGGCTGGCTTGGAATGCTGAAGCAAGCGGTTTTCATATCTCATCAGGACGGTTGCTATGGGTGCATAAACGTCCAGATCATAGTCGCGGATTGCGACACCTCCGATGTCCCCAAACAATGATTTTCTCGACTTTGCGACGCCGGCGATTGTCAACCATTGATTACCTACTTTGATTTGCCTGCCCAGAGGATTTTCAGATGGGAAAAATCGTGATTTGATGCCATTTCCGATGATACACGCCGGGATTGCTTTCCGGAAATGTTCCTCCCCAAAATGGTTTCCCGATTCCAGCAGAATGTTGTGAATCCGGAAGAAACCTTCATTCACACCAATGAGTTTTGCATTGGCTTTGCGGCCATTGTGGACGATAGAATTTTCAATGATGATTTCACTGCCAATCTCTTCCACCATCGGAACTCCCTCACGGATCGCTTCCACATCTGAATTTGTTAGTCCGGGTGACCATTTGCTTATACTTTCGGCATCTGCCGCCCCTGCTTTCGAATCTTCCGCGACCGGCTCAGCACCATATTCCGATAGAACGGGCTGAATGATGATGTTGTTTGCGCCAAGAACTTTCATTTGTTCCACAATCGCAATTCTGGCGCCGCGTCCGACAGCCATCATGGAAACGACAGACGCAACGCCAAAAATAATTCCAAGTGAAGTCAGAAGAGCCCGAAGTCTGTTCTGCACAATCGCAGAAGCGGCGATGTCAATGTTGTATGCAAGCTTCTGCCACATCGGACCTTATGGATTTCGTGAATCAGCGGAACGCATTTCCAATTCGTTGCCGTTGTTCGGAAAACTGAGAAGCACTTCATCTTCCGGAAGCAAACCCGATGTGACAACTGCGTAATTGTCATTGAGCTTGCCGAGCTTCACTTCCTGCCGGATCATTTCCCCGCCTTTACGCAGAAATACAAAACTCTTTTCATCGGTAGAAAATATGGCGTCCAATTGAATATAAATAACATCGGGAATTGTTTCAATATGAATCTTGTTTCCGGTAGTCATGGCGGGACGGAGCAGGGAATCAACGGTTGACAACCTGATCTTCACTTCAAAAACTTTGGCATCTGAATCTTTTAATGGCTGCGCTACCTTGGCAACCTGAGTAATGGTACCGGGAACTTTCATTCCCGGGATTGCATCAAAGGTGATTGAAACGTTCAATCCCGTTTTGATTTTCTGGATATCCACCTCGTTCACTGTCGTAATGGATTCCATTTCCGAAAGATCAGGCAAAGTCGCCACGACCGGATCCCAGGGAGAAAGCATGGAGCCTACCACCCTCTTTTTGCCATCCCATTCCCGGTAATAGATCACCATCCCGCTTTGCTCCGCCTTGATCGTAAAATTTTCCATCAAGTCACGGTACTGATCCAGTTTTCTTTGTTCTTTTTCCAGATCGGCACCTGCAATCCTCACTTTGGCTTCTGATTGTTTTTTTTTGGTCTGATATGCCGCGATTGCCTGTTCCAGGGCTCTTACCGACTTGTCATATTCAATTGCAGCTTGCCGCTGAGTCGAAGGAGGTTCAAAGGAAGCCTCATCCATATCCAATTTCCGTTCTTCTTTTGCGAATGCAAGGTTGATGAGTCCCTCCCTGGCTTCTGCCATTGTCAAAGTGCAATCCAATTTCACCTGCTCCAGTTCAGATTCAAATTTCTGAATGTTGATTTCAACATCCTGAATCCGGTTTTGGATATCGGTCACATCCAGTTGTCCAACGGTTTCGCCGGAATCCACAACCGTTCCTTCATCTACGAGATCAGCGATCTTAATTTCGCCCAGTTGAACTTGTCTGAGATTCGTCGGTCCCATGATGTCCACGGACCGCACCGCCTGCAGTTCGCCTGTCGTCACAACGGCTATTTCGAAATCGCCCCTGACAGGCCGCACGATGACCATTTCTTCCGGCGCCGATGAATTGCCCATGAAGATCCAGGCCAGGATGATCAGGCCTGTGAGAGCACCGGCAGCTATCAGGATGTTTTTACGGGACATTTTCCAAAATTACGCATCGTGTATCATTTAGTTTTGCTCAGGGAATGATGCGGGCCATTTTCAGCAGGATTCGCAACATGAAATTCCGTCAATGCTGTGGCGACAGCATTCAGCCAATCACGATACAGGTCACATTCCAAAGCCAATACCTTTTGTTTCCATTCGCCCATATCGAAAGGAAATATATTCATCATCTCCTCCATTTCCTTCAGGTGACCTTCTTCCTCTGCAATGATGGACTGCATGGAAATCCCGGCATTCGCGGTTTTCAACTTTTCCTGGTAGGCAGGATACAATTCACCCGCCCTGACTTCAATTGCCCAGGTCACCAATACATAGCAAAGCAGGCTGAAATGTTTCCGGTCCGGATTCACTTCCCTGACAAACCGGGAAACGGATACATCGAGACGATTCAGATATTGCTTTGAGAAAACTGCAGCGATGAGACTTCCGGCAGAATAATCGGGACAAAATCCAGGGGCAATCCGGTCTGAAAGTTTTTTCAGGAAGAATGCATGGCGTGATTCTTCTGCCGCATGTTTCAGGACAAGGAGTCCGGCATTCTGACCACCCTGCCTGCGGGTGATTTTCACAGCGCCGATGTGCTCCATCATGCTGAGCGTATTCAGCCATTTGGCATGAATGGAGGCGTTTTGCATGACTGTGTCCAGAATCTTTTCCAAGGGCATTGTCACAGAAACTCAATTTGAAATGGAGCGGCAATTTAGTTCTTAACGCGGAATGGCGTTTTGGTTACAGAAATCACCCCATACACTCTATCCAACTCTTCATTGCTGATGACGAAAGGCGGCATGATGTACAAGATATTTCCGAGCGGACGAACGAGGATGTTCCTGTCAAGGAAAAATTTTCGGATATCCCCCCCCATTAGATCCAGGTACCCTCCCGTGTTGCCGGATCTGAATTCAATCGCAAGAATGGTTCCGCAAATCCGGACATCAACTATTCCGGGAAGGGCGGAAAGGCGCGGGTGATTCCGCTGATGGAATTCGGATATCCGCCGGACATCATCCATTCTGCCGGATTCAAACAGGTCGAGGCTCGCGTTTGCGGCGGCGCATGAAATTGAATTTGCTGTATATGAATGTCCGTGAAAAAGGGTTTTGCTACGGTCTTGTGAAACAAAAGCATCCTGAATCCGGGAATTGCACAATGTTACCGCAAGGGGAAGGAATCCACCGGTGAGGCCTTTTGCGAGGCAGACGATATCGGGCGAATCCGGAATTTGCTCAGCGGCAAACAAAGTTCCGGTTCTTCCAAATCCGGTCATCACCTCATCGAAGATGACGGGAATATTACATTCGCGGCTAGTTCTGACAATTTCAGAGAGAACCTGAGGCGAATGAATCAGCATGCCCCCGGCGCCCTGGACCAGTGGTTCGATGATCAGAGCAGCGGCTTCGCTCCTGTATTCGTCAATCAATTCAATGATCTTCTCAACCTCATTTCCAGCCGGCGATGGCAAGTACCTGACATCGAACAATAGCTGTGCGAATGCCGAATTGAAAACCGACCTCCCCGAAACTGACATGGCGCCAAAAGTGTCGCCGTGATAGCCACCTTCAAATGCAAGAATTGTCGTCTTCGAATGACCGGAATTCGTCCAATACTGCCATGCCATCTTGATCGCTACCTCGACCGCTGTTGATCCGTCATCGGAGAAAAAAACATGCTTCAAATTGCCAGGATACAAGGCAACCAGGCGATTTGCCAATTTCTCCGCTTGCGGATGAGTGAACCCGGAAAAAATTACCTGTTCCAGCACATTGGCTTGTTCAGCTATCGCCGATGCAATCACCGGATGACCGTGTCCGTGGACATTCACCCACCAGGAACTGATCGCATCGAGAATTTTCCTGCCATCGCGGGTTTGCAGCCATACCCCATTCGCGGAAACGATTTCAATGGGATCGGCATCTTGTTGCAAATGAGTATAAGGCTGCCAGATCGTGCGGGACATGCACGCAAAATAAGGGGAGGAAAAGGAAATCTATCTGCGGCCAATCAAAATGTGACTGCCGGTCTTATCCCATTCCGAGAAGCACATCTTTCAGCTCGACGACGATGGAATCTGAAAGCTGATTCGCTTCAGTATGAAGAGCAGGAATGGTTTCGAGGCTTTGACCGGACTTGGCCTTCATCTCGATGGAACCAAGCAATGTATGAAGGTCGGCCGAACCAGTATAAGCTGAAGTAGATTTCGTTTTGTGGGCAAGAGATGCGACGCCCTGCCAATTCTGGCTTGCGATATTCTCTCTGATTCCTTTCAATCCTTCCGGAAGAGCCTGAACAATTTTGTTCAGGATGGCCGTCATGAATGCGGGATCGTTTCCTGAAATGGTTCTGAGGTTGTCTAGGTTAATCAATCTGGCTTGAATCATAATTTGCTTTTCGAAACTGAATATAGGCACGAAAAACATAAAAAACCTGATTTTTTGTGAAAATCGGCTGGTTTCGCTACGGACAAAAGGCAAATTCCCCGGTAGAAAAACTGATTTTCTGCCGGGGAAATATGGAAGAAAACCGCAGGAAAGCGAAGGGATTCTCAGACTTTCATCGTTTCGAGGACCGAACACATTTCCTGAACCGCTTCTGCAGATTTTTTCAGGTTGGCCTTGTCCTCGTTGTCGAGTTCCACTTCGATAATTTCTTCCAGTCCATTTTTGCCGATCCGTGCCGGTACGCCGATGAACAAATCATTGATGCCGTACTGGCCGGTCAACCGTGCACAAACCGGGAAGATGCGATTCTGGTCCAGAAGAATTGCTTCTGCCATTTGAGCGGAAGCCGCACCCGGTGCATACCAGGCAGAAGTGCCAAGCAGATTCACAATTTCTCCCCCCCCTTTCTTGGTTCTTTCGACGATGGCGTTGAGCCTGTCCTTTCCGACGAATTTTGAAATCGGAAGTCCGGCTACCGTAGTATAACGTGGAATCGGAACCATCGTATCTCCATGGCCACCCATGAGAAGAGCCTGAATGTCTTTCGGTGAACATCCGATTTCTTCGGCGAGGAAAGCGCGGTAACGAGCGGTGTCCAGAACGCCAGCCATACCAAATACACGCTGGGATGGGAACTTGCAGGTCAGCCAGGCCTGGTAAGTCATGACATCAAGCGGATTGGAAACTACGATGATAATGGCTTCCGGGGAATGTGCGATGGCGCCGAGAGTAACTTCTTTGACGATTTTCGCATTGGTTTGGATCAGATCATCGCGGCTCATTCCGGGTTTGCGTGGCAATCCGGAAGTGATCACAATCACTTTGGATCCGGCCGTTTTGGAATAATCGTTGGTAGATCCCTTGACGCGTGTGTCAAAGCCATGAATTGGCGAGGTTTGCCAGATATCCAGGGCTTTTCCTTCGGCATAGTTTTCTTTGATATCAACCAGCCACACTTCCTTGCAGATGTCACGTTGAGCGAGGACATCGGCACAAGTTGCGCCGACGGCGCCAGCTCCGATAACAGTTACTTTACTCATTTTTATGTTCTTATGTGGGTTTTTACCTGTGGAAAATGAAGTTTCCAAGTTAAGCCCGAAGGCTTACAAATTCAATCTTGTTTTGCAAAAAACAATTAAACGGTTAATTTAGGCCGTCATTTCAAAAACAAAGCTGAAACCCCTATGAAAGCCATTTTGTCCTTGTTGGTTTGCTTCGGGCTCGTCCTGGCGGTTGCTACCCCGGTGATGGCCCAAAAGCCTTCAAAAGAGGAAAAGAAGCGCATGAAAGAGGAGTCGAAGATGTGGAAGTCGAAGGCGAAGTCCTACGGCAAGACACCCCTTCAGCTTCGGGATGACCTGGAAGCCCTGAATGAGCAGATCAAACAACTCTCTGACAAGAACAAAGAGTTGATGACAAAACTCAGCAATTGCAATTCCCAGGTTGATTCTTTACAAGGAGCCCTCAATAGCAAGATCGCCGAGCTTGCGGCTCTGGAAAAGAAATATGAACAACTTCAGACGGCATATGCCGGCCAGAAAAACGTCAATACCAAAGGCATAATTCCCGGACTTGTTTATACTGTCCAGATTGGTGCCTTTGTCCATTTTGATATCAACAAGTACCTTCAGGAAACTGAAAACTTCGAAGGAGAAACGGCTGATGGTATGAACAAATACCTGCTCGGAAGATTCAAAGAAGTTGAAGTTGCTGAGAACTTTAAGAAAGACATCCGCAAGATGGGAATCCGCGACGCATGGGTCGTTCCATACATTGACGGTGTTCGTGTGACACACGAAGAAGCGAAGAAATACCAGGAACGCGGTTGAAATCAGGTCTAAGGTCTATTCACTTCGTCGTCTTTCCTTCGTATTGCTTCTCGAATACAGAGTCCACCGGCTCCCACAATTCTATCTTATTGCCATCGGGATCCATCACATGGACGAATTTCCCGTATTCAAATGTTTCGATCGAATCCACAACGGTCAAGCCTGATTGTTTGAAGCGCTCTACGATGGCTTCGATATTCTGAACCCTGAAATTCACCATGAATTCCTTTTCGGAAGGTTCAAAGTATTTGGTCTTGTCTGCAAATGGACTCCATAGCAGGTAAGCCTTTTCCTTGCTGTCACTGTCACGGAATTCCATAACGGAGCCATACTCATTGGGAACCAGCCCCAGGTTGTCGGCGTACCATTTTTTCATCCCCTCAGGATCGCTGGTTTTGAAAAATATCCCACCGATTCCGGTTACTTTCCCTGAATTTTCTTTCTTCATAATTGGTTCCTTTTGCGCGAGGCTGTCCCTGGATGCGGCAAGTTTGGAATTTTCAGTATCCTTTTCATCACAGGAATATCCGGAAAAGAATACCAGGCCGATTGCGAATACAATTTTGAAATTCATTAACTTGAATTAAGGAATTATTTCTCAATACATAATGCCCTATTTGCCCCTTGTGCAGGTTCATCCCGACATCATGCTCGGAATGTGGAAGGTTGAGGAAACCGAAGCATGGTTTCTATCGCGGCTGAATATTTACGAGAATGAGGAACAAATCCTTGAATCCATCTCACACCGGGTCAAACGCCTCGAGTGGCTCTCCAGCCGCTTGTGCCTGAAAAAACTGCTCCACATTTCCCACAAAGTTGAATCCCTGAATGAGAACACCGGCAAGCCTTATTTGTCCGACAATTCATTCCATATCTCCTATACTCATTCCAACCTTTACTCCGGGGCCATTGCATCCAGTCACACCCGCGTGGGAATGGACCTGGAAAATCTCGGGAAGAAACGAAATATCGAAACGCGCAAGATGTTTATGAATGCGGCAGAGCAAAACCTGTTTGACGAAGCCGGACGGGATTTGAATGTTTTTTTTCTAATTTGGAGTGCCAAGGAGACGCTATACAAGGTTCACGGCAAAAGGGGAATTGCCTTCCGGGATAACCTCGAAATCATCCCCTCTCTCCAGGGCATCGAACAAAAAGGAACCGTCAGGGGTATAATCAGGGAAAATGGATTTGCCAAGGAATATGAAGTGTTTTTCCAATTCTTTCCTGAGATTCTTCTCACTTTCACTTTTGATACTGAACTCCTGCAGTGAGGGAAATCAGAATGAACTGCCGATCTCCGAAATGAAGATCGAAACAGCAAACGCCGCCTCCCTGAAGAATTCCGTCAGACAGTCCCAAAGACCATTTGTCATGGTCAGTTTTTATTCCGTCGAATGGGCAGAATCTGCAACCGAAATCCCGGAACTGGTGGCGTTGCAAAACGCTGAAAATCCGCAAGTTGAGGTCTTTCTCGTTTCACTTGACGGTCCCGAAACCGGGACGGACAGTCTGGCAAGGTTTTTGCACCCGATGGGTGTGGATTTCAGGACATTTGTGTCAGACAGAAAAGGACAAGGTTTGATTGACAGCATGGTTGCCAACTGGACGGGCGTGACACCGGCCAATCTGTTTTATGACAGCAACAGTAAGTCCGGCGCCACGCCGCCGCAAATGATGGGCTTATATGAATCTTTTGAGGTCGAAATGCTGATCAACCAAAGCCGGAAACATGAAGTGATTCAATCTGAAAAATAAAATGATGAATAATAGATATACACTGCCTGCCATTTTCCTGATCCTCATCGCCGGTTCCGTCGCGAAGACACAGACCATTGACAATTTTACTTTAAAAAATACATCCGGAGCAGATGTGTCACTTTCATCTTTCGCAACCAAGAAAGCGGTGGTTGTAATCTTTTCGGGAAATCATTGCGTTTATTCCAAGAAATATCTCGACCGGATCAATGCGCTCGAAGCAGGCCACTCCGCAAAAGGTGTGCAGTTTATCATGATCAATTCCAATGACGAGGCCCTGAGTCCACAGGAAAGTCTGGCGGATATGAAAATCCTAGTGGAAACATCGGGAGTAAAATTCCCCTATCTGAAGGATGGCGACAAAGCCGTAGCGAAAAAATTCAGCGCGGAAAAAAATCCGGAAGCATTTGTGTTGAAGCCATCCGGAGCAACTTTCACTGTTACCTACCGCGGGCTCATTGACGACAACCCGCTTGTGCCCGACCGGGTACAAAACAATTATCTCGAGCAAGCAATCGCCGCAGTCCTCGGCGGACAATCGCCAGCCAATGCGAAGACCGATGCGGTCGGGTGTGCGATAAAGTAGGGAATTAAATCCTTGGTAATTAAGGGAACCTCTAAAAACACAGATTTCGAGGCGGGCGTGCATTGAAAAGCGGAGTTTACTGCGGGTAATGAGCATTTTCACTTGGAGCCCAACGTTTACACTGAGTTTTTATCGAAGTGAAGAAATTCGCAGTTTTTAGAGGTTCCCTTAAGTCGTTAGCAATTAAGGGAAGCACTTCTGACCGATAAAGACTTCAAAGCCTGACAATTTCTCTTCTCCATCCTCCTTCTCCTTGATTCAAACTCGCATGAAGTTTCAATGTGTGCAGAGAAATTTGATGAATTGAAAAGGAAAGCAACCATCAAAAAAATGATTCCTTCAATCCAACTCAGCGATTCAAGATGATTTTCCTTAGCAGGGTATCCTTTTCGCATTCCACTTCCAGAAAATATATTCCAGAGGCCAGACCTGCCGGGAGAGTATGCGTTTGCCTTTTGGCAGGAATGGAATTCATATTTGAATCTTCATAAACAATTTCACCGAATACATTCCGCAGTACGATGCGCTGAACTTCACCTGTTGCACATTGAACTGTCAATGTCCCGTTGGATGGATTCGGAAAAATATGAATATCATTCTCATTAATATTTTCTTCCACACCTGTCAACGAATTCACAGCCTGGAAAGTCGGAGGCATGGAAACAAAAGGCCCGCTGCCATTCGGATACTTTCCGTAAGTGATGTCTGGGATTTGTGCCGGAAAACCAACGCTGTCCACAACGGAGCCATTCGAATAGGAAAGTATTGCCTGCTCGCCATTCCCTGAAAAACCAAAATCGCAGTGGACTTCAGAGGAAGATGTGTCATTATCGGCCCAGACAACAAAAAATCCATTGGGTGGAATTGTCAATCCTGATGGAAACTGCCATCTGCCTGAATTGGTAACATCATCAGACAAATTCAGGAAATCAAGTGAGACCGGGTTGGATGTTGTATTGTACAGTTCGATCCAATCGCCATAAATTCCATTTGCATTTTGAATCGTAGTGTTGTTAATAGCCATGATTTCATTGATCACCACTTCACCGGTTTGAATACCAGCATAGTCGGCATCCAGTGTGAAATAATCATGTTCCGCACGGTCAGGTGAAAAAATTCCTGCGTTGTTGTTTTCTGCATACACATAATACTGAATTTCAGGAGCGGAAACGGAAACCGAAATTCCGTAAATACCATCTGCAGAAGCCCCATCACCATGAAAGCCATCATCGTACATCAGCTTCCGCGTAAACCTTTGCATGATATTGTTTCTCAATCCGAGAGTAACAGTTGCCGCATTCGAAACCGTTGCGGTTATGAATACGCTTGTATTGATCAGGGGAAAAGTATCAGAAGACGCAATGCCGGAAATTACCGGCGCAACTTGCTGGAATTCAACAGTTGAACTGAGGAAGGTATCTCTTGCTGCCATCAGGTAAGAAATGCCGGGAACGGTTTTGGGGCCGAGGATCACCGTCGTATCCAGGTTGGCCAGGAACTGAGAATAGGTGCCGAATTTATTTGGATCGGATTGCACGGCAGTATCTGCAATTGCCTGGAGCTTTTGCACAAAAGAATAATAAGTATTGTTTGAAAAATTTTCGCTCATGATCGTTTTCATGTGCGCGATATACATGCGCTTGTACATGGGAACCGCAAGTATATTTTTCACCAGCGGCCACAAGGAATCGCTGGCGTGCAGAATGGGTGTCAAAACCTGCAATTGCGGGACCGTGAGCTGGGGTCCGTTGTCCGGTTTGCTGAAAACTCCGAAACCGCCATTCAAATCCCACAGAATGGGATTGAACCGGCCGTTGTGATCTTCATATATATAATAGTTGTGTCTCAAATTTCCGAGATAACTGTCAAGCGTAACTGTTGCGTTGGTATAGGCCAAATGCCATAGCGTACGGTCCACATCCAGAATATTTTCCATTCCATTGATGTTGTTGCTGAGGGAGTCACAAAGGTGCATCAAATCCGTCCAGCCGAAATCCGATTTCATCGTGTATGGAACATAATAAAATGTTGAATCATTCCCTTTGTAACGCAAATCGCATCCGCCATTGTCACCAAAAACAAACGTATGGCTGTTGGAAAAAAAACGGTCTTCCAGAAACGTGTTGGTCACCGCTTCCACATTGGTGTAAAGACCCATATAGGTTCCATTGATGTAACCCTGAGCGAAATTGGCATGTGATGCCTCGCCATATTTCTGAAACAGTTCGTAAAGCATGACTTCACGTACAAAAGACGGGTCGTTGTACCCGTTGCTGAGCTTGATGTCCTTGGTTCCGAGATAATCCTGCGTCTTGAAATGGTCGAGTTCAATGTGAAGCGGGTTTTTTACATTGTTCGGATTGTAAGAACTGTTTCCCTTGTACTTCACGCCGACACTATCGAATTGCACGCCATTGATCTTCACCCATTGTGCAAGGGTATAAGTATCGCTCCCTTGCTTTGCTGTGTCAAGAATGTAATCCCAGTTGGCCTGCTGAAAGTAAATTTCAATTTTCTGGATGGTGTCAATGGCGTAGAAATTCTGAGAAAAAATGAAGATGGGAGTAAAGAGAATGAAGAAAGCGGAATGGAGAAATTTTATCATCATATCCGGGTTTGGTTTTCTAATTTACGCATTGCCCATATCTGCAAAAATGGCTCCCGATACGAAAATGGGTCCCTCATGCCCCTCCGCCCCGCTTCAACGCTTCATACAATAACAAATGGAGCAAACTATTGGCGTTTCTCATCAGGCTTTTTGCCTCTGGAAACGAACAAACCACTGTCTGAATGAATTCAGATTCATTCCCATCCCCCGTTTTTCTTTCATGTAAATCCTGAATTTCTGCAGATGACAGTACCAATTCGCAATAAAAATAATACCCGCCTTCATCATCCAATCCGGGCGAACTGTAATACTGCTTCTCATCCATCAAAACCAGGTCTTCCCGCTTCAGTTCCAAGCCCGTCTCTTCATGCATTTCGGCCAGTGCGGTTTCATATGGATCGGCAGATGAATCCATCATTCCGGCCGGATGCTCATAAAAAATTTCCCCATTGGCCACCCTCCTTTGCTTCACCAAAAGAAGTGAACGGTTTCCCGTTTCGCTGTTGATCAAACCTGTGACTATCGCTGCAAATGGACCCCTGAGCAATACGACCGGTAGCAATGGAACTCCTTCCGCTGAAAATCCGTCAATCCAGATGAGGGCAAATAATACTTTCCCATTCTTTTTCCTTACAATATGCAATTCCTTCCAGCCTTTCAGTGAACATCCATTCCGCAGGAGGTTTGCCTTCCAGGTAATAAATTTTTGCGAATCTTCCAGACGCTCCATCTCATGTTTTCAATTTTCCGATGACTGTAAGGCGTTCAAAGACTCTTTCCCCGTGCGGTGAATCGGGCAATTCGTGTGTGAGGTCCTGCCCGGCCCAATGTTCGTAGTGCAAACCATTGCGCCACAATTTGCTGTGTGTAACATCATATATGATTCCATGGTATGCGATCCAGATTTCGGGCCTGTCCTGTCCGTTGCGCTGAGCAAGTTCCGCCCGTGTATATTCATTCATGCCGTCTGCCGGATTCGCTCCAGGATTTTTTGAGCGATCTGCACTGCATTGGTCGCCGCACCTTTTCTCAGATTGTCGGCTACGATCCAGGCATTGAATGTATTCGGCTGTGATTCGTCCATCCTTAACCTCCCGACAAAAACTTCATTCTTCCCCGTGGAATACAAGGGCATCGGATACCTGCCATTCCTTGGATCATCAATCACTTCCACACCTTCCTGCCCTGCGATCAGGCTCCTGATTTCATCCAATGTTGCCGGTTTTCTCAGCTCTACATTGACCGATTCTGAGTGACCGGTTACTACCGGAACCCTTACCGCCGTTGCTGTGATTGCAATCGAATCATCACGGAGAATCTTCCGCGTTTCATTCACCATTTTCATTTCTTCCTTTGTGTATCCATTCTCCTCGAAGGCATCACATTGAGGAAGACAGTTTTTGTCAATAGGATGCGGATAAACCCGCTGTCCGTCCTTCCCGGCTCTTTCATTCTCCATTTGTTCGACAGCAGCATTGCCCGTGCCGCTTACACATTGGTATGTCGAAACGACGATCCGCCTGATTCCAAACTTCCGGTGAACAGGCGCAAGCGCGAGGACCATCTGAATTGTCGAGCAATTCGGATTGGCGATGAGCAGCGAATTGCCAATGACATCGCTGTTGATTTCCGGAACGACAAGCGGGACATCAGGATCCATCCTCCATGCCGAAGAGTTGTCAACCACTGTGCATCCGAGTTCGGTGAATCGCTTTGCATTCTGCCTGCTGAAGCTTCCGCCTGCGGACATTAACGTAAGGTCGGGCCTGCGCCTGAGACATTCATCCAGGGAAACCACCGTAATATTTTTGCCGCCGAATGCAACGCTTTTTCCTTCACTTTTCTCCGAAGCAACCGCGATCAGTTCCGTGACCGGAAACGAAAATTCCTCCAGAACTTTCAGCATTTCCCGACCCACGACTCCCGTTGCTCCGATGACTGCAATCTTCATTTTTAATGTCTTCTTTGTCCTTGATTCTGAACGGAATTGCTTAATTTCGACTGATTCCCGAATCCGTCGCAAATATACGACAAGGCCTTGAAGCATTATATATTTCCAATCCTGCTATTCTTCGTCAGCGCCGCTTCATACGGCCAATTCTTTGATGATTTTTCCGATGGCGACTTCACCAATTCGCCAGCATGGCAAGGCGAAACGGATTCCTTCCAGGTCAGCACCGCCCTCATGCTTCAGTCAAAGGGTGACAGCACAAAGTCAGGCGAGCTGTATCTCGCCATTCCCAATACCATGATCAATACGACGACCTGGCAATTCCTGATTCGTCTTGATTTTCAACCCAGTTCCGCCAACAAAGCAAGAATTTTCCTTGTCAGCGATTCTCTCAACCTGGCCGGACCGCTGAACGGTTATTTCATCCAGATAGGCGAAACCGGAACTACCGACAGCATAGATTTTTTTATCAAAACAGGAGCGACGGAAACAAAACTGGGGACGGGAATAAGCGGATGTTTTTCCGGGACGTCCACCAACCTCGTGCGGATCCGGGTGAGCCGCGACAATTCGGGGAACTGGGATATTTCTTCCGATTGTGCCGGCGGATACAACTTCACGACAGAATTGAATACTACAGAAAACTCCCATGCTTCCACGAATTTTTTCGGTGTCTTTTGTGACCACACTTCCACGCGTTGGGATCTCTTCTATTTTGATGACATATATGTCGGCGGACCAATCGCAGATACCATTCCCCCGGCACTGGATTCTTCATCTGTACTTTCAGCCACGCAACTTGATCTGTTTTTTTCCGATGATCTTGATCAGATTACTGCCGAAACGGAGCTGAACTATACCGTCAATGGCGCAATCGGGAATCCCGATCTTGCAATCATTGATCCTGCTGACAGCAGCCTGATCCATCTCA